>VOFB01003322.1_pt1 | contig 13865 bp, 10 predicted proteins | sample 5384141 | NCBI WGS metagenome assembly VOFB01 (sample SAMN12384721, study PRJNA508395) | human gut metagenome | isolation source: healthy gut A | host: Homo sapiens | reverse complement strand
GGGCAGACGAACAAACCGATTCTTGCTCAAGCGCGGGCTTTCCGCGACGATTGAGGAATGGTTGATGAGCGCGGAATACGTGCTGGCAGGCGGCAACCCGAACGTCATCCTCTGCGAACGGGGCATCCGCACGTTTGAAAAGATGATTCGCAACAATCTGGATATCTCCGCCGTGCCGCTCATTAAGCAGAAGTCGCATCTCCCGGTCATCATTGACCCGTCGCATGCGGCGGGCATCGCGTGGATGGTGCAGCCGCTCGCGCGGACGGCCATCGCGGCGGGCGCGGACGGCCTGATGATCGAGGTGCACAACAACCCCAAGGCCGCGCTCTGCGACGGCGCGCAGTCGCTCGACCCGGCGCAGTTTGACGCGCTGATGACTGACGTGAAGCGCCGCGTCGCGTTTGAGGAAAAGACGCTGCTGTAACGCGCAAAAAAAGAGCCGTATCGTTTTGCCCAAAATCAGGAGGGCGGCGATACGGCCATTTTCTTGTCTCCAAAGGGGCATGAATTTGGGGAAACCTTACGCGCGGCTGTGTCCTGCGGGCGCGCGCCAAAACTGGGCGGTGGATAGGCCGTCCGGCCAATCAAACATCGCGTCGGCCTGTGCCCACGTTTCGCGGGAGACCTCGGCCTCGTACTTCTCGGCGGAGAGCCTGCGCGCCAGGGTGACGAAGGGCACGAGAAAATCGAAATTGCGCTGCTGCTGCAGACAGGTGACGTGCGCCATGATTGGGCATGCCTCCGCAAAACCGCTGCGGATAAAAAGCGGCTTGAGTGCCGACGGGTCATACCGGGCGACGCAGGGCTCGAGCGTCACGCGGCCGGGGGAGAGGTAGAGCATGGCATACAGCGCCATGCCCGGTACGCCGTCATCCATGCAGCCGACGCTGCCCACCACATCGAGCGTCAGGTTCGGCAGGCGGTAGTGCATGGGTTGTGGCCGTGGCCGCAGACGATGTGCGTACCCGGCTCGAAGGCCATGGCGTTCAGTCGTGGAAGCGCGAGCGTCGGGTTGTGGACGGGAAAGCGGTCGTCCCCCGGCATCGCGTGGCAGAGCGTGACGCCGGAGAGCGTCAGCTCCTTTTCAAAGGCGATTTCCTGCGGGGTGAGGCGGTCGGCGTTGAAGCGGAGCGACGCGAAATTCGCCCCGGCATACCCGGGTTCGCCGCGCATGACGGAGAGAATGTAGCCCTCGTGGTTGCCGTGCAGGCAGGTTACGCCCTCCGCACGGAGCAGGCGCAGGGTGTCGCACGGCGCGGGGCCGAGGTTGACCTGATCGCCCAGAGACACGATGCGGTCGGGCTTGTGCTTTCGGCGAATATCGGCGATGACGGCCTCTGCGGCCGGCAGATTGGCGTGAATATCGGCCATGAGCGCGATGGCTTCCATAGCGTCCTCCTGATAAAAAAGTGGAATAACCGGATTTTCTATGATATAATTCTGGATGAGAAAGAAAAAATCCTGCCGAATGTTTCACGTGAAACATTTTGGCGCGGCGATCTGCGGACGGCGCGGCATCGGCTGGGATGTTTCACGTGAAACAATTTTGGGGCAAAGAGAGGGTCGCGGGATGAAGATTTTGACCGCAAGGCCGCACAGGCTGCTCGCCGCGTGCGTGGATCGACTGGGCGAGGCGACGGCGCGGGGAGAAGGATGCATGTTTCTGGTGCCGTCGCAATACACCTTGCAGGCGGAGCTTGAGATCATGGAGCGGCTGCACGTCAGCGGCTCGTTTCTGATCGACGTGCTCTCGCCGAAACGGCTCCAATCGCGCGTCTTCGAACTGGCGGGCATGCCGAAGCAGACCCTTTTCGACGAGCGCGGCAAATGCATGGTGCTCAGCTCGATCATCGAGGCGCAGAAGGACGAGCTGAGCGTGTATCGCGGCGCGGCGCAGAACGGATCATCCGGCTTCACGGCGCGCATGTCCAGCATGATCGCGTCGCTCAAGCGCAGCGGCCTGTCGGCGGCCGATGTGGTGAGGAGCACCGAAAGCATGGACACGGAAAGCCCCGCGCGGGCCAAGCTCGGCGATATTGCGCGGATCTACGCGGCCTACGAGCAGCGGATGGCGGGCGAATTGGCCGACGCGGAGGATATATCGCGGGAGATGTGCGCGCGGTTCGAGGCCTCCGGCGTGTTCAAGGGGCAGAATGTGTTCGTATACGGTTTTGACATGATTACGCCGACGTTTGCGGCGGAGCTGCTGAGCATCGCGCCGCTCTGCCGAACGCTGACGCTGGCCATCGAGACGGACGCGAACGCCGCACCGGACGGACGGCTCTTTGCGCCGGTCAATTTCAGCTTGCAGCGGCTGGAAAGGCTGGCGAAGGAACGCGGAATCGCCGTGGAGCGCGAGACGCTGGATGCGGAGCTGGACGCGCCGTGGGATATCCGGCCTCATGGAAAAGCGGCTGTACGCGCGCTGGGCACAGCGCCCTGCATGGATGAGCCGACGGCGATTGAGCTGCTCGCGGCGAGCGGAAAGCGGCAGGAGGTGCATCTGGCGGCGGCGAGAATACGCCGTCTGGCGGCGATGGGGGAGGACGTTTCGCAAATGGCGGTCGTCTATCCCAAACAGAGCGGGTACGGCGCGCTGCTGCAAAACATTCTGCCGATGTACGGCCTTGCGACATATGTGGCGGAAAAGCGGAAGGCGGGCGCGCATCCGCTGAGCCGCTTTATCCTCGGCGCGCTGGCGGCGATTTCCGCCGGGTGGCGGCTGTCGGATATTCTGGAATGTGCGCAGAGCGGCTTCCTGGGCTTGACGCAGGAGGCGCTGGATCGCTTCTGCGCGTATTGCGAAGGGGCGGATGTGGGGGCGAGGCCATGCGCAAGCCGTTTCGCTATCCCAGGGCGTGACGGAGGAGGCGCTCGGCGCGCTGGAAGAGAGCCGAAAGCAGGTGATGGAGCCGCTTTTGGCGCTCAACGCGGCTTGCAGGCGGCAAAGACAGCGGACGACACCATCCAAACCATCCTGACGCTGCTGGAAAGCGCCCATGCGTATGAAACGCTGGAAGACATGCGCGACGAGCTGAACGCCGCCGATCTCACGGCGGAGGCGCAGGACTGCGCGCAGGTCTGGAACGCGATGATGACGACGCTCGACCAGCTTCACACGCTGCTCGGCGGGCAGGCCGTTCCGGCGAAAATCGTGCTGGAGCTGCTTCAAAACGGTCTTTCCGCGCTCGAGCTGGCGGCGCTTCCGCCTGCGGACGGCGCGATCATCTGCGGCGAAATCGGCAACGTGCGCACGGCGCAGGTTCGGACGCTCTTCGCCATCGGGATGAACGATATGCCGGGGAGCAGCGATAACGGCCTGCTCACCGTCGGCGAACAGCTGGCGGCGCAGGAGGCCAGCGGCGCGTATCTGGGCATGACCCCGCAGGAGAGCGCCGCGCTCGGCCAGCTCGACGAGCTGAAGGCGCTGTCCGGGGCGAAGGAGCGGGTGATCGTCTCTTACGCCGTGGCGGATGAAACGGGGCGCGCGCTGCGCGAGGGCGCGGCGGTGCAGGCGCTTCGAAGGCTGTTCCCCAACATGCCGGTTTACGGCGGGCTGGCGCGGGAGGAGCGCGGGCCATGCTCTGTGCGCGAACCCCGGCGCTTGAGGCGCTGGCGGTCGAGCTTTCGGAGGTTGCGGACGGGCGGCGCGAGCTGGGCGGGGCGTATGCGGCGGCCGCGGCGGCGCTCTCTGCGGATGAAACGGGGAAGCAGGCGCTGCTCGGCGTGACGTGCGGTCTGGGCGATCCCCCGGCAAAGCGAATGACGGGCACGCTGGCGCGCGCACTGTACGGGCGGCCGGTCAGCAGTGTCTCCCGGCTGGAGACGTTTGCCCAGTGCCCGTATCAGCATTTCGTCCGATACGGCCTTGCGCCGCAGCGGGAGCAGCAGCCAGGCGTGGACGCGGCCGAGCTGGGCACGCTGTACCACGAGGCCGCCGAGCGCTTCACCGAGGCCGTGACGGCGCGGCCGGAATTTCCAGAGGTGCCGCAGGCGGTCTGCGACAGGCTGATGGATGAAGCCGTTTCGCCGCTGATCGACGCCTGGCGGGAATCCCCGATGGGGGAGAGCAAGCGCGGCGAGGCGGTTGCGCGGCGGATTCGCCGAACGGCCAAAAGGACGGCGCGCAACATCCTCTCGCAATACGCGGACAGCAGCTTCCGCCCGCTGCGGATGGAGTTTGTCTTCGGGCAGAACGGCCTGTCGCCGATTGTGCTTGAATTGAGCGACGGCACGTTTGTCTATCTGCAGGGGCGGATCGACCGCGTGGACGTGATGACGGGCGGCGGCCTGCGCGTGATTGATTACAAGAGCGGCGCTCGGAAGTTTGATCCGACGCTGGTTTACTGGGGCTTGCAGCTCCAGCTCCTGCTCTATCTGGCGGCGGCGCTGTCGCGCGTTCCCGGCTCGCATGCGGCGGGATTCTTCTATTGCCGAATCGCCGATCCGACGGTCAAGACCGAATCGCGCATCCGCGAGGAAGTGGAAAAGCAGATCGCCAAGAAGCTGTCGCTTCAGGGCATTTCGCTCAGCGACGTGGCCATTCTCCGCGCGCAGGGCGGCAACGCCTGGTCGATGGTCACCAAGGACGGCAAACCGAACGGCCGTTATGCCGCGTCGATGGTGGACGAGGCGGGGATGGAAAAGCTGCTGGATTTTGCAAAGCGCAAGGCGGCGGAGCTGGCGGGGAAATCTATCGCGGCGAAATGGATGATTCGCCCGTTGAACGCGGTGCGTTTAACGCCTGCCAAAACTGCGAGTATTCGGCCATTTGCGCCTTTGACCCGATGCGAAAGCCGCGCAGGCGGTTGGCGGCCAAGAAGCTGGACGATCTTTTGTAATACTAATTCTTGTTAAAATGGCTTAATCCGCGCACCATCTTTTTCCGCTCTGACTTTGCCTCGTTCCGTTCAACGTACCTCCAGTACGACTCACTTCACTTGGCTTCGTCAGAACAAAAATCTGATGCGCTCTGTTAAGCATTTTAACTGCGAATTAGTATAAGCGCAGAAAACGCGCAAAAATGATATAAAAATACAGCCTCTCTGGATTGGAGAAGCTGTATTTTTGTATGTGCTGTTTTGATAGATAACTTTAGAAATTAGTTGTTGCGGTAGTAGTTGATTAAGCAGCCGTCCGCGATGATCTGGCGCTCGTCCTCGGTCAGCGCGCCGGTGGAAACGCTCGTCTTTTTAACGCTGCCGTCGGCCTTGACCACGTATGCGTCAAACGCCTGCCTGCCGGAGAGAATCGCCTCGCGGATACCGGGCACGAACACCCAGTCGCCCAGCGCGTAATCTTCCGGCGTGGCGGTGAGCAGCGGCGCCATGCCCCAGTTGATGCAGTTGCTGCGATAGCGCTTGGTGGCGTATTCCATCGCGATGTTCGCGCATGCGCCAGTACGCGCTGGCAGCTTGCGGCCTGCTCGCGGGCGGAACCGTCGCCCGGCTTGTTGGCGTAAATCGTCGAGCCGATGACCGTGCCGGCGGGGCTGTTGGCGACGCCCGCGCGGGTCAGCGCGGCATAAACGGCCTGCACATCTTCGGGCAGCGCCTCGCCCCGCTCGCGCGCCGTTTCGACGGCATGCACGGCCTTTGCGCGGCCGACATACGCCGGATCCTTGCGGGAGAGCGCAAATTCGGCCAGACGCAGCGGGTTGGAGCGATAGGAGGAGGTTTCACCGGAGGGGATCAGCTCGTCGGTGGTCGTCACCGGGTCGGTGATGTAGGAAACCACCTTCACCAGCAGATCGTCGGAGAGCGCGGGCTGCTCGGGCCAATCCTTGATGTTCGGCCCCATGCGAAGCTCGTGCTCCGGCTCGGCCTTGCCGTAGCCGTTGTAAACGCGCTTCTCGTACACGCTGCCGTCGAAGAAATACTGCGGATGGGTGTAGGCGACGTCCAGATCCGTCGCGGCGGTCAGGCGGCCGCCGTTGATCGCCGTCGCGGCGATGGAGCGCGCGTCCATGAGCGCCACGCCCGCCATCTGCCCCTCGCCGGGCTTGCTGCCCTCGCGGTTCGGGAAGTTTCGGGTCGTGTGGCGGATGGAAAACTCGCCGTTGGCCGGGGTGTCGCCCGCGCCGAAGCACGGGCCGCAGAAGCATTCGCGGATGATCGCGCCCGCGGAGGCGATATCCGTCAGCGCGCCGTTCTTCATCAACTGGATGTACGCCGGCATGCTGCCCGGATAGACGCTCATCTTAAATTCGCCGTTTCCGCAGCTATGGCCGCGCAGGATATCCGCAACCGCGCACACGTTGTCGAACGTGCCACCGGAGCAGCCCGCGACCAATCCCTGATCGACCCAGATTTCGCCGCCGCGGATTTTGCTCATCAGGTCGAGCTTCGCACCGGTGATCTGCGCGTTGGCCTTCTCCTGACACTCGTGCAGGATGTCCGCCGCGTTCGCCTTCAATTCGGAAATGGTGTAGGTGTAGCTGGGGTGCATCGGCAGGGCGATGGTACATTCCACCGTGGAGAGATCGACGTACACGCATCCGTCGTAATACGCGACCTCGGCGGGCTTCAGCGGCCTTGAACGCCTCCGGCCGGCCGTGGATGGTCAGGTAATCCTTCGTGTTCTGGTCGGTCTCCCAGATGGAGGACCAGCAGGTCGTTTCCGTCGTCATCACGTCGATGCCGTTGCGGTATTCAATCGGCAGATTCGCCACGCCCGGCCCAACGAACTCCATGACCTTGTTCTTCACATAGCCCTTGGCGTAAACCGCGCCGATGATGGAGAGCGCCACGTCCTGCGGGCCGACGCCGTCCCTCGGCTTGCCGGTCAGGTAGATGGCGACCACGCCCGGGCGCGCCACGTCGTAGGTGCGGCCGACAAGCTGCTTGGCCAGCTCGCCGCCGCCCTCGCCGACCGCCAGCGTGCCCAGCGCGCCGTAACGGGTGTGGCTGTCCGAGCCGAGGATCATGCGGCCGCAGCCGGACATCATCTCGCGGTTGTAGCTGTGGATGACGGCCATATTCGTCGGCACGTAGATGCCGCCGTACTTGTGCGCGGCGGAGAGCGCGAACATATGGTCATCCTCGTTGATGGTGCCGCCGACGGCGCACAGGCTGTTGTGGCAGTTGGTCAGCACGTAGGGCATCGGGAATTTCTTCATGCCGGATGCGCGCGCCGTCTGGATGATGCCGACGTAGGTGATGTCGTGGCTGGTCAGGCTGTCAAAGCGCATGCGCAGGTTCTGCATGTCGCCGCTCTCGTTGTGCGCCTTGAGGATGCCGTAGGCGATGGTGCCCTGCTCGGCCTCTTCCTTTGTGACGTTCCTGCCGCATTTGCCCGGCAGAGCGGCCGGATCGGTCACGATTTCGCGGCCGTTGACGAGGTACACGCCGCCGTCGTAAAGCTTTACCATGGAAAAATCCCCTTTCGTGTTTTGTCCCGTTTTCAAATGAGAGATGTGGCAAAAGACGCCATCTCTCTGATGACTTTATTATACACGATGCACAGCGTATAGACAAATACTAAAAAACCATGACGCATATAGAAGAAATTTATAATCGCCTTGCCGACCGTCACCGAGAGAAAAAGGACTGCCAAGCTAATAATACCGATATTTCAAGAGTAAAATTACGTATTTTTGCCCGAAGGTTTCCAAAGGGCGATGCGCCAAACAGGCGCCGTAAACGCTCGGAAAGCCCTTTGGTGGGGCGATGGGGCAAAGCCCCATGTTCAAAAAGTATAGATATTTGTTCAAAGATCGTCTTCCGTCAGGTGCGCCTTGAAGCTCGCCAGAAACGCTTCTGCCGCGCGGGATAGATACGCCTCGCGCAGGCGGACGACGCTCAGCGCCCACCACGCGCGGTATTTGGGCGGGATCATGTAATACGCGGGCTGATAGCCTTCTCCGCCCAGCAGGCCGACATAACGGCTGGGCAGCAGCATGCAGCCCATGCCCTCGCTCGTCAGGCGGCGCAGCAGCTCGTAGTTTCGGCTGGTGAGCAGAACCCGCGGCTTCACGCCCGCCTCGGCCAGCACGCGGTCGGTGATCTGCCGGATGCGCTGACCGGGCGAGACCATCAGAAACGGCTCACCGCCCAGCAGCGCGGGGTCAAGCTCGGGATGGGGCGCGTTCGGCCGCTGCACGGCCAGCGCGGCGAGGCGCTCGTCATGCGGCGCGGCGATGAGAAACGGGTCGCGCCCCAGTGCTTCAAAATCCAGCGAAGGGTTGCCGGTCAGCCCGTCGTCCGGCCCGGTGTGCAGGATGGCGAAATCCAGCCTGCCGCTGAGCAGACTGCGCTCCACCTGGTCGGTCGTTTCCTCGCAGATGCGCACCTCGATGCCGGGGTGCTCCCGGTGAAACGCGGGCAGCATGCGCGGCAGATGTGCCGTTGCCAGATAGTTGGTGATGCCCACGGTCACGCGCCCCTGCGACAGCGCGCGTTCCTCGTTGATCTCCGATTCAAACGCCGCGTAGACGCGCAGCACCTCGCAGGCCATGCGATAATATTCTCGCCCGCGTAGGTCAGCACCAGCCCACCGGCGGTGCGCGTGAACAGCCGCGTGCCGAGCTGCTGTTCGAGGGTCATCACACAATGGCTCAGCGACGGCTGGGTGACAAACAGCTTCTGCGCGGCGCGGGTCATGCTCTTTTCGTCCGCGATGGTCTTGATGTAAAGAGTTCTCTGGTGGTCATGGCGTTTCCTCGTGCGGGGTTCAGAGGGAAGGGGGTTCGGTCGGGCGCGAGCAGCGCGGGGAGCGCGAAAAGCGCAAAAAAAGCGCCGCACAGGTTTCGATAGGTGAAATAGGTGTGGTCGGATGCGTGGTTGGAGAGCGCCAGCGTCCACAGCACGGGCGCGAGCAGGGGGAGCAGCAGGAGCAGCGCGCGGCCGTCGAGGCGGCGCGGCCTGCGGCGGATGAACAGGGCGAGCAGCAGCGCCAGCACGGCCAGCAGAATCACGCGATAGGCCGTCTTATCCGTCACGATGCGGATGTTGCGCAGCAGGATATCCAGCCGGGAGTGGGATTCGCCGCCCGCGGACAGCCGGAGGGAGATTTGGTCGCCGACGGCGGCGATTCCGTCCTGCCCCAGCACGAGAAAGTTGAGCCCCCATTTCAGCATCCACATGCAGGAATAGCCGAGCGCCCAGCCGACGCAGCACAGGAGCGCCTCCCGCATCAGGCCGCCGAAGGAAATCGTCGTTTTCGTCTCCAGCGCAATCAGGAGAATCAGCGGGAAGCTGAGCGAAACGACGGGGAACGTCAGCAAATCGAAGTAGTTGACGAACAGGCCGATCAGCGCGAAAAAAACGGGCAGACCGACGCTTCGGGATAACGTCGGTTTCAGCGCGAGAAGCAGCGAACACGCCAGCAGCGCGATCAGCGAAACCGGTGCATATTGCAGGCAGAGCCCCAGCGCGGACGGCGACATGAAGAACCACGAAACCGCAAAGGCCGGGATGAGCTGCTGCAAGCCGCGTCGAACCATCAGCAGCACCGTCCAAAGGAGCAGCGCCGTCTGCGCAAAGAGAAGGAGCATCTGCAGGTTGGTGAAGGTGAACAGGCAGAGCAGCAGCCGGAGCGCGAACGTGTAGCCGTGCCAATAGCGGCTGTAGGGAACGTTGTTCGGGGAGGGAACCGCGTCCGAATAGGTGGCGTAAGCCTCCCAATCGGTTTGATCCTCCTGCGGGGGCAGATCTGTGCGCAGGCCGCTGAACGCCATGCGCAGGAGCGGGTCGTCACCGATGTAGGCGGCGGTTTTGAGAATCAGCACGGCGGTGTAGTTGTCCAGCCGAGAGGAAGCGAAGCCGCCGACGATCTCCGGGCTGGCCGACTCGTAGCCGAGCAGATCGACGGCCTGTTCGGCGTGCTCCCGCATGGCGGGCGTGTCGATGAGAAACGCGGTCAGGCTCATCGCAAGGCAGAGCGATACGGCCAAAAGCAGCGCCAGCGCGCCGCGAACGGGTTTTATTTTCAGCATCTTCCGCTCCCTTCCGTCAGCGCTTCCGCTGGCCGGGGGCGCGCTTGGCGGCGGGCTTTGGCGCGCCGAGCCTGCGGCGCAGCACGTCCTCCCGCGCGACGGAATAGCCGAAGAAGCCCTCGGGGCGCGGTTTCAGCGGGAAATATTCGCCGTGCGCATAGCTGACCAGATTCGCGCGGCCAAGGTGCAGGCTGCCATCCGGGTCAAACAGTGCGTCCTTCACGTAGACGTCCTCAACGGCGCAGAGAAACAGCTCGTGCGAACCGAGCGGAAGGCGCTGCTGAACGCGGCAGCAGAGAAACGCGGGCGCTTCGTCCAGCGCGGGCGCGGGGAAGCCGTCAACCTCGCGCGCGTGCAGGCGCATCTCCCTGAATTTATCGACGTCCCGCCCGCTTTTCACGCCGCAGAAATCTGCCGCGCGGCAGAGCGATTGGTCGATCAGGTTCAGGCAGAATACGCCGGATTGCACAATCTGCGCATACGAGTGGCGCGACGGACGCAGGGAGACGCTGATCATCGGCGGCGCGCTGTTGATTACGCCCGCCCACGCGACGGTAATCAGGTTGTCTTTGTCAAAGCCCGGCTCGGTGCCCCGGCAGGAAAGCATCACCGCCGGAATCGGGGAAAGGAAGGTGGTCGCGCCGATGGCGCGAAATGGTTTGGCATATTTTTCCTCCATGGAAAGAATTGGAATTGGCGCGGCGAAACACAAACCGCGTTTTCTTCATCATACATGGGAAGAAGCGTAAAATCAATAAAAAATTTCCGCCAAATGGGAAGAAATGGCGGCGCTTGTTCGTTCTGTATGCAAAGGCCGCATCGCGGCTCTGTCGGTTGCATAAAGAGATGAAACGTGGTAAGATGGAGCCGAAACTCGAAGGGATTTTTCATCATGGAGGGAATCAGGATGGATCGAAATAAAATGAAACGTAAAATTGCGATGATGCTGTGCGTATGCGTGCTCTTTGCGTCGTCCGCGCCGCTCGCGCTGGCGGAGGCTGAGGCCACGCCGAGCGAACCGCAGGTTGCGACGCTGGAGGAAAACCAGCCTAAGCGGCCTGTGAGCCGCGAAAAAATCGGAATGAAGCTCACGCCCGGTAACGGCGTGGTTTCCGTTGCGCTGACCGGCACGGCGGGCGAAGGCGTTGTGGTGGAGCTGTTTACGGAAACAGAGAATAGCGTCGATAAACAGAAAGCGACGTTTGACGCAAGCGGCAAGGCCGCTGTGCAGATGACCGTGAAGGAAAGCGGGAACTACGTTGCCGTCGCGCAGTATGCGGAAACACCGAGCAACGAGTGGGCTCAGCAGGAAATTGCGCTGACGGTGAAGGCGCCCGATGAGGGCGGCGCGACCGGCGGCGAAGGCAGCGCGACCGGCAGCGAAGGCAGCGCGACCGGCGGATCGACGGGCGTTGAACTGATTAAGCCGGGCGAAGGCAGCGCGACCGACGGATCGACGGGCGTTGAACTGATTAAGCCGGGTGAAGGCGGCGCGACCGGCGGCGAAGGCAGCGCGACCGGCGGTGAAGGCGGCGCGACCGGCAGCGAAGGCGGCGCGACCGGCGGTGAAGGCGGCGCGACCGGCGGTGAAGGCAGCGCGACCGGCGGTGAAGGCGGCGCGACCGGCAGCGAAGGCGGCGCGACCGGCGGTGAAGGCGGCGCGACCGGCGGTGAAGGCAGCTCCACAACCGGTGGTAATGAGGGCGGAAGCACCACAACCGGCGGCGCTGGTACGGTGACTCCGATAACCCCGACAACTCCGGAGACTCCGGAAAACCCGGCCACCCCGACCGAGGAGGATAAGCAGTTTAACGTCAAGCTGTATGACGGCAACCTCAAGCTGGATGTTGAAATCACCGGCGGCAGCAATAGGGAAGTTGCCGTCACCCTGACCCACGAAGACGGAACGGTGACCGAAAAGAAAGAGACGCTGTTCAGCGGCGCGGCCAACGTGTCTTTCAGCGGGCTGAAGGCAGGCGTGTACGCTGTGAAGGTTGCTTATACCGGCACATCGAACACCACGCCGTTCAGCGGTTCGGTGACGATTTACGACGAAAACGCGCTGCCTAAGCCGAACGAAAACACCTATCGCAAGATCGTGGCCAATGCATCTGTGAACGGCCAGAAGATCGGCGTGCAGGTGACGGATTCGGGCTATAACACCTATGACGCGGCGTCGGGCGAAATGAAGGTTCAGCCCAAGACGCTGGTGGTGACGCTCATCGGCGGGCCGAGCACCAAGACCATCAAAACCGATACGGCCTTCGCGGAATTTACCGATCTTCCGGCAGGGCAGTATACTGTCACCGTGGCGTATGACGATCATGCGGACGCCGCGCTGGAAAGCACGATCAACGGCCTGACGGTTGCGCAGAATACGCAGGCCATCACCGCGACGGCGACGGCGGGCGTGAAGCGCATCGACGTGGATGTGACGGCGGCCAGCCCGATGAGCGTGGTGGCCACGCTGATGCAGAACGGCCAGCCGAAGGATACCCGCTCGATTGCGGCGGGCGTGGGCAAGGTCAGCTTTGAAAACCTTGCGGCGGGCACGTACAGCGTTTCCGTCAACTACGCGCCCGCGCAGACCGGCGTTGCGGCGACGGTGATCGACAACCTGAACGTCACCGAGGAAAACGTGAAGATCGCCATCAGCGGCGTAACGCCGGGCGAAAATAAGCTCACCGTCAGCGGCACGGCGAAGCCGAACGAGCCCGTGATGATTTCCACCGTGCCGGACGGCGGCAGCACCATCGTCAACGCGGATGCAAACGGCAAATTCTCCGCCGAGCTGGCGCGCACGGCGGGCACCTATACCGAGGTTAGCGCGCAGTATGTCAGCGATGCGGCCAGCCGCGTCACCCTGAAAGGCACGTTCGTCGTCACCGGCACGGTCACAAAGCCCGGGCTGGAGGTGGACGATCTCTACAACAACAGCCTGACCGTCGTGGCCAAGACGACCGCGGGCGTGACCGTCTATCTCAAGACGGGCGATTATGAGCAGACCCTCGTTGCGGATAACCGCGGCATCGTCCGCTTCACCCTGCCGCATACCTATGCGCAGGGGACGCGCTTCACCCTGACCGTCTATTACGGCGCGGGCAACAGCATGTCCTACAACGTGGAAGCGACTGTGGGCGGCACGCCGTATTACAAGCTCTTCAAGCGCGGCAGCCGCGGTGACGGCGTGTATGCGCTGACCAGCCGCCTCTCCGAAATGGGCTACCCGGTTTCCCCGACGAATTATTACAGCGACAGCGTGGCGGCGGCCGTACGCCTGTTCCAGTCCGCCAACGGCCTGAGCGCGGACGGCATGGCGGGCAAGCTCACGCAGGAGAAGCTCTATTCCGTCAGCGCCATCGGATATAGCGAGAGCGGACAGACCTATCCGACGCTGGTGCGCGGCGATCGCGGCATGGCGCTGCTCTACACGCTCCAGCAGCGCCTCAAGGATCTGGGCTATTACACCATCCGCGTGGACGGCATCTTTGGCAGCGGCACACAGCGCGCCGTGCGCTGGTTCCAGTCGGTCAACGGTCTTTCTGTCACCGGCAAGGCGGATAACGCGACCCAGCAGCTCCTCTATTCGGCGCAGGCCAAGGCCGCTTCGGGCTATTCCCCGGAAAGCTACGATACGCTTTCGCGCTCAACCGCTATAAAGCGGCGGTCGTTCCGCTCCAGCGCCGCCTGAAAGCGCTGGGCTACCTGAGCGGCTCGGCGGATGGCTACTTCGGCAGCAACACCTATCGCGCCGTGCGCAATTTCAGAAACCGCAACGGCCTGAGCGTGACCGGCGTTGCCGATTCGACACACAGCAGCTTCTGTATTCCTCCTCCGCGAGACCGGCCTCCGGCTCGTCCTCTTCCAGTTCGGGCTCAAGCACGGGCTACCGCCTGCTGTATTGGGGGCTGCAGGGGCGACGCGGTGA
>VOFB01003022.1_pt1 | contig 13880 bp, 21 predicted proteins | sample 5384141 | NCBI WGS metagenome assembly VOFB01 (sample SAMN12384721, study PRJNA508395) | human gut metagenome | isolation source: healthy gut A | host: Homo sapiens | reverse complement strand
GGGCCGGCTCGCCCTTGATGGTGAGGCCGGCGGATGTTCTCGAAGCCGGTGAGCGTGTCCAGCAGGTTCGAGTCTGGAAGATGAAGCCGAGGTCGTCGCGGCGGAACTTCGCAACTGGCGCTTCGACATGCCGGTGATATCGCGGCCGCCCACGATGATGTGCCCGCTCGTGACCGTATCGATGGTAGAGACGCGCAGTTCAGAAGCGTTGTTTGCCAGAGCGAGGACTATGATGCCGACGAACTCGCCGGCGGCCGTCCGAAGCTGACGCCGGCAGCGCGTGGGTGACCGAGTCGCGGCTGCCGAAGACCTTCTCGATGGAGCGCACCGAAAGGATGGATTGGGAGCCTGCATTGACGGGGTGGCCGGCGGAAGCGAGGGTTGGGTCGGCTGCGCGGTGGGCGCCATGGGCGGTGTGGGCGCCCCTTCCGCCGGCGCTGGCCGCGGAGGCGGCTCCCGGCCGCGTAGTTCTCGCGGGAGAAAGCGGCGGCGATGCCGTCGAGGTCGTCGTGCCGTCGCCATCGAGGGCAAAGGCGTGCCAGGATCGGTCGGACGCGGGCCGAAGGCCGAGGGGTGGGTTCGGTGTACACTTCGGCCATTGGTAGCTCCTCTCGGTTTTTTGGGCAGCTGGGTGGAGATGAAGGCTCCCACGGCCCCGGTATTAACAAGCGTCAGGATGATTTTTCCCTGCAGTGTTCACGACAGTCCTTTCTCTCGGATGTGCGGCTCGCGTTCCGCGCCTGTTCGGAACGGTTTGATGGATTGCTTCATCCCTCCGGAGCGGCTACGCGGCATTCCGATTCGCTCAGACAGTCCTCGCTGGTATCGAAGGTGTCGGGGGTGTTTGCTCCCTTTCCGTATCGCCTTCGATACCATCTCACGCGGAACTCGCTCGGTCGGAACGCCCGTATCCGCCTACATTTGACGGATCATGACTTGATTTCATCCTAAGAGGAGGTGTGTATGGTTCCATCATCGGACTTACGGTTGACTTACGAATGTGTTAGGTTGCGCAGGTTTCTACTGTTTCTACCTGGCCGCCTCTTCTAAGCGCCGAAGAGTTCCTTGCGGGTGCGGTCGTGGGGAAGGTGAGGATGACGCGGGTGCCGGTGCCCTCCTCGCTGGCGAGGCCCACATGCAGGCCCATGGAGGCGCACAGGCTCGCCACCAGGTAAAGGCCCATGCCCGTGGCCGGAACGTGGGCGCGCCGACCTGACCGGTGAAACCGCGCTCGAGCATGGGCACGCTCGGCGGCGGGAATGCCGCAGCCGTTATCGCGCACCTCAAGTACTGTGCGGCCGCAGGAGGTGCCGGGCTCCTCTTCGCGGGCGGTAAACATAAGCGTGGTGGCGCCGTACTTCGCCGCGTTTACGATCACCTGCCCCAAGATGAACACGAGCCAGGGCTCGTCGGCCCAGCACCGTCATGGCATCCGGAATGTCGAAGGCAGGGGTGCAGCCCTTCTCGATGAGGAACCGGCTGTGGCGCTTCAGGCCTCGCGCGCCGCCGAGGCCAAGTTGATCTCGCGGATGGCGTAGTCGCGCTCGACGGAAGTGGAGCGGGCATAGTAGAGCGCCTGGTCCACCTGGGCCTCGATGCGTTCCAGCTCGTGGGCCACTTTGGCGGATTCGGGGCCCGGGTTGTTGGCCAGCATGATTGATGGCGGCGATGGGCGTCTTGATCTCGTGGATCCACAGTTCCACGTAACGGCGGTAGCAGCCTCATTGTCGCGCAGGGGCTGCCGTCTCCTCGGCTGAAAAGCTGTGCGAGGCGCGAGGCCGTATCGTAGGCGATCTTCCCGTCCAGAAAGGGCGGCTCGGCGATGAGGGAGGAAGCACGCAAACTTGGCGCAGCTGCCCGGTAAGGTGGTGCAATTCGTGGTAAAGCGGCCTTGCGGCGGTAGTCCAGAAAACCGGCGCCCAGCGCGATGAGCGTGAGGACGTCGGCGACGAGCAGCGTGCCCGCCGAGTTCACGCCGAGGGCCGGCAGAATGAGCACGGTGCTTGCAGGGCCAGCAGAAACGCCGCCAGACCGATGACGTTGTCGCGCACGTAGGTGGCCGGCGTGAAGGGGCGATGGGCGTATCCGCCTCGCCTGTGCCGTGCCCGCTCATACGGCGTACCCGACGCCGCGGCGGGTAGTGAGGAAGTCCTCCGGCACGCCCAAAGCTCCCCAGCGTCTTGCGTAGGCGGTTCACGTTCACCGTCAGCGTGTTGTCGTCGATGAAGGCGTCGGATTCCCAGGGCGCATGATCTCGCTGCGGGGTACCACCACGCCGGGGTTGCGCATGAGCGTCTGCAGGATGCGCAGCTCGTTGCGCGTGAGCTCGGCGGTGCGTCCTCGGGAATTCCACGGTGCCGGCGCCCATGTTCAACGTCACGCCTTTGTGAAGGATCGTCATACCGGCGGCGGGACTCGCGCTGCGCCGCAGTAGCGCCTGCAGATGCGCGAGCAGCGGCGGGCCGATAGGGCTTGGTCACGTAATCGTCGGCCCCCAGGTTCATAGCCATCACCTCGTCGAACTCGCTTTCCGAGGAGGTGAGCATGAGATGGGCACCGAGCTTTTGCCCCGGATGTCGCGGCAAATGGAATGCCCGTCGGCGCCGGGCAGCTTCAGATCGAGCACGATGCAGTCGGGCTCGGCAGCGAGGAGCACGGGCCGCGGTGTCGCCCCAGGTGCCCTCGTAGGCCGCCACGGCGTAGCCGGAAGCTCCAGCACGTGGGCCAGCTCCGTGCGCAGGGCGGTATCGTCTTCGATGAGGTAAATGCGCTGGGCCATGGCTGCCTCTCTTTCGGCGGTGTTCACAGGTGCCGTCCGCGCAGGGCGTGGCGCTCGGGCATAAGGCCCAGGCGCGAGGTTCGGACGTGGGGCTCGCGCGCAAGGCTCCGGGCGCGGTAGCGCGGCGCGAGGTTCGGGCGCTCAGGCGCGACGGCAAGCATCGCAGCCCATTGTAAGCCCGCGCGCCGTCCCGCCCCCAGCAACTTCCAACCTTACGCAACCGTAAGTTGGTTACCAGCTTCACTCGGAAGGCGTGCTCGACTGCTCGATAGTAAGCGAATGGACAGAATTTTAAGCCTGAGATCTTGAGTTATAAGCGTCTGCAGAAGAAAAATGTGGATGAAATTAACGAACAATGTACAAAGAAAGGGTGCGAATGTGAGCAGACGCTGATAACTCGTGATTCTGCGCAATTTTAAAAGGCTGTTCGTCGCCAATGGTGCCTCCTTGCGGCATTGCGACTCCGTCTCGGTCGGCGCGGGGAACGGATCGGGACATTCCGCGTCATTTCTTCTGCCGCCACGACACCTACGGCAAAGGCGAGCCCGTCTACATGATCGAGCGCCGGTGTGGGGCCCATCCCGACCTCGCCGTGGGTGACGACTCCCCCTGGGTGGTGTTGAACGCCTCGGCGTGGGAGGCCTCCGCCGACCCCGGGCTGCGGGATGTGCTACGATACCTCCGGACCGGGGGAGGCCGAAGGGCCCCTGTCGTCGGAGATCGACGCCCTGGTCGGCGTGTTCAACGAGGACAGGGGTGGGTGGACCGCGTGCTTACCTACGAGCAGGAGACCGAGATGCGCTGCCGCCGGGCGCGCAGGAGGGCCGTGAGGAAGGCCGAGGAAGGTCGCGAGGAGGGCCGGGAGGAAGGCGAGGCCCGGCAGCGCCCTCATCGGCGCTCTGCTGGCCGACGGCCGTTCCGAAGACGTGGCCGCTGCGGTGGAGGCAAGGTGCGTCGCGAGGAGCTCTACGCCGAGCTCGGAATATGAGGCCAGCGCGCTTATACCGTGCGCATTACGCCTGAAGGCGATGCGCTGGCCGAAAGCGCTTGCGCCGCGAGTCAGGTGGCCGATCGCATTCTGTCGACCCTGACGCCCGAGGAGATCGAGTCGTTGAACGTTCTCACGGAGAAGATCATCCACCAGTGCAAGGACATGGGCGCCCGCGGTGAGCGTCAAACATGGTCGCCACTATCGTCATGGCAAGGGCCGCGGCTGCCGCAAGTAGCGTTCGGCATGTCCCCGATGCCTTTTCAGATAATGGCCTCCCAGGGGCCATTATTTTTTCTCAAAAGATTATTCTTGACATAGAATAACTCATCGCTATAATAGATTTCGACAGAGCGGGAGATACGAACCCCTCTCCTCTTCTCTCCTCCGCACGCGCCTATCCCCGGGCGCCAAGGACACTCATTTGCGAGCGGGATCCCCCTCCCCGGGCTCGCAACGTCGAAGACGGTCGCTTCGGAGGAAGGCGGCCCCTTCCTGCTCCTTACTTCAAAAAATTACGAATCTGCACAGGGAAGAATGCGAGATCTGCGCATTTGCACGAACTCTGCGTTATCCGTCGCGCAAAAAGAGCGCAAATGCGTAAATCTTGCGGGGGCACGATGGGGGAAGAGGGGAATCATGCGCATTTTTTCTTCCTTAAGAATCCCTAAGGTTTCGTCGCGAAGGCGAAAAGTGGGGTAGTATGGTCGGGAAAACGTGGCGGCCTTCGCGAGGCCGTCTGAATTTGGCGGCTTGTGGGAGTCGCTTGGAAGAAGGGCCGGCTGAAGAGCTCCGCCCGAACGAGGAAGGATTCAGCTATGCGAGAGATGCCCGCCAACCAACTGAACCCGCGCATCAAGAGCGTCTGGCGCATTAATGATGCCATTTGGATCGCGGTCTCGTTCCTGTGCTGCTTTCTGCCCTTCGCTATCATAGCGCTGGTGGCACCGGAAGAAGCGTGGGCTGGCGTGGTGGCTCTAATCGTGGCCATTGTGTTCGCGGCGCTGCTTGTGCTGTGCGTGGTGGTGCTGCCGCCCATTCGCTATGCTCGTTGGCGCTACGAGCTTACGCTGGATTACCTGGATATTGCTCGCGGCATCTTCTGGCGCAAGCGCTTCGTCATTCCGTTCATCCGCGTACAGAACACTGACACGCGCCAAGGACCCATCCTGCGCGCCTTCGGGCTGTCCAGCGTCACCGTGGCCACAGCCGCCGGCGAACACGAGATTCCCGGCCTCGGCATCGAAGAGGGCCGACGTGCTGCGCGACCGTGCCGCCGAGCTGGCGCGTCTGGCCCGAGAGGACGTCTAAATGAGCGCACCGAACGTGCCCCCGCAGGCGCCCGCGCCCATGCCGAACCCGCCGGCCCCGGCGCCCGCGCCGATGCCCCCTGCGGCGGCTGCCCCATCGACTGAGCTGCCGCGCCACCATGTGCACCACAGCTACATCTGGCTCGAAAGCGTGCGCACGATCTTCATCATTGCCGTATGCGTTGTGGTGGCGAACTTCTCCACCATCATTGGGCTCGTTGCCGAAGGGGCATGGGCGCCGAGGCCGGGTTCATCATGGCGGTGGCTGGCATCGGCACGCTGGTGGTCATCCTCATTACGTTTGGCATCGTCGCCGGGCTGCGCGTCGTTGGCTACAAGCACCTGTACTTCACCGTCGGCCCCGACGAGTTCACGCTGTGCTCCGGCATCTTCAACAAGAAGCAGGTGCACGTGCCCTACCAGCGCGTGCGGTCCGTGGACCAGCGGGCGACGCTCCCTTCAGCGATTGTTCGGCGTGTGTACGGTTTCCATCGACACGGCCGGAGGCGCGGCGAACAAGGCCGTCGTGGTGCCCTACGTCACCAAGGCCCAGGCCGAGTGGCTGCGCGCCGAGCTCTACAACCGCAAGAATGCTCTGGCCGCTCAGGCTGCCGTTGCGTCGGGCATGGCGGGTGCAGCGAGTACGGCCGCGACGGGCATGGCGGGTGCGGGCGCCCCGGTTCCGCAGTCGGCGGAGGCCGGCATTGCGGCTATGGCCCAGGGGCGGCGGCCTTTGCCGGCAACGTGCCGAGCCCGGCCGTCGCGGGCAACGTGCTCGATGTGGGCGTTGAGGCATGGAACCAAGTGGGCGGTGTGTTCGCCGGCCCTGCTCAAGATACCGGCCGCGTTACCTACGAGTACGGTCTCACTAACAAGGGCTGTTCTTCGCGGGTCTTTCCAACACCACATCGGTGGGGCTCATCTTCGCCGGTCTGGTTGTCGGCGTGCTGCAAATCGTCGGTTTCATCTTCGACGTGATGGGGGGTGCGGCCGATGGTGCCGTGGAAAGCGCCCTAGTTTTTGCCGGCTCCCAGGCTTCGGCCTACCTGATCGGGGCCGTTTCGGCGGGGGTCATCGTGCTGGTGCTCGTGCTGTGGGTGCTCTCGGCGGTGGGTTCCTGCATTGGGTACGGCGGCTTCAAGGCGCGCCGCCGCAACAACCGCATCGAGGTGGAATACGGCTTGCTGCAGCACACCTTCCAAGGCATCGACATCGACCGCGTGCAGTCCGTGGTCGTGAAGCAGAGCTTCATCCGCCGTCTGCTCGGCTACTGCGAGCTGTCTCTCGGCAAGATTGACGCCGGCACCGACGAGGACAGCAGCAATCAGAAGAACACTCTGGCCAATCAGGGGATCATCATCCACCCCTTCGTGAAGATGAACCGTGTGCCGGAAATCCTCGCCGGGCTCGTGCCGGAGTTCTCCGATCTTCCCCCAGGAGGCGAAGCCCGTCGCGAAGGTGGCGCTGCGCCGAGCCGTGCTGCGCCAGAGCATCTGGTTCGGCGGCGGCTTCTGGCTGGCCGTGGTAGTCACCGTGTGCCTAGTGGTTTTCGGTTGGGTGAATGGAGAAGTTGCGACCGGCGGCATAGAACTCGATTCCGAGGATCTGTTCCTTCTGAGCATTGGGTGGAACGTGATCGTGGTGGGTGGCTATGCGCTGGCGGCTATCCTCTTCGTCATCGATGTAGTGAACGCCGTGCTGTGGGCCCGCGAGTCCAGCTTCGCCTACAACCACCGCTTCATGCAGGTGAGCAACGGCGGCCTTTCTCGAGAAACAGTGAGTTTCCCGCGCCAGAAAATCCAGTTCGGCTGCACGAAGAGCAACCCGTTGCAGCGTCGTGCGGGCACCGACACGCTGCTCGCCACGACGGCGGCAGGTTCCGGCGGCACCACGACGACGCTCATCGACGCCTCCCACGCCGACGCCATGGCCTGGCTCGACTGGCTGAAGCCCGGCGGCAACCAGTAATCCCGGAAAATATGGTAAAAGTACCGCCCATGAGTAAAACAGACGACACTGCAAATTCGAAGCCGGCCTTCCTCGATTTTTCTGCGCCCCTAAACGCGAAAGCGTTACCGAGGACGAGATCAAGGACATGGTGGCCGAGAATATCGAGCTTCTCGAAGACGAAGCGCATGATCAACGACATCCTCGATTTGGCCGACATGACGGTGCGCGAAATCATGAAGCCGCGCGTCGATATGATCATGGCCGAGGACACCGAACCGGCCCGCGCGGCCCTCGACCGCATGCGCGGCACGGGCTATTCCGCCTGCCGGTCTATCACGAGGAAGTGGACGAGGTCATAGGCCTCGTGTCCTACAAAGACCTCATCGGCCCTCTGCTGGACGGCCGCATTGAAGACCCGTGGCCGAGTTCATGTACGAGCCGCTTTACGTGCCCGAGACGAAAAACGTGCTGAAGCTGCTGTCCCGGAGCTGCAAGAGGCCCGCATGCAGATGGCCATCGTCGTGGACGAATACGGCGGCACCGACGCCTCATCACCATGGAGGACATCGTCGAGGAGATCGTCGGCGAGATTGCCGACGAGACCGACAACGATCGCGACCTCATTGTGCTTGTCGAACCAAACCAGTGGCGCGTCGACGGCCGCTTTCCGTGGAGGATGCCGTGGAACTCGGCTGGCCCGTGGAAGAATCCGCCGACTACGAGACGCTTGCGGGCTGGATTATCCACGAGCTGGACTCCGTGCCCCGGGTGGGCGACGAGCTGCTGGTCGACGGCTACGCCTTCAAGGTGGTGAAGATGCGCCGCTCGCGCATTTCCATCGTGCAGGTGAAGAAGTTGCCATCGGCAAGTTGTGAAGAGTCGGTAACGACTGCCTGACAGCGCTCACAGTCGCACCCGCGAGACCTGCGGGAACCCAGAAAGTGCGTTTTGTCAAGCGAACAAAGCGTGGATGTCGGCTACCGCCTCGGCACGGGTTCAGCCAACTAGGGTAAAATATCCGCGAGACAAAACAGCATAGCATTCGTTACTGCAGCAATCCCACCCTAATCCAGCACGCTGCGCCGCTCGAGCGGTTTAGTTTCGTGCTGTCGAGAAAGGGAATGAGTGGTCACAAAGGCGCAAACAGAGTCATCGCAAAACCGTCGTGCTGGCGATGGTTGCGCTCTGCGTGCTACCGATGCTGGCCGTGGGCTTCCTTGATGCTGGCTGGGCGTCCGCCGGTTCTCTCACGACATGGGGGCGACCACCTTCGGTCTCGCCCGTCAGTCCGCCGAGAACCCCAGCGCTTCCGATGTTTCCCCGACACCGTGCAAGACAAGTCCGACGCGGACGTTCTCGCTGTGGAAGACGTCGCCGAGGAGGCAGCGCTGAAGACCGCCTCATCCCGCGACGTGAGCGCTGGCGTGCAGGAGATCGCCGACGAAGAAGAGGCCGCGCGCCTGCCGCCGAGGAGGCCGCTCGCGTCGCCGAGCAGGAGGCCATCGATCGGGCCGACGCCACGCGCTCCCGCTACTACGCTACCTTCGGCAGCCTGCCGGCCGGCGATGTGATTTCTCCATCGGTCGCGAGGCGTTCATCGAAAGAATGGTCCGCGCGCATCAACGATTACCTGTTCGGCAGCCCCTGTCTGGTCATGGCGAGACCTTCGCCGAGGCGGCCTGGGAGGCGGGCATCGACCCGCGCTGGTCTCCGGCCATTTCCAACACCGAGTCCACCAAGGGCCGCGTTTGCTTCAAGTCCCACAACGCTTGGGGCTGGGATCAGATCCAACTGGTCCGATTGGGATACGGCCATCCGCGCCCACGTCGCCGGCCTGGCCTGGGCTACGGCTTCACCATCAGCTACTCCTACGCCATGCGCTACTGCCCCCGAACTACGACAACTGGTATCGGGATACGCTGAATCAGATGCAATTGATCTAAATTAGTGAGAAAATGCCGCAAGGCATTTTTCTTTTTAAAGTAGGAGGACGAGCAACCTATGAGCAACGTGATTGTGGTCGGGTGCGGGCGCGTGGGGTCGCAGCTGGCCAATATGCTCTCGGATAACGGCAACAACGTCTGCTGCATCGACAAGAACGCCGATGCCTTCGCGAACCTCGGCCGTAACTTCAACGGCAGCACCGTGCAGGGCGTGGGCTTCGACGAGGCCGTGCTCATCCGTGCTGGCGTGGAAGAGTGCGATGTGCTGGCCGCCGTCACCCAGCTGGACAACACGAACCTCATGTGCGCGGAGGTGGCCAACCATCTGTTCGGCGTGCCCCATGTCATCTCGCGCCTGTACAATCCCGACCACGAGCGCGCCTATATGCAGCTGGGTATCGACTACGTCTGCGGCACGTCGCTGGTGGCCGAAGATGTGTTCTCGAAGATTGTGTCAGGCCACGGCTCCCACATCGACACGTTCGGTGAATTCGAGGTACTCCGGTTCACGCTGGATCTTTCCAGCCGCGACAACGCCAAAACGATCCGCGTCTCGGAACTCGAGCGCGATCACGAGGTGCGTATTATCGCCTTCGAACGTGCCGACGGCTCCGCGTCCTCCATCCCGACGCCCGATTCGCTGCTGTACGCCGGCGACTCCATTCTCGCCTGCGTGCGCCACGACGTCATCGCGCAATTCTCGCGCTACATTCTGGATTAGGTGATACCCATAGTACATCGTTATCGCTGGCGGCGGCAAAATCGGGTCGTATCTGGCTGGCATCATGTTGAAGAGCGGCAACGAGGTGGCGGTCATCGAGCAAAAGGCTCGCCACGGCCGATCGCCTCCGTGCAGCTGACAGGCCCGTACCTCGTCATTCCACGGCGACGGCTGCGACTCGCGTTACCAGGAGGATGCCGGCATCCGGAGCGCCGACGTGTTCGTGGCCACCACCGGCCAGGACGATTCGAATCGTGTCGTGCGAGATCGCGAAGCGCGTGTTCAACGTGCCGCGCTGCATCGCGCGCGTGAACAATCCGGAAAAACGAGCGCATCTTCCGCGAGGTGGGCATCGAATGCGTGTCCTCTACGACGCTCATTGCGAACCTCATCGAGGAGGAAGCGCTTTTGGGCTCGGTATCCGTCGTGTCGTCGCTGACTCACGGCAACGTGGCCTTAGCCGAGGTGATGGTGCCGCGCATGCGCCACTTCTCCAACGAGGACGGCGTGCTCATCAACGAGGTGCTGCTGCCGGACAACGCCATCATCGCGGCCGTGGCTAGCGGAGGGACGTGGAAGTGGCCAACGACGAGACGGTGCTGCATCCGGGAGATAAAGGCCATCGTAGTGGCGGATGAGGACGTGCTGGACGACGTGCGGCTGGCGTTTCGGGGCTCTAGTGGTTGTGGAAAGGGCCGGTTGCATGTCGCTTGGGCGGAATCAGGGGGTACCTTGATTCGCGGCTGCGAGTCCGCTGGGGAGGAGCTACGGGTATTCCAATTCGCTCAGACAGTCCTCGTAAGGCTACCGAGACGGAATCAGGGTACCTTGATTCGCTCAGACAGTCCTCGCTCGGCGAAACAGCCCACTGGGCTGTTTCGTTCGCTGCGGAACTCGCTCGGTCAAGGCACCCCCTGCTTCCTATTGGCTCTCACGTTGCTGATCGTTCTTCTCGTTGTCCTTTGCGCACCTGCAACAGCTCTGGCGACGGATTATCGGTGCTCGGAGGTGGACTTGCTGGCGTCGGTGGAGACGACGGGTCGGTGCACACTGACCGATCAGCGCATCTTCGACCTCACGGAAGGGGGAGAGCGCGCCGGAGCGGTTGAAGTGGCTCTACGATGGGTTCATCGAAGGGCTGAGGTTACTATCGAACGGGTGCGCATGGCGCCCGGTGGATGGCGATGGTGCGCTTGCCGGGGAGTGGACGGAGCTTCCCGAGACGACGTTCCTTTGCCCTGGCGCGGCGGCGGAGGGCCCGAAGCACGACGCCTGGGCCTACGACAAGTTCCAGCATACGCTCTACGCTTTCGTGGATGCCATGCCCGAGCGCGTCATGTTCGAGGTGGTCTACCGCGTGGAAGACGCCATCAGGCCTTTGACGACGGCCGACTTCCAATGGCTTTATGTTCCCCAGGACTACGATGTGGCTTTGGCCGATGTTCGGGCAAGTGGTGCTGCCTGTAGCGGCCGACGACTCCGTGAAGGTCATGGAAAATGTTTATGCGTGGGGTCACGGCCCTGCCGATGGCGAGGTGGATATTCGCTCCGACGGTACGGTGATCTTCACGGATCCTGCGGTCGAGCCCACGATGTACGCCAAAGCGCGGGTGATGTTCCCCGTCGAGTGGCTGACGAACCTGAGCGAGGAGGCGCGCCTGGCGAATCAGGGCACCTGCAGTACTACTGGACGAGCCACCGTTACGAGGAAACGTGGGTCGATACGGATACGTCTCAGGAGGTTATTCGTCTTGGGCTGGCTTTGGGGCTGCTGGGCTTGTCTGCGGCGTTGCTGCTGGCGGCGCTCATCGTTTGGTGGCGCTGGGGCCGAGGCGGCCGCCGGCGTTTCGCGACGATTATTGGATGAACCCGCCTGCCGACGCCATGGCGCCAGGCCGTGCTCGGTCGTCTATGGCGCTGGAACCACGAGAGCCCCGACGACATAGTAGCCACGGGTGCTCGATATGGTGCGTCGCGGTGTTCTTGGAAGTGCGAGACGATGAGCTGGTCATACCTGCCGCGGGAGAGGAGCCGGCGAAGAGGATCGAGGGTGAGTCGTCTGTCGCCCTTGCTGCGCCTGGGCTGCTGATGCCAATGCGCCCCTGATGCGCCCGACGCAGCCGTCGCGGCTGACGTCAACGCAGAGCAGGCCGCTCGATGCGGTACACCACGCTGCGGCTGCTGCGCATGGTCGCCACGGGCGGTCGGACGCTCAGCCGCGCCAAGCTTCCGTTTTGGCCCACGAACATCCGCGCGATCTTTTGAGGCCAGCGCGGCCTGGCAGCGTCGCCTCACCTGCTTTGGTTGAGCCCTACGGCTTCTTCGATAAGGCTTCCTGCCGTGCCCAGCACATCGTTTGAGGCAGCGATTTTCCTGGCGGTTGTCGCGGTAGCGGCCATCATTTGGGTCAGCTGGCGTGCTGGCACGTGCTCGCCCTGGCCACGGCGGCATGGGGTGTTCGGTAACTACATGCGGCGCTCCCCCGAGGGCAACGACATCGCCGCCCATGCCAAGGCCCTGCGCAACTGGATGCGCGATGGCGGCTGGTCGCTCGAGGGCGACAAGCTCGCTCCGACGAAGCGCGCAGCGCGCTCATTCCGGCTACCTTACTCTGTTCGGTGCGCTTAAATCCCTCAGGTTCCAGATGCTTCCGCTGGCGCCAAATGCCGGAGATGCCGCTACGGCGGTTCGGGAGAAGGCGATGGCTGCCCGCTGCCCCTGCCGCTGCTGCCGCCTGCCGATGAAGCGGCGTTCCTCGCCGCCCTGCTCCAGTGTTTCAATCGCTTAGACGAAGCGTTACGTGCCGCCCATAAAGCGCGCTGAAGTATCGATAGGGGCGAAGCTGCCCATCCGTTTCTGGCGACGCATAGCGGCCGTCGGCGCAGCTGCTGCGAAGAAAGGCCTAATGATGGCGAAGAATCGCTTCGAACCCGGTCGCGACAACATCGTGCTCATCAGCATGCCGGTGCGGGCAAGTCGACCTTGGGCATCGTGCTGGCGAAGATTCTCTGCATGGACTTCGTCGACGCCGACCTGCTCATCCAGCAGTCCTGCGACAAATCGCTCCAACGCCTCATCGACACCTTGGGCCCGACGCCTTCCTCCGGATTGAGAACCAGGGTGCTCTCCGAGATGTCCTTCGATCATTCCGTCATCGCCACGGGCGGCTCGGCCATCTACAGCGAGCCGGCTATGGACCACCTGTCGGACATCGGCCGCGTGGTGTATCTGAAGATCAGTTTCGACGAGTTGAAGCAGCGTTTGGCCGACTTCTCCGAGCGCGGTGTGGTCATGCGCGATGGCATCGGCATGAGCCTGCGCGAGCTGTACGACGAGCGCCTGCCGCTCTACGAGAAGATACGCCGACATCACTGTGGATGTGAACGATCTGTCCATCACCGCCGCCGCCCGCAAGGTCGCCGCTGCCGCTGAAGTAGCGGCTCGGTTTCGCATCGACGGGAAACCGGCGGAAAACAGCGCCACTTTTTCGCGGGGCGTTCAAAATACCCTGATAATATCGCCTAACTTTAGCCCGCTGTAGGGTAGAATACAGGCATGTCTTGCGTCGGAAAGGGCCGGCGCGTATCCGAGGCCGTTTTCCTGCGACGAATCCCCTGGTTCGGGCGTGCTTATCGCGCTCTGTTGATTCGACCGCAGAAAGGGAGCCCGTTGGAAGGCGATCCAGGTTGCAGGGCCTGGCGCGCTTTCGGAAAGGAAGCATCTATGGCCGATTTGAACGAGATGCTCGTCGCTTGGACTGGTGAGATCGACCCTTTATGTACACACCTACATTCTGGTGATCTTGCTGGTGTTCGTGGGCATCTACTACACCATCCGCACCAAGGCGGTGCAAATTCGCTACATCAAGGACATGTTCACTCAGCTGACGGAGAAAAGCATGTCCAGGGCGAGAAATCCATCTCATCCTTCCAGGCCCTCATGGTGTCCACCGCCTCGCGCGTGGGCACGGGCAACATCGCCGGCATCGCCACGGCCGTGGCCACGGGCGGTCGGGCGCCATCTTCTGGATGGCGGCTCATGGCGCTTATCGGCGCGGCTTCGGCCTTCATCGAGTCCACGCTCGCGCAGATCTACAAGATTCGCGGCAAGGAGGGCGAGTTCCGCGGCGTCCGGCCTACTACATTCAGCAGGGCCTCGGGAAGCGCTGGCTCGGCATCATTTTCGCCTG
>VOFB01003328.1_pt1 | contig 13882 bp, 15 predicted proteins | sample 5384141 | NCBI WGS metagenome assembly VOFB01 (sample SAMN12384721, study PRJNA508395) | human gut metagenome | isolation source: healthy gut A | host: Homo sapiens | reverse complement strand
CCTTTTGAATTATAAGCCGCTCTCAATGCCCGAAGAACTCCGGGCAGCTCCAGCCGCCGCAGGCGCTGACGGTATCGCCGGAAACGCCGAGCTGCAGCTTGAGGCCGTTGGTAAGCGTGGCGGTCAGCGTCTGCTTCTTTGCGGACATATCCGCCGATTTGAGCGTCGCGTGGTCGAGCAGCGTGGCGACGGCGTCGTTCGCCGCTTCGCCGGTCAGCGTGCCGACGCCGGAAAGCGTCAGCTCGGCGACCTGACCGCGGACGGAGAATGTATCCTCCAACCCCAGGCCGCCCGGCCCTTTGCCCGCGTAGCTCACCCGCTGGAACAGGCGCATGTTTCCGCCGACCTCGCAGGCGACCGCCGTGTTCGCGTCCAAGCCGGATACGGCGTAGATCGTCTGCCCCGCCTCGGCGACGTTGGAGAGGCCGCCCGCCATCGCGTCGTCATCCGCAAGGGAGGGCTCGTCGGTCTCCGTGTTGACCGTGCCGACCGCGCTGCCCAGCAGGTCGCCGCGCACGCTTGCGGGCGCGCTGAGCATGCGATAGACCGCGCCGTTGACGGCAACCAGCGGAATATCGCCGCTCGCCGAGGCGAAGAGCGATTCGCTGCCGCCGCCGGGCGCGCACGCGCACGCCGTGCCGCTCACATCCGCCACGCGCGTCATGGGCGCGGCCTGCTCGCCGCCCGCCGCAATGCTGTCAATCGAAACAGGCATGGGCGTTGCGGCCGCATCGACCGCCGTGCCGCTCAGGCGCGGGGCAAAGGCGCTCACACAGGCAATCGCCAGCGCCGCGCAGCAGCGCAGGCACGAGGCGCGGCATTGGGGCGCGCCGTTTGTTTTCGTTTGCGGCGAATAAGATGCGCCGCTTCATCGTTTCATCCGCATGCAGACCGGAGAGCATCTCGTTCGCCATCGGCGCGAGGTGCTCAAGCTCTTTGATATCAATCACCGGTTGCTTCCTCCTTCAAAAGGCTTTCCAGTTTTTCTCGCTCTGGAAAGGCGGCTGGAAATCGTCCCTTCCGGCAGACCCAGCATCTGCGCAATCTCCGCTATGCCCAGTCCCTGATAATAGTGCAGCAGGATCGTTTCACGGAACTGCCTCGGCAGCTTGTGAATGGCGCGCATCAGCTCGGCCTTTTCCTCGCGCTGCTCGAACGTCTCTTCCTGCGCCGGAATGATATCCAGCGTCGGCGCGCCGAGCACCACGCGCTTGAGCCATGCGCTGCGCCACAAATCGCGGCAGCAATTCACCGTCACGCGAAGAAGCCACGCTTTTTCGCAGCCGGGGGCAATCGCCTCGCCGCGCGTATAGAGCTTGACGAACACATCCTGACAGACGTCTTCGGCCTTTTGTTTATCCGCCAGATAAAAATACGCCATGCGCAGCACGTCGTCCGCGTATTGCGCATACAGCTCTTCGAATTGAGCCTGACGATCCGGCGCTTTCACGCTGCTTTCCAACCGTTTCACTTCCTACCCTCAGACATTAAGACGAATGAACCCGCCGTTTTCATCCGTTAAAATGAAAAAATCATAAAAGATTATAACATGATGCGCCGCGCTTCCGCAAGGCTTGACATTGTGGGAAGATATAACACAAAAAGGAATTGGCGGGGTGCGTTCCAAAGGCAAAAAAGGACGCGGGAAGGCGCTGCCTTCTCACGTCCTTTTTATACAGCAAAAATGGGCAGAATCGAATTTTACATCAATTCCGATAACGCGCTCAGCCCGCCTGCCGCTTACTTCTGAACGAGGTGGATGGCGAAGCCCGCGATCTCGTCCTTGAGGTAGATGGCCTTGAGCTGGCCGTCCTTCACGTTGGCGCTGCTCTCGTCAAACTCGAAGCCCTGACGCTCGAGATACGCCTTGGCGCGCACGATGAAGTTGGTCTTGATGCCGATGTGGCCCTTCGCGCCGCGGAACGGGCTCTTCATGACTTCGATGCCCGTGCCCGCGAAGATGGAGCTGTTGCCGACCTTCATCGTCCAGCCCAGCAGCTTGCACAGCTTGGTCGCGGTATCCATGGCCTCGGCCTCGTCGGCGCTGTTGATGCCCACGTGCGCGATCTCCAGCCCCAGCATGAGCTGAACGGCGGAGGCAGTCAGGGTGCGGATGCGATCCCAATCCCTGGCTTTCACGGCGTCGCCCGGAACCATCCAGCTTCCGCCGCAGCAGATGATCTTGTTGAAGGAGAGGTAATCCAGCAGGTTCTTTTCGTTCACGCCGCCGGTGGGCATAAACTTCATATCGACATACGGCGCGGCGATGGACTTGATGTACTTCAGGCCGCCGGCCGCCTCAGCCGGGAAGAACTTCACGGTCTTCAGACCCAGAGAAAGCGCGACCTCGATATCGCTCGGGTTCGCCGTGCCGGGGCAGACCGGGATGCCGATCTCCTGGCAGTGCTTGACGGTGGTCGGGTTCAGACCCGGGGAGACGATGAACTTCGCGCCGGCGGCCACCGCGCGATCCACCTGCTCGCAGGTGAGCACGGTGCCCGCGCCGACGACCATATCCGGGAACGCTTCGGTCATGTTCTTGATCGCGTCCGCCGCGGCGGCGGTGCGGAAGGTGACCTCCGCGCACGGCAGACCGCCGTCAATCAGCGCCTGCGCAAGCGGCACGGCGTCCGCCGCGTCGTTGATGGCGATAACCGGCACGATGCCGATTCGGGAAAGCTGCTCCATCATATCCATATTGTGTTTCCTCCTTCAGAGTATTCTGAATGTATTTATGCGATTTGCCGCCCGAAGGCGGCAAAGGGCTGCGTGATTAGCGAACGAAATCCTCGCGCATCGGGGTGAAGATATCCAGCAGCGTGCCTGCCTTGACGCAGGCGCAGCCGTGCACCTTGCCGCCCTCCACGGCGATGGAATCGCCCTTCTTCATCGAGCGGGTGACCCCTCGACGGTATAGGTGAATTCGCCGTCCAACACGTAGGAAATCTGCGTGTGCGGATGGCTGTGCGCCGCGCCGACCGCGCCGGTATCGAAACCGACCTCGACGAGCATCACGTTTTCGTTATAGGCGCGGATTTTGCGGCGCTGGCCGCCGCCCAGCTCAATCCACTGGGGCTCTTCGTTGGCGATAAACGTATTCATCCGAAACATCTCCCAACTCTATGCTCTGTTTCGCCCGCGTCCGCCGAAAACCGGCCGGCAGACGCGGGGAAAGCGGAGGCCTTAGACCTCCATGCCAAAGTACTCGACCGCGTTGTTGTAGCAGATGCCGCGCACCAGCTCGCCCAGCGTGTCGTAATCCTCCGGGTATTCGCCGTTCTCGACCCACTTGCCGATCATGTTGCACAGGATACGGCGGAAATACTCGTGGCGCGGGTAGGAAATGAAGGAGCGGGAATCCGTCAGCATGCCGACGAAGCGCCCCAGCAGACCCAGCGACGCGAGCGCGTGCATCTGGTCTTCCATGCCGTATTTCTGATCGCAGAACCACCAGCCGGAGCCGAACTGAATCTTGCCCGGAATGCCGTCGCCCTGGAAGTTGCCCAGCATGGTGCCGATGACGTAGTTATCCTTCGGGTTGAGGCAGTAGAGGATGGTCTTGGGCAGGTTTCCGCGCGCGCTCCTCCTCGGCCAGCAGCTTGGAGAGGTTCTCCGCGATGCAGGTATCGTCGATGGAGTCAAAGCCCACGTCCGCGCCGTACTTCTCGAACATGCGCGGGTTGTTGTTGCGCATCGCGCCGATGTGATACTGCTGCGCCCAGCCGCGCGCCTTGTACATGCGCGCCAGCTCGACGAGCACATAGGTCTTGTAGGAGGCGATTTCCGCCTCGGTCAGCGGCGCGCCGCTCATGGCCTTGCGGAAGGCTTCGCCCGCGATGTGCGTGCTCGGCACGCCGTAGGGCACGGTATCCAGCGCGTGGTCGGACAGGCGCGCGCCGTGCGCGTGGAAGAAATCCAGACGGGCTTCCAGCGCCTGCATCATGCTTTCCAGATTCAGGCAGTGGATGCCGGAGACGCGGGACAGGCGGTTCATGTAATCCACAAAGCCGCCGCGCTCGATGTTGAGCACCTTGTCCGGGCGCCAGGCCGGATAGACCTTGAAATTGCAGGTGGCGTCCTGCTCGATCAGGGTGTGATGCTCCAGATCATCCACCGGGTCGTCGGTGGTGCAGATGACCTTCACGCCGAATTTCTCGATCAGGCCGCGGCAGCGATATTCCTCCGTCGCCAGCAGCGCGTTCGCGCGGTTCCAGATATCCTCGGCGGTCTTTTCGCTCAGGATATCCTCGATGCCGAACACGCGGCGCAGCTCCAGATGCGTCCAGTGGAACATCGGGTTGCCGATGCAGTATTTGAGGCTCGCGGCAAAGGCCAGCCACTTGTCATGCCAGCTCGCGTCGCCGCGGATGAACTTCTCGTCCACGCCGTTGGAGAGCATCACGCGCCACTTGTAGTGGTCGCCGCCGAGCATCAGCTCGCCGATGTTTTCGAACTGATGGTTTTCATAGATCATGCGCGGGGAGATGTGGCAATGATAGTCATAAATCGGCATGTTTTCCCGCGTACTCGTGATACAGCTTTTTGGCCACGTCATTTTCAAGCAGAAAATCCTGATCCATAAACGGTTTCATGGGGTTCTCCTCCTTTGCTTTTGGTTCCTTCCGTCCTCCCCGAAGAGGGAGAAAACGGGAGGAAATATCGGGGTTACGACTCCTTCCGTCGGATGCCAACCTTCGGCATTTTTCATCGTCTGAATCCGCCACAGGCGGCGACGATTTCAAATGTTCCTCGAAGAGGGAGGCAACGGACGGAAAAGTCGAAGGGTGCGACTCCTTCCGTCGGATGCCAACCTTCGACATTTTTCATCGTCTGAATCCGCCACAGGCGGCGACGATTTCAAATGTCCCTCAAAGCGGGAGGCAACGGGCAGAAAAGTCGAGGGGTTACAGCAGGGGAAAGAGCTCCCTCTTCGAGGGAGCTGTCACGGCAGCGCCGTGACTGAGGGAGTATTACAGCGTTACGCCGTCCTTGAAAATCGCGATTTCGCGATAATCGTGCGTTTCGCTCTGCGTCCGTTCGCCGGAGGCGATGGCCAGCAGCTTTTTGAAAAAGACCTCGGTTGTCTCCTGCATGTCCGCGCCCTGCGCGAGAATACCGGCGTTGAAGTCGATCCAATCACGCTTCTTTTCGGCGAGCGGGGTGTTGGTGGAAACCTTCACCGTCGGAATCGGCGCGCCGACCGGCGTTCCGCGCCCCGTGGTGAAGAGCACCATCTGCGCTCCGGCAGCCATCAGCGCCGTGATTGCGCAGAGGTCGTTGCCCGGCCCCTGCACGAGGTTCAGCCCCTTCTCGGTCACGGGCTCGCAATAGCGGAGCACATCGCGCACCTCGGCCGTGCCGCCCTTCTGGGTGCAGCCGAGGGATTTGTCTTCCAGCGTGGTGATGACGCCCGCCTTGTTGCCGGGGGAGGGATTTTCGTAGACCTCCTGCCCGTGGCGGATGAAGTATTCAGCTTGAAATTGTTGATGAGATCGACCGCCTTGCGGAAGGTCGCCTCATCCTTGCAGCGATCCATCAGGATGGTCTCCGCGCCGAACATCTCCGGCACCTCGGTCAGCAGCGTCGTGCCGCCGTGGCGCGCCAGCAGATCGGACGTGCAGCCCAGCAGCGGGTTGGCGGTGATGCCGGACAGGCCGTCGCTGCCGCCGCATTTGAGGCCGATGACCAGCTCGGAAGCGTCCACCGTCTGCCGCTTGAAGGCGGAGGCGTAGGCGGTCAGCTCGTCGAGGAGCCGCATGCCCGCCTCGATTTCATCCTCCACGTCCTGCGTGACGAGGAATTTCACGCGCTCGGGGTTGTAATCGCCGAGCACCTTCTTAAATTCGTTTACGTTGTTGTTTTCACAGCCGAGGCTCAGTACGAGCACCGCGCCCGCGTTCGGATGGCGCACCATCGAGGCGAGCAGCTTCTGGGTGTTCCTGTGATCCTCGCCGAGCTGGCTGCATCCGTAGGGGTGGACGAAGCAGTGAATGCCGTCCACGCGGTCGCCGTAGGCCGCCTGCGCCATGCGCTCAAGCGTCTTGGCCGTGCCGTTGACGCAGCCGACGGTGTTCACAATCCAGACCTCGTTGCGGATGCCCACGCGGCCGTCCTCGCGCACATAGCCCTCGAACGTGGCCTTGCGATCCACGGGCATGGCGCAGGGATGCGGGTGATAGCCGTATTCCAGCAGGCCGGAGAGGTTGGTCTTGACGTTGTGGGTGTGCACCCAGCTTCCCGCTAAAATGGGCTGCGTCGCGTGGCCGATGGGGAAGCCGTATTTGACGACGTTCTCGTTTTCGGCGATGTCGCAGAGCGCAAACTTGTGCCCGGCGGGGATATCCTCGCGCAGCGTCACGCCGAGCGCTTCTTCACCGGCCTTGAGCGGCTGGAGCGCCACGGCGACGTTGTCGCGCGGGTTGATGCGGATCAATCTGCTCATGCTTTTGCCACAACCTCTTCAATCGCCTTCGCGGCGCCCTTGGTGAAGATCGCGTCCAGAGAAGCGGCGACGGAGGCCTCGAAGCCCGGAAGCTCGGCGGTCAGGTCGCTGCCCCAGAAATCGACGTTGGTCAGCACGGCGTGCGCGATTTCCGCGGCCGGCTTGCCGGTCATGCCCGCGAAGAAATCGAGCACAAACTGATCGTCGGCAATCGGGTATTCGTTGCCCGCGGCGCGAACGCCGACGAAGGAGCCGTCCTCCTTCTTTTTGCCGCAGTAGAAGGCGATGAACGCCGCCATCGAGAAGGTCAGGATCTTCGGCAGCCTGCCCGTGCGCTTCACGTATTCCTTGATGGTCGGCAGCACGCGCGCGCGGAACTTGCTCTGGCTGTTGAGCGCGATGGAGAGCAGCAGGTGGCGGTTGAACGGGTTGGAGAAGCGCTCGAAAATCGCGGATGCGAACGCCTCGAGGTCGTCCTTGGGCAGGTCGAGGGTCGGCATGATCTCGTTGAACAGCGCCTGAGACATGTAGGCGCGCATGGTGTCGTCCGCCATGCAGTCGCCGACGATCTCGTGCCCCGCCAGATACGCGCCGAGCACCATGGAGGTGTGCGCGCCGTTGAGCATGCGCACCTTGCGCAGCTTATACGGGGAGACGTCCTGCGTGAAGATGACGTTGCAGCCCGCCTTCTTGAAGGGCAGCTCGTCCTCGATCCAGGCCGGGCCTTCGATGACCCACAGGCCGAACGGCTCGGCGGTGTCGAGCATGTTGTCGCGGTAGCCGAATTCCTCGTAGAGCGTCTCGGCCTCGCCACGCGGATAGCCGGTGACGATGCGGTCCACCAGCGTGGAGCAGAAGACGTTTTCCTCCTTCAGCCAGGTCTTGAACGCCTCGGAAAGCCCCCACTGCTCGGCGGTCTTCAGGCAGCACTCTTCGAGGTTGCGGCCGTTGTAGTCGATCAGCTCGCAGGGCAGCAGGATGAAGCCGGTGCCCTTCTTGCCGCCGAAGGCGGTGAAGCGCTCGTAGAGCAGGCGGGTCAGCTTGCCGGGGTAGGAGGCCTGCGGCTTGTCGTCAAAGCTGTCCTTGCCGGTGTAGACGATGCCCGCCTCGGTGGTGTTGGAGATGATGATGCGCATATCCGGGTTGTGCGCCAGCGCCAGATAGCCCTCGAAATCTTCATACGGGGAGAGGCCGCGCTTGACGCTCTGGATGATGCGCTCGTCCTTGCTGGGCTTGCCGTCCACCTGACCGCGCAGGATCAGGGTATACAGGCCGTCCTGCTCGTTGAGCATGGAAACCATGCCGCGCTCGATGGGCTGCACAATCACCACGCCGGCGTCCATACCGGCTTTTTTCGTTGGCCATATCAATCATCCAGTCGCAGAAGGCGCGCAGGAAACCGCCCTCGCCGAACTGAATGACGCGCTCCGTCTTGGGCGCGACGCCGCGCGCCATCTTGACGGAAGGAAGGGTGGATGCGTTAAGCTGAACCATGGATAATAACCTCCCAAAAGATGAAAGTCGTGAAAACCTGCCAGAGAGCATGAGAAGACCCTCGTTTAGCTAGATACAGTATAGCACCGTTTCCCAAATCGCGTCAAGATTTCTGGCAAAAGGAACCGTGAGGATTTGGTCAATGTGAATAGATTGTCAGACGACCAGGCGAAAGGACGGAAGAATCGAATTTGCGGCGTTCTGCTTGAGCGCTGAACGTGATAAAAAAGCGGCAGAAAAAAAGAAATTCGCCGCCGGAGGTATTTTTGGGCGGCTCCGCTCCGCAATGGGGGCGCGGCGGCGAAGTTTTCCTCCGCGCGCCATTTTCGCCATGAAAAGGTTGATAAACCCCCGCAAAGATGCTACAACAATAAACTGAGCGGCAATGTGGAGTTTTCGTTCGGCGAAAGGCCAAATCCGGCCGCGCATTGGAGGATAGCATGAGCTTTCTCAGCAAATTATTCGACCCGTCCGCCGGGGAGATCAAACGCCTGAACAAAATTGTCGATAAGATTGATTCGTTTGAAGAAGAACACAAGGCGCTGACCGACGAGCAGCTTCGCGGCAAGACCGTGGAGTTCCGCGAGCGCCTCAAAAACGGCGAAACGCTGGATGATCTGCTGCCGGAGGCATATTCCGTCGTGCGCGAGGCGACCTGCCGTGTGACCGGCAAGCGCCAATTCCGCGTGCAGATGCTCGGCGGCATCGTGCTCCATCAGGGGCGCATCGCCGAGATGAAGACCGGCGAGGGCAAGACCCTGACGGCGACCATGCCGGCGTACCTCAACGCGCTTTCGGGCGAGGGCGTGCACGTCGTGACCGTCAACGACTATCTGGCCAAGTTCCAGGGCGAAGACGTCGGCCGCATCTTCCGCTTCCTCGGCATGACCGTAGGCGTGATCGTGCACGATCTGACGCAGGAGGAGCGCAAGGCGGCGTATGCCTGCGACGTGACCTACGGCACGAACAACGAGCTGGGCTTCGACTATCTGCGGGACAACATGGTCATCTACAAGCAGAACAAGGTGCAGCGCGGCCACCATTTCGCGATCGTCGACGAAGTGGACTCCATCCTCATCGACGAGGCGCGCACCCCGCTGATTATCTCCGGCGCGGGCGATAAATCCACCGACCTGTATGAAAAGGCGGATCGCTTCGTCTGCACCCTGCAAAGGGGCGAAGAGCCGGAGCAGGACCGCTGGGAGGAAAACCCGCTCTCCGACGAGGAATGGCGGACGAAGCCCGCACCGCCACGTCATCGACGAGGGCGACCTGCAAGGCGGAGCGTGCGCAAGGCGAGAACGGCGATGGAGAACCTTTCCGACATCGCCAACAACGAGCTGCTGCACCACATCAACGCCGCGCTGCGCGCCCACGCGCTGATGAAGCGCGACGTGGACTACGTGGTGCAGAACGACGAGGTCGTTATCGTCGATGAATTCACCGGCCGCCTGATGGTCGGCCGCCGCTACAGCGACGGTCTGCATCAGGCCATCGAGGCGAAGGAGCACGTGAAGGTGCAGCGCGAGAGCAAGACGCTGGCGACCGTCACGTTCCAGAATTATTTCCGCATGTACAGCAAGCTCTCCGGCATGACCGGCACGGCCAAGACGGAGGAGGAAGAATTCAAGGGCATTTACAAGCTCGACGTGGTGCAGATTCCGACCAACCGCCCGATGATCCGCAAGGACATGAACGATCTGGTTTACCGCACCCAGAAGGGCAAGTTCAGTCAGGTGATCGAGGAGATCGAGCGCCGCCACAAGACGGGTCAGCCGATTCTGGTCGGCACGGTCTCCGTCGAGGTCAGCGAAATGCTCTCCAAGATGCTGCGCATGCGCGGCATCGAGCACGTCGTGCTGAACGCGAAATACCACGCCCGCGAGGCGGAGATCGTTGCGCAGGCCGGTCACTACGGCGCGGTGACGATCGCCACGAACATGGCCGGCCGCGGCACGGACATCCTGCTGGGCGGCAACCCGGAATTCCTCGCCCGCCGCGCGATGAAGCAGAAGGGATACGAGGACAACGTGATCGACGAAGCCACCGGCTTCAACGAGAACGTCAGCGAAGAGGTGCTCGCCGCGCGCGTGATCTATAAGCAGCTCTATGCCGATTTCAAGAAGCAGACGGACGCCGAGCACGACCGCGTGATCGCCGTCGGCGGCCTGCACATCATCGGCACGGAGCGCCACGAATCTCGCCGCATCGACAACCAGCTCCGCGGCCGCGCGGGTCGTCAGGGCGACCCCGGCTCCTCCCAGTTCTTCCTCTCCATGCAGGATGACCTGATGCGCCTGTTCGGCAGCGAGCGCGTCAGCGGCCTGATTGAAAAGATGGGTCTGGCCGAGGACGAGCCGATCGAGGCGAAGATGCTCACCGGGCAGATTGAAAACGCCCAGAAGCGCATCGAGGCGCGCAACTACGAGATCCGCAAGAACGTGCTGCAGTATGACGATGTGATGAACGAGCAGCGCAAGGAGATCTACGAGCAGCGCAAGCAGGTGCTCGAGGGGCGCGATATGCACGAAACCATCGTCAAGATGGCGGACAAGCTCATCGAGGAAGCCGTCGCGACCTATTGCGGCAACGGCGACGAATACGCCGATTGGGACATGGAAGGCCTGACGCAGTACCTGGAGCGCCTGTGCATCCGCATCGGCTTCTTCAAGGCGCATGAGGAAGCCTTCAAGACGGTCGATAAGGAAGAGCTGATCGCCAAGCTCAAGCAGGAGGCGCGCGATTTCTATGCCCTGCGCGAGAAGGGCTTCGAGCTGATCCACATCGACCCGCGCGAGCTGGAGCGCGTCGTGCTGCTCTCCTGCGTGGATCGCCGCTGGATGGATCACATCGACGCGATGGATCAGCTCCGCGACGGCATCGGCCTGCGCGCCTACGGCAACAAGAACCCCATCACCGAATACCAGATCGAGGGCTACGACATGTTCGACGAGATGGTGCACTTCATCCGCGAAGACACCGTCCGCCGCATGTATCAGGCGCGCATCAACATTCCGCAGCAGCGCAAGGAAGTCGCCGAGCCGAAGGAAACCAACCTCGAACAGGCCAAGGCGGCGGGCGGCCCTTCCGGCCCGAAGCGCGTGCAGAAGCAGGTCGGCCGAAACGATCCCTGCCCCTGCGGAAGCGGCAAGAAGTATAAGAACTGCTGCGGGAGGGACAACGGCTGAGGCGGCGTGTTGCCCATGTCGGGGACAAAAGCCCCGCAGGGGCGCGTATTGCGCCCGCGTTTTACGCAGAATCCGCTTTTTGCGCTATGATTCTTTTGAACTAAACCAACGCATAAAAGGATGTGAATCAACGTGATCGAACTGGATCTTTATCGCCAGCAGATGGCACAAATCCGCGAAAGCATTGTTGAGGCAGGTGAGTCACTTTAACGTCGCCGGCGAAGGAGCAGCTTCTCGAGCTGCACGAGACGATGAACGAGCCGGATTTCTGGAACGACCTCAAGCGCTCGACCGAGGTCAGCCGGAAGGTGCGCATCACGGAAAACAAGGTGGAGCATTACGAAAAGCTCTGCCAGCGCGCCGACGATGTGGACGCGACCATGGAGCTTGCCGAGGAAATGCAGGATACCGACCTGCTGGCCGAGGCGGGCGAGGAAATCAAAAAGCTGCAAAGCGACCTCGAAGAGCTGCGGCTGGAAAGCCTGCTGCGCGGCGACTACGACAGCAACAACTGCTATCTCTCGCTGCACGCGGGCGCGGGCGGAACCGAGGCGCAGGATTGGACGCTCATGCTCTATCGCATGTATACCCGTTACTGCGAGCGCCACGGCTTCACCGTCAAGCTCATCGACATGCTCGACGGCGACGAGGCGGGGCTCAAGTCCGTGACCTTCGAGGTGGACGGCGAAAACGCTTACGGCTTCCTGCGTAGCGAAAAGGGCGTGCACCGGCTGGTGCGCATCAGCCCGTTCGACTCCAACGCGCGCCGCCAGACGAGCTTCTCCTCGCTGGATGTTTCGCCGATCATCGACGACGACGACAACGAGATCGAGATCAACATGAAGGACGTGCGGGTGGACACCTACCACTCCAGCGGCGCGGGCGGTCAGAACGTGAACAAGACCAGCTCCGCCGTGCGAATGACCCACTACCCCACGGGGATCGTCGTCTCCTCCCAGACGAGCCGCGATCAGGTGCACAACCGCGAGAATTGTATGCGCATGCTGCGCGCAAAGCTCGTCGAAATGCGTGAGCGCGAGCGCGAGGAAAAGATGGCCGACATCAAGGGCGAGATGAAGAAGATCGAATGGGGCAGCCAGATCCGCTCCTACGTCTTCCATCCGTATTCGCTGGTGAAGGACCATCGCACCGGGTATGAGACGAGCAACGTTGACGCCGTGATGGACGGCGAGCTGGACGGCTTCATCACCGCGTATCTGCAAATGCAGTAATACTAATTCTTGTTAAAATGGCTTAATCCGCGCACCGTCTTTTTCGCTCTGACTTTGCCTCGTTCCGTTCAACGTACCTCCAGTACGCCTCACTTCACTTGGCTTCGTCAGAACAAAAAATCTGATGCGCTCTGTTAAGCATTTTAACTGCGAATTAGTATAAGCGCGTATTCCTGTCAAACCAAAACGAACCGGGGCGGGCGTTTTCGCCCGCCCTTTCTGATAAGATGGCGTTATGAAAAGACAAAAATGGATCGTCGGCCTGATGGCGGCGCTGTCCGTCATGCTCGCCGCCGTCGGCTCCCTCTGCGGCGCAATCGAGCGGGAAGCGGTTGATCCGGCGCTCTACGGGGAAAAATCCCGCGCGGCGGTCGCGCAGGCGCACGGCATGCGCGACGACGACGCGGTGACCGCCTATATCGGCATGGACGCGGCGCGCCAGCACGACGTAGCGCAGACCATCGCGCTGTATATGGCGCTGGGCGGCGAGGATGCGCCGCTGGCCGTGGACGAGCTGAACGAGAAGGAAATCAGCCACATGAACGACGTACGGCGGCTGATTGCGCTTTGCAGAACGATGCGCACAGGCTGTATCTCGCTGGCGGCGGGGCTGGCCGTGGCGATGGCGTGGGTCGGCGCGACGATGGAAAAGCGCCATCGCCCGGTGATGATCGGCGCGGTCTGCGGGGCGCTCGTGCCGGCGGCCGCCGCGGGCGTTGTCGGCGGCATGATGAACGCGGCCGGGTTCGGGGCGGTGTTCGTCGGCCTGCATCGGCTGATTTTCACCAACTCAAACTGGCTGCTCAACCCAGCGACGGATATTCTGATTCGGATGATGCCGCAGGCGCTGTTTGAAACGGCGCTGCGCGACGTGCTCGGGCAGTTCGCGCTGGCGTTTGCGCTGGCCGTTCTGCTGCTGGCGGCGGCGTATGCCGTCGTTTCCGGCATGGTGAAGCGGCAGTTGACACAGACGGAGGAAGGACCATGAACTACGAACAGAGTGCCAAAGCGCAGACCGAACGCCTGGTGGCGGACGGCCATGCGACGATTTTGGCGATTGAATCGAGCTGCGACGAAACGGCCGCCGCGATTGTGCGCGACGGGCGGCAGGTGATCTCCTCCGTGATTTCCTCGCAGGTTCCGCTGCACGCGATGTATGGCGGCGTTGTGCCGGAAATCGCGTCGCGCGCGCACGTGGAGAGCGTCGATCCCGTGGTGGACGAGGCGCTCAAAAAGGCGGGCATGACGCTTTCCGATGTGGACGCGGTGGCCGTGACCTACGGCCCCGGTCTGGTCGGCGCGCTGCTCATCGGCGTTTCGGCGGCCAAGGCGCTGGCCTACGCAGCCGGTAAGCCGCTCGTCCCGGTGAACCACATCGAGGGGCACGTCAGCGCGAACTATGTGGCGCACCCCGATCTGGAGCCGCCGTTCGTCTGTCTGGTGGCCTCGGGCGGCCACAGCCATATCGTTCGCGTGGAGGATTACGGCGTGTATACCCTGCTCGGGCAGACGATGGACGACGCGGC
>VOFB01004014.1_pt1 | contig 13886 bp, 18 predicted proteins | sample 5384141 | NCBI WGS metagenome assembly VOFB01 (sample SAMN12384721, study PRJNA508395) | human gut metagenome | isolation source: healthy gut A | host: Homo sapiens | reverse complement strand
GTTGCCGGTCCATCTACAGTCTGAATATTCAGTTCCAGGCAGGCCAGTGTCGAATCGCAGTGTTGGGCGGCCGTGGCGGCACGGCCACAGCCGCCCCGACGCTGCTCAACAGCTGGAGTGGCGCCTACTTCACGTTCGACGCCAAGACCCTGACGGACATGATCGACGACGCGGCGGGACATGGGACTGGAAATTGTGCTGGACGACGGATGGTTCGGCAACAAATCCGCGCAACGATTGCGAACGCCGGACTCGGCGACTGGCAGATCAACGTCAAAAAACTCCCCGAAGGCATCGACTATCGCTTCGCACGCAGGGATACCGCGACATCGTCATGGAGGGCGACCTCTACCGCATCGGCACGCCTCACGACGATACGGGCTACTACGGGTGATGTACGTATCGAAAGACAAGAAAAAAGCCGTGCTGTTCACCTACTGCACCCTCTACCAGAGCCGCACGCTGGTTCCGAAATACCGGCTTTACGGACTCGACGCGCAGACCCGCTACAAGATCAGGGGAGCAGAACGTCGATAAGAAACGGTTCTGGTTCGACGGCGGCACCTTCACCGGCGAATACCTCAACCATGCGGGCATCAACCCCAATCTGAACAAAATTTTACGACAGCGCCGTATTCGTGCTCGAAGCAGAATAGCGCTCCCGAAGGGGAGAAGCGCCTGCTCGGAAAAACAACGGCTGTAAAACTCTATTCGACGGGCTACCGCGAGGCGAAGACCTACCTCGCGGCGGCGCTCTTCGTGGCAGGCAACATCGTCCTGCCCCAAATCTGCCACCTCGTGCCGCAGGGCGGCCTGCGGTGGCTGCCGATCTATTTCTTCACGCTGGTCGGCGCCTACAAATACGGCTGGCGGGTGGGCCTGCTGACCGCCGTGCTCTCGCCGGCGGTGAACTCGGCGCTGTTCGGCATGCCCGCAGCGGCGATGCTGCCCGTGATCCTGCTCAAATCGGTGCTGCTGGCCGTCGCCGCAAGCCTCGCTGCATGGCGGGCAGGGCGCGTGACGCTGCCCCTGCTGGCGGGCGTCGTCCTCTTTTACCAGCTGTTCGGCTCGCTGGGCGAATGGGCCTGGACGGGCTCGGCGAAAGCCGCCCTGCAGGACATCCGCATCGGGCTCCCCGGTATGCTGGCACAGGTATTTGCAGGATACGCGGTGCTCAGGTACCTATTACGTAATTAACAATCCCGAGACATGACAAAAATGTATATGGTTTCGTTATTGTCGATCCTGCCTTTCACGGCCCCGGCCTGCGGATCAGCACAGGGCGGCGGAGAAGCGCCCGAGGCACCCAAGGTCTATTTCGTGCGGGACATCACGCCGGAGAATATGGTGCGCCTGTACGAGGCGCTGGAGCGTCCGGCGACGGGCAAGGTGGCCGTGAAACTCTCGACAGGGGAACCCGGCGGGCACAACTTCCTCAAGCCGGAGCTTATCAAGGATCTGGTGCAGAAGGTGGACGACACGATCGTCGAATGCAATACCGCCTACGGCGGCGGACGCGCCAGCACGGAAAACCACCTGAAGGCCGCCGCCGACCACGGCTTCACGGCCATCGCCCCGGTGGACATCATGGATGCCGAAGGCGAGGTAAGCTTGCCCGTGAAGGGCGGCAGGCACCTCAGGGAGAACTTCGTGGGGTCGCACTACCCCGCCTATGATTTCACGGTGGTGCTCTCGCACTTCAAGGGGCACGCCATGGGCGGCTTCGGCGGTGCGGTGAAGAACATCTCGATCGGCATCGCCTCGTCGGCGGGCAAGGCGTGGATACATTCGGCCGGGAAGACCAAGAATGCCGCCCAGATGTGGGGCAACCTGCCCGCGCAGGACGATTTTCTGGAGTCGATGGCCGAGGCAGCCAAGTCGGTGGCAGACCATTGCGGGGAAAAGATACTCTACATCAACGTGATGAACAACCTGTCGGTGGACTGCGACTGCGACGCGCACCCCGAAGACCCGAAGATGGGCGACATCGGCATCCTGGCCTCGACCGACCCGGTGGCGCTGGACAAGGCGTGCGTCGACCTGGTTTACGCATCGCCCGACCCGGGCAAGGTGCACCTGATCGAACGCATGGAGTCGCGCCACGGCATCCACACGCTGGAACACGGCGAAGCGATCGGGCTGGGCTCGCAGCAATACGAACTCGTGGAACTGGAATAGGATGGAGTACCGCATACTGGGGCGCACCGGACTGAAAGTCGGCGCCATCGCACTGGGTTGCGAGGGGTTCGCGGACAAGACGGCCGAAGAGGTGCGCGCCGATTTCGATTTCGCCATCCGCAACGGCATCAACTTCCTCGACCTTTACGCCTCGAACCCCGAGCTGCGCAGCAACATCGGCGCAGCGCTGGCGGGCAGGCGCGAGAAGTTCGTCATACAGGGGCACCTCTGCTCGGTATGGGAAGGGGGCAGTACCTGCGCACGCGCGATCCGGAGAAATCGCTGGCGGCGTTCGAAGACCTGCTCGCACGGCTGGGAACGGACTATGTGGAGATCGGGATGATCCACTACGTGGACGCCGAGGCCGACCTGCGCGAGGTGCTCGACGGCCCGATCATGCGCCTGGCGCAACGGCTCAGGTCGGAAGGGCGCATCCGCCACATCGGCCTGAGCAGCCACAACCCCGTGGTCGCGCACATGGCGGCCCGGACGGGGCTCATCGACGTGCTGATGTTCTCGGTGAACCCCTGTTACGACCTGCTGCCGCCGAGCGACGACGTGGATACGCTCTGGGCGGACGAGAGTTACGCGCGGGAGCTGCACAACATCGACCCCGAACGGCAACGGCTCTACGAATTCTGCGAACGCGAAGGGATCGCCATCGACGTGATGAAGGCCTACGGCGGAGGCGACCTGCTGAGCGACGCCAACTCGCCCTTCGGACGCCCGATGACCCCGGTACAATGCCTCGAATATGCCCTGACGCGCCCCGGCGTAGCGGCCGTAATGGCCGGCTGCCGCAGCCGCGCCGAGATCGAAGCGGCACTGGCCTGGTGTTCGGCCACGGCCGCGGAACGCGACTACACGGGGGCGCTGGCCGGGCTGGACAAATTCTCGTGGGAAGGACACTGCATGTACTGCGGCCACTGCGCCCCCTGCACGGCGGGGATCGACATCGCCGGTGTGAACAAATACTACAACCTGACCCTGGCACAGCACGAGATACCGGAGACGGTGCGCGAACATTACAGCCTGCTGGCGCACCACGCTTCGGAGTGCATCGCCTGCGGCCGCTGCCAGAGCAACTGCCCGTTCGGAGTCGATATCATCGGCCACATGCGGCTGGCGGCGGCGAAATTCGGATATTAGAATGACGGAACGAATCATAGCACAAAGACTCGGAATCGCCCTCCCGCAGGTGCAGGGCACGGTACGCCTGCTGCGCGAAGGCGCCACGATCCCCTTCATCAGCCGCTACCGCAAGGAAGCGACCGGCTCGCTCGACGAATTGCAGGTCGGGGCGATCAAGGAACAACTGGACAGGCTCACCGAGCTGGAAGCCCGCAGGCAGACCGTCCTGACGACCATCGAGGGGCAGGGCAAACTGACCGGGGAGCTCCGCAAACGGATCGAAGAGTGCTGGAACGCGGTGGAGCTGGAGGACATCTACCTGCCCTACAAACCCAAGCGCCGCACACGCGCCACGGCGGCCCGCGAACGCGGGCTGGAACCGCTGGCCGACATCGTCATGGCACAACGGGCACACGACCTTCTGCATCAGGCGCAACGCTTCGTCACGGCCGAGGTACCGACCCCCGAAGAGGCCATTGCAGGAGCCTGCGACATCGTCGCCGAGAGGATATCCGAGGACGAACAGGCCCGCAACACCGTGCGGCGCACGATGGGACGCGAAGGGGCGGTGCACTCGAAGCTCGTGAAGGGCAAGGAGGCCGAGGGGGCGAAGTATTCGGACGACTTCGACGCCGCATCGCCGCTGCGCAGCATCTCGTCGCACCGGTTCCTGGCCATGCGTCGCGGCGAAGACGAGGGGATACTGCGCATCTCGGTCGACGCCGACACGGAGCGCATCACCGAAGCGCTCTGCCGCCGGTTCATACGTCCCGGATCGGCAACGCGCACATATATGGAGGCCGCCGTGGCCGACTCGCTCAAGCGGCTCATCCGACCGTCGATAGAGACCGAGCTGCTCGCGGCCGCCAAGGAGAAGGCCGACGACGAAGCGATCGGGGTATTCGCCGAAAACCTGCGGCAGCTTCCTTTCGGCGCCGCTGGGGCAGAAGCGCGTGATTGCCATCGACCCCGGATTCCGTACGGGCTGCAAAGTCGTCGTCCTGGACTCACAGGGCAACCTCGTGCACAATACGACCATCTACCCGCACCCGCCGCAGGGCCGCTATGCCGAAGCGGCGGAAATGCTGCGGGCGCTGGCGAAAATACAGGGCCGAGGCCTTCGCAATCGGCGACGGCACGGCAGGGCGCGAGACCGAACAGCTGGTCCGCGGGCTGGGGCTGGAGGGCGTCGGGGAGATATTCATGGTGAGCGAGGACGGCGCATCGGTCTACTCTGCGTCGGCCGCGGCCCGCGAAGAGTTCCCCGATCACGACGTGACCGTTCGCGGCGCGGTCAGCATCGGCCGCAGGCTGATGGACCCGCTGTCGGAGCTGGTGAAGATCGACCCGAAGTCGATCGGCGTGGGACAATACCAGCACAGCGTCGACCAGGGAAAACTCAAGGCCAGGCTCAATACGGTGTTGCATGCCGCGCCGGAAACATCCGATTTATTTTCAGGCGCATCGGGAGTGCAAATATACAAACATTTCTAAAATCTGCAAAACTTCGACTCAACTTTGCGCTATTTCCCAAAAATATTTACCTTTACAAGATAATAAACGACATTTTGCGGTTATGACCATCGAGGATATCGCCCTTCAGATGACCCCGGGCATCGGCGTGAAAGGCGCCGTGCACCTGCTCGGAATATTCGGCGACGCACGGGGCATTTTCGCGGCGGCACCCGAGGAGCTGGCCATGAAAGCCGCCTTGCGGGAAGACATTATCCGGAATATCGTCCACCGCAAAGGCTTCGCCGCCGCAGAAAAGGAACTCGGCTACTGCCGCCGCAATTCGATCTCCGCGATCGCTTCGACCGACCCCGAATTCCCGGCATTGCTGCGTGAAATACCCGATTATCCCCATGTACTATACCTGAAAGGCAACGCCGCCGCCCTCTCGGCACGCTGCGTCGCGATGGTCGGCACCCGCCGGGCAACACCCTACGGGCAGACGATGTGCAACAGGCTGGTGGAGGGGCTCGCGGCACAGGTTCCGGGACTCTGCATCGTGAGCGGGCTGGCGTTCGGCATCGACGTCGCGGCACACCGGGCAGCCCTGGCCGCAGGGGTACGAACCGTCGCGGTACTGGCGAACCCGCTCCCCGGCGTCATGCCGGCACAACACACGGCCGTGGCGCGCGACATCCTCGACCACGGCGGGGCACTGGTCACGGAGCTCCACTCGCAGACGCGGCAGAACGGCACGGCATACCTGGCCCGCAACCGGATCATCGCAGGGCTGGGTGCCGGCTGCGTGGTCGTAGAGTCGCCCGACAGCGGCGGGTCGCTCGCCACGGCGCATTGCGCCGACGGCTACGACCGTTCGGTAATGGCCGTACCGGGACGCGCCACGGACGGCATGTCGTCGGGGACGAACCACCTGATCCGCAACCGCAAAGCGCAACTCGTGATGACCGCCGACGATATTGTCCGCGAACTGATGTGGGATCTCGGCCCGGAACCGGCAGCATTCCGGGAAAAACCGTCCACACCGGAGCTTACGCCCGACGAAGCTGGGTTGCTGGGCTGTTTCCGCACGGACGACCCGCTGGCGGTGGAAACCCTCGCGGAGCTGAGCGGACTGGAACCGGGTGAACTGGCTGCCCTGCTCGTAGGGCTGGAACTGGCAGGAGCCGTACGGCAACTGCCCGGCAACCGATATATGAAAACACGATGAAACTGACGGATACACATTCACACCTGTACGATACGGCGTTCGACGCCGACCGCGAAGAGGCACTGGCCCGCGCCGCGGCGGCGGGCGTGGAGCACCTGCTGCTCCCGGGCATAGACTCCGAAAGCCACGGGGCGCTGTTCGACCTCTGCCGCCGCCACCCGGGGCAATGCGTCCCGATGATGGGACTGCACCCCACGTCGGTGAACGACAATCCACACTGGCGCGAGGAGCTGGCGCTCGCCGAACGTTACCTCACGGCCCCGCCCGAGGGCATCGCACGTTTCTGCGCCGTGGGCGAGATCGGGCTGGACTACTACTGGAGCGGCGAGTTCGTCGCCGAACAGGTCGAGGCTTTCGTTTCGCAATGCCGCCTGGCCGCACGGCTCGGCCTTCCGGTGGCGATCCACACCCGTGCGGCATGGGACGACATGTGCCGGATCATCGGGGAGGAAGCGACGGCCGCGGCGGAGGCCGGGCGGAGGCTGCGGGGCGTGTTCCACGCCTTTTCGGAGGATGCCGTCACCTACCGGAAACTGAAAGCCTGCGGCGATTTCGCCTTCGGCATCGGCGGTGTGGTGACTTTCAGGAAAGAGCCGGCTGGCCGATACCGTACGCGAAATGGAGCTCGACGACCTGGTACTCGAAACTGACTGCCCTACCTGACGCCGGTTCCCTATCGCGGCCAGCGAAACGAATCCGGATATATTCCTTATATTTGCAACAAAATCGCAGCGCTGAAAGGCACGACACCCGAAGAGGTAGCGGCAGCCACGACCCGCAACGCCCGGCGGATGTTCGGCTTCGACGCGGCGCGACAGACGACAAACGACCATTCAAGCCCTACCGAATCGATATGAAACCTTCGATCCTGATTATCTATACCGGCGGCACGATCGGCATGAAGCCCGACCCGACGACCGGCGCCCTCGTACCGTTCGACTTCAGCGGCATCTTCGAGGAGTTCCCGACCCTCCAAAGCCTGAACATCGGCATCGAGGTATTCACGATGGACCCCGTGATCGACTCATCGAACGTCAGCCCCCGCAACTGGCTCGACCTGGCGGCGATCATCCGCGACAACTACACCCGCTACGACGGGTTCGTCGTGCTGCACGGCACGGACACCATGTCCTACACCGCATCGGCATTGAGTTTCATGCTCGAAAACCTGGCCAAGCCCGTGGTTTTCACCGGCAGCCAGATCCCGATCGGCGTGCTGCGCACGGACGGCCGCGAAAACCTCATCACGGCCATCGAGATCGCTTCGGCCCGCATCGACGGCCGCCCCGCCGTTCCCGAAGTGTCGCTCTATTTCCAGAACTGTCTGTTCCGCGCCAACCGCACGACCAAACGCAGTTCGGAAGACTTGAGCGCCTTCTGGTCGTACAACTATCCGGCCCTGGCCGACGTGGGCGTCAATATCACCTACCACACCGAATACATTCTCCAGCCGGAGCGCTACGACGAACCCCTGCACATCGCCGCCCGCCTGAGCGGAGGTATCGCCGTCGTCAAGCTCTTCCCCGGCATCGAGGAACGGACCCTGCGCGCGATGCTCTCGGCCGAAGGGCTCCGGGGCGTCGTGCTCGAAACCTTCGGCGCAGGAAACGCCCCGACCAGCGAATGGTTCATCCGCGTGCTCGAAGAGGCGATCGACCGGGGACTGATCGTCCTCAACGTCACGCAGTGCCGGGGCGGTCGGGTCATGATGGAACTCTACGAAACGGGACTCCGCCTGCAGCGGATCGGCGTGCTCTGCGGCCACGACATGACCACCGAAGCGGCCGTCACAAAATTGATGTACGTCCTCGGACTCGAACTGCCCCGCGAGCAAACGCTCGACCTGCTCCGCACGCCCCTCAAAGGAGAATTTACCGACTAAAACATTGTGCGTACGAAAATAATTTTGTATATTTCGGAGCTAAAAATCGCATCGACAGGGTCTCGGAGAGAGGCACGCAGACTGTCCGAAAAAGGATAAAACATTACCGCTCAATTCATTGCAGAGAATATTACTGCCGAAAAGAGAAACCGGGGCATTTTTCCGACCAGACAGCCGGATTGTCGAAAAAAGCTAAAATAAAACGAATTTGAACCGCGATAAGCCAGACAGGACAAAAAAAAATTACATTTTTTGAAATAAAAAACGCAAACGAAAAAACGATCAACTAATCAAAATTTTAATTAAACAACCATGAAAAAACTTTTTTTGATTGTAGCAGTCGCCATCTTCTCGCTTGGTACTGTTAACGCTTTCGCCCAGGAGACGACTACGCCTGCAACCGAGGAGACCGCAGTCGTTGAAGAAACCGTAGTGGACGAAGTTCCGGCTTCGGACACTCAGCTTGCCGAAGCTAAGCCGATGCACCAGGTGCTGATGCAGAAGTTCCTCGAAGGCGGTTGGGAGTGGATGCTTCCGGTGCTCCTCTGCTTGGTATTCGGTCTTGCCATTGCCATCGAGCGTATGCTTTACCTGAGCCTTTCCACCATCAACTCCAAGAAACTGATCGCACAGGTCGAAGAAGCGCTGAAAAAGGGCGGTATCGAAGCTGCCAAGGAAGTTTGCCGCAACAAGCGCGGTCCGGTCGCATCGATCTTCTATCAGGGTCTGGATCGTTACAACCAGGGTTTGGACAGTGTCGAGAAAGCCGTCGTTTCCTACGGTTCGGTACAGACCGGCCGATGGAGTCGGGCTTGAGGTGGATCGGCCTGTTCATCGCACTTAGCCTATGTTGGGATTCATGGGTACCGTTGTGGGTATGATCGAGGCGTTCGACGCCATCCAGGCTGCGGGCGATATCAGCTCCGACCCTCGTTGCAGGCGGTATCAAGGTCGCCCTTCTGACGACCCTCATGGGTCTTATCGCTGCGGTTATTCTTCAGCTGTTCTACAACTATATCGTTTCCAAGATCGACTCGCTCGTAAACGATATGGAGGATTCGTCCATCACCCTGATGGATATCCTGACGGCTTACAGCAAGAAATAATCCCAACGATTTAAAAAGAGTTAAAGGCAATTATGAAAAAGATTTTAAATATCATATTGGGTATTCTGCTGGCCGTGATGGCGGTACTGGGAATATACGCAATTGCTACGGGTGGCTCCGAGGCGGCTATCAGCCTGAACCTCATCTGGTGCTATTTCCTGCTGGCTCTTGCGGTGTTCACAGCTATCTTCTGCGCGGTCTTCGGCATGATCCAGAACCCAGCGGGAATCAAGGGCACGATTATTTCGCTCGCGCTGATCATCGTGATCGTGGGCGTGGCTTACTTCGTGGCTTCGGGACATGACATCCAGATCCCCGACCTCGCCAACGGCGGGTTTTTCTCCCAAGGTGAAACCGTCCTGACCGACACCAGCATCCTGGTAACGTACGTTGCCCTGGTCGCTGCGTTCGTGACGGCTATCGCAACCGAAATTTACGGCGCTTTCAAATAACAACGAACAATGGCAGGAAATAAAAGACAAATACAGGAGATCAACGCCGGCTCGATGGCCGACATCGCCTTCCTGCTGCTGATTTTCTTCCTTGTGGCCACAACGATGAATGTCGACACCGGTTTGGTGCGTATGCTTCCGCCGATGCCCCCCGAGAACCAAAAGCAGGAGGACATCAAGGTCAAGGAGCGCAACCTCTTTCTGGTGCTCATCTCGGGCAGCGGCAACATCATGGCCGGGCCCTCGGGCAAACAGGAGATCATCGACCTGAGACAACTCAAGGACAAGACGAAGGAATTCATCCTCAACCCGATGGACGACGAGAACCTCCCGGAGAAAACCGAAAAGGAAATCGAGTTGGCCGACGGCAGCAAGTGGGTATATCCCGAGAGCCAGGGCGTTGTTTCGTTACAGACCACCCGTGATACGGGCTATCAGTCCTACATCATGGTGCAGAACGAGCTCACACGCGCCTTCAACGAGGTACGTGACGAGGTCGCCATGAAGAAATTCGGAGCAAAATTCTCGGAGCTTTCCGAGGATCAGCGCAATGCAGTATCCAAAGCAGTACCTCTGAAGATTTCGGAGGCCGAACCGCGTAATATAAAGAAGTAAGTTATGGCAGTAATGAAAAAGAAGGGCAATAAAAGTTTGCCCCCTATCTCGACAGCATCGCTTCCTGACGTGATCTTCATGATCCTCTTCTTCTTTATGGTATCGACCACCATGCGCGACCAGGAACTGCTCGTGAGGTACAAACTCCCCGAGGCAACCGAAGTGCAAAAGCTCGAGAAGAAATCGCTCGTAAGCTACATCCACATCGGACAGCCTTCGCTGGCGATGCAGGCCAAATTCGGTACTGCACCCCGTATCCAGCTGAACGACTCGTACAAAACGACCAAGGATATTCTGGATTTCGTCGCTGCAGAGCGCGATAAGCTCAGCGAGGCCGACCGTGCTTCGATGACCATCTGCCTCAAGGCCGACCAGACCACGAAAATGGGTATCGTAACCGACGTGAAGCAGGAGCTTCGCCGTGCCAATGCACTAAAGGTCTCCTACGCCGCTTCCAAGTCGCTGGGATACTAAATCCCGAGTCATATCGAAAAAGGGCTGAAGTCGGACTTCAGCCCTTTTTTATGTGCCATACCGATAGTTATACGGCCTCCAGCATCTTCAAACGTATGCCCGCCACTGCAAGACGGCAGGGTAAATTCGGGCCGGGGATTTAAGCGCGGGAGATGATCGTATCCGATCACCACGGGATTTCCCGGCAACACGCGGAAAGACAATCCCCGCTCAGAATTGCAACTCCAACTGGCCGATCCCGTGACTGAACGACAGACGGTGGTGGGGCGTAAGTCCGTATTCCCGGATTGCGAGCCGATGCTCGCGGGTCGGGTACCCCTTGTTCTTTTTCCAGCCGTACTGCGGATATTCCTCCGCGAGGCGCAACATGTACTCGTCCCGATGGGTTTTGGCCAGCACCGAAGCTGCGGCGATGTCGGCATATTTGCCGTCGCCCTTGACGACGCAACGGTAGGGTAATTCAAGGCGTGTCCGGAAGCGGTTGCCGTCGATCGCAAGGAATTCGGGCGGCGGATCGAGGCGGGCGACCGCCAGCGACATCCCCTCGAACGAAGCATTCAGGATGTTGATCTCGTCGATCCGGGCTGCGGAAACGGCCTCGACGGCCCAGGCCACGGCTTCACGCTCGATGATCAGGCGGAGCCTGTCCCGGTTCCGCTCGGTCATCTGCTTCGAATCGTTGAGCAACGGGTCGTGAAAATCGGGCGGAAGGATCACCGCAGCGGCGAATACCGGCCCGGCCAAACACCCCCGGCCGGCCTCGTCGCAACCGGCCTCCCGAAACTCGTATTGGTACTGGTTTTCTAACATCGTACCACAAAGTTACGCATTATTCCGGCTTTTTTCGCTAATTTTGCCCGAGGAAAAAAGCCTTCCGACATGAAAATCGACATCGCCCGGCAGCCGCTCGTACCGGCCTTCATGACCCTCTTCGCACTCGCCGTTGCGGCCATGTGTGCTGGAATCCCCGTGTCCGATACCAGTGGAGCGGTGCGCGATGCGCTCCCGCTTCTGGGCGGCCAACTCGCCCGGTTTCAGGCGGCATATCCGGTATGGTCGAAGTTTGCCGCCGGGTTCATGCTGCTCTTCACCGGAATGTGTGCGGGACGGATCACGATCCGCTACAACCTCTATACGGTGGGCACCTGCCTCCCGATTCCCCTCTATGCCATCGTCGCCTGCGGGATCGCAACAGGCGGGAATTATCTCGCAGGATTCGCAGCGTCGATGCTGCTCGCACTGGCAACGAAAAATTACTGCCGCGCCTTCTGCAACGGGTACGGGTTCGACGCCATCTTCCGGGCCTCACTCTATCTGGGACTGATGCCGCTGGTATATGCCCCCGGCTTGCCGATGCTGCTGCTCCTGCCGCTGGCCGTACTGCTTTTCCGGCGTACCTTGCGGGAAGTCGCGGTAGCAACGGCCGGACTGCTGCTGCCGGTCTTCACGGCCTGCTATGTCAGCTGGGGCACCGGGGCGGAATTCACGGCTCCCCTGATCAAATTGGGGCAATCCGCCATCGAAGGTATGCCGCTGCATCTCTTTCTGGATATTCCCCTCCCCGCACTCGTCATGGCAGGCGGGATCGTGCTGCTCGACCTGACAGCGCTTTTCTTTTTCCTGGCCGACATCTATGCCGCAGGCACCAAACCCCGCTTCATCCTCTTTTATAATATAGGTATACTGATATTGACTCTGGCTGTGCTATGCAGCCCCGCCGCAACACCCGAGGCATTCGCCCTGCTCGCTGTCCCGTCGGCCATACTGATCCCGGTATTTTTTGTCCGCATACACAGGGGAATAGCATTGCCCGTATACCTGATTTTTCTGGCGGCAGCCTTCGCTGGAATATTTTTACAATATTATATTTAGTCATTATTATGGTATCTTTAGTCTTATTTGCCTGTTTGTGCCTTTTTAGACTATTCATTATTTTATAAAACAAATATTAAATTGTATTTTTGAAATGAGCAATCGGTGACGCAACTCATTGTTCAAAAAAACTTAAAATACGATTTGATATGAAGAATTCATTAAATTCGTCGGCCCAGCAGCCGATGATTGTGAAGTACGTAGAAGCCCTTCACAACGGAATCCAGTCTCAGGCGCTTTCGCGCTATGCAATCGGTTACATCCTTCGTGGTACGAAGTACATCTACGAAGGCGATAAGCGCCAGACGCTCACACGCGGAGACGTATTCTACCTCGGCATCGGGCATCACTATATCGAGAACTTCCCGGAAAACGGCCAGCCCTTCGAGCAAGTGCTCTTTTATTATACGCCGGCGGACCTCCAGCGGATACTGCTGCACCTGAACATCACCTACGGCCTGAACATTTCGAACGAACATTCGTGTGAAAACTGCCGCAACCGCACGCACGTCGCCATGCCCGCATGGAATTCGATCCGCAACTTTTTCGTCAATACCAACAACGACCTGCGCGACGAAGATTTCCACCGCGACGAGACGGCCGAGAACATCAAGATGACCGAATTGATCTACCTCATCGCCTCGCACGAAGACTGCTGCCTGAAGAGCAAACTGCTGAGCAACGTCGACGCGGCCAAGGAGAATTTCGAACAGATCGTCTACGACCACATCTTCAAGGATATTTCGATCGAAGAACTTTCGAAGCTGACGAACCGTTCGCTCACCTCGTTCAAAAAGGAATTCCGGCGCCATTTCATGATGCCGCCCCACAAATGGTACATCCGCCAACGCCTGATGCATTCGCGTCTGCTGCTGATTTCGACTTCGAAGTCGATTTCGGAAATCGGCAATGCCTGTACATTCCCCAACACGTCGCACTTTATTAAACTTTTCAAAAAGGAGTACCAGATGACGCCGGCCGCTTACCGGAACCGCCACATCACTTCGCTCGCTCCCGAGGCGCAGCCCGCCGCTAAGGAAACCGAGGAAATCCGCGAGGCGTTATAGTTCGCAACTTACAAAACCGTTAGTATTTTAAAATTTTTAATTATAATTTAAAAGATTTTTTTCGGTTAGGTTAAAAAAATGTTACAAAAGATTTGGAAGATTGTGATTTTCCATTTATCTTTGTATAACAAAACGTGGGATTCTCCCACTCTCATTAACCTAACTAACCTAACCAGAGGGGTTTGCTACTGCCAGGCAGCAAACCCCTTTCTCTGTGCAAAAAAGTCCTCCGGCAGTATCCGATATTGAATAATTGCGATTTTCGAGGCCGCATTTTTTATTTTTTTAATTGCATACTGCGAATACCGCCGCCGGCGAAACCCGAAAACAGCCCGGGGAAAGGCCCGGAGCAGGCAAACCCGCGAAGAGGCGTATCAGGAACGAGATGCCGAAAGAAAATAGGGCATTCATAGGAATTATCAATTATTT
>VOFB01000892.1_pt1 | contig 13889 bp, 27 predicted proteins | sample 5384141 | NCBI WGS metagenome assembly VOFB01 (sample SAMN12384721, study PRJNA508395) | human gut metagenome | isolation source: healthy gut A | host: Homo sapiens | reverse complement strand
TCAAAGTTACGTATTTATCATTACGAGGAATGAAGCTGCACAGGAGATTGGAGACCAGTTGGGTATTTGCAGATGGTACGCTTGACATTTTTGCCAGAGAGCAGTCCATATCCGATGAGAACCGTTTTACCGTGTATGGATTTTCGGAACTGGGAAAACGAATGCGGGCAATGGCAATGCTTTGTGATGATTGAAAGTATCACGGCTAAGATCAAATATAATCAGTCGGATGGAGTTGCTACATGGGTTTATGTGGATGAGATGCACGAACTTTGGGAGAAGAATACAGTTTACTGCACTGGAGAAGATGTGGCGTGAGGTCCGTAAAGCGTGGTGGTATCTGTACCGGGATGAGGCCAGAACCTGATCGATGCACAGAGAAACCGTTCTACGAAAACAATGGTTTCAACTCCGAATTTATGCTTTTGTTAGAATCAGGGAACAATGGATAAGGAAGCGGTGGAAGATTTGTTTGATATATCTTCCGAGCAGCTTGCCTGTGTGAATGGAGCAGAGCCGGGAATGGGACTGATCCGGTTTGGCGATAAGATTGTTCCGTTTGATAATACAATGGAAAAAGACAGCAGTCTTTATCAGTTATTTAATACCAATTTCCATGAGATGGTCAATAAAAAATAACAGGCAAACAGGGAAAAATAAGGAAAAAATAAGGGCAAATGAATTGACGAAAATCGTTGAATTATGGCGGAAAAAATGATATATTAGTTGCATGGCGTAAGCCATAGGAAAGTACCCATGACAGGGCGCTAAGCGTCCGGTGGACGCTTGTTTGGCGCCGACCGTAGCGGAGCGAAGAGGTAGCCTCCCAACACCGAATGACCGGCTTGCCGGAATACATAGGAAGGGAGGTGGCGCAGATGACAGCTTTTGAAATCCTTTCGATTTTCATCGGCATATTAACATTGTTATGTGCCTTTGGTAGTCTTGTTATAGCGTTGCTTGCCTTTCTCAATAAGAGAAACAAGCGAAAATAAAAAATGCCTATCCTGTCTGCCAACAGGATAGGCGGTGTCCGTAAGGACATCTAAATTTCCCTGGGAGCATCCACTTTGGAGTGGGTACTTTCCTTTTCTAATATCAATATATCATATTTCCCCAAAACATTCAACAGAAAAATCAAAAAGCATACATACAGCCCACTGAATATAATTGAGGTGGCAGCGAATGGATCATCTTGATAAAGAGGTCATTGAATCATTAAGTGAGCCGGCGAAGCGTGTGTTCAAAAGTCTGGATTATCGTTCAAACAGCGAATGTTAAAGAAAGCCAGAGAAATGGCTAAGGCAGAAAAAATGAAACGGCGGAAAAAGAGACGGTTCAAGAAAAAAGGCATTGAAAAACTAAATAAAGGCAAAAAGCAGAAGAAGGGCAGTTCATCCAAAAGTGAGCGTGTCCTTTTTTCTATTCATGAAACAAGGGAACTTATGGTGCAGTCCATGCATCTGATGCTGCTTGGAAGCAGTGTGGCAGATGCTTCTTATGAAGAAAGAAATACGGAGTATACAGAAGACGCACCTATCAGGCTTTCTAAAGAAACTGCCAGAAAAGGTGCACATACAGCAGTGGGCGGCATGAAAACGCTTGTGCATAAAAACTTGCAAAGCAGGGAAAAAAGAAAGGCTGCAAGAAAGTCAACGGAGAAATCGGCACAGGCTGTTCGATCGGGAGCAAAAGCAGGAGCGCAGGCAGGAAAATCTTTGGTAAAGACAATACAAAGTGTTGTTCAGGCAGTAGCGGCAAATCCCGCTGTATGGATAGCACTTCTTTTGATTATTCTTGTGGCAGCTATCGTGGGAGCAATCGGAGCAGTGGTTGGCTCCGGCGGTGCTGCTAATGAATCACAGGACGGAACCTATCAGGCACAGGTATCTGGAAAGACAGAAAGTTTCCGTGAACTTGTCTCGGAATACTGTGAAAAATATGGAATTGATGATTATGTGGATCTGTGTCTTGCCGTGATTGAACAGGAAAGCGGAGGAACGGAACCGGATATCATGCAGACGGCACAATCCTATTACAATGTGAATCCACCGATTGACAGCGCAGAAGAAAGTATTGACTGCGGAACGCATGAATTGTCGGACTGCCTGACAAAAGCGAAGTGTCAAAGCCCGAATGACATAAAAGGAATTTCCCTTGCCCTGCAGGGGTACAACTTTGGGAATGGCTACATTGACTGGGCATTAAAAATTATGGCTGTTACACCAAAGAAAATGCCGGGATCTTTTTCAGCAAAGATGTGTGCGGAACTTGGGTACAGTTCTTATGGTGATAACGAGTATGTACCTCATGTACTTCGTTACTATGTGATGAATGAAGAAACCAGTGTATCCAATGAATCCGCCAAAAAAGATTTTAGAAGAATTGAAGAAAAATAATACGGCGCCGGCGGAGGCTTGGAAGGTGATTGAAAAAGGTGCTTCTTTAATTGGGACGGTAAAATACAGCATGGAGAAACGGCAGTCGGATGGACGGGACAAACCGGAGTTTTGGACTGCTCTGCTTTTTCCGCATGGGCATTTCATAAAGCAGGAGGACCAGTGTGCCATATGGTTCTACGACAGCAACTTTTATCGGTTCCAAAAAGTTTCAGGACATATCTGCTGACCAGTTACAGCCGGGAGATATTGGATTGAAAAGTAAGACAGGTGGAACCGGTGGGGCAAATCATGTTGGGATTTATTGTGGGAAAACGAAGGATGGCAGAGTGGTTTGGCTTCACTGTACCAGTTCCAGTGGTTCTTCCCTGACCGGAAATACAGAGGGACCGATGTTTGGTGTTTATACAAATTTTACTTATTTCAGACGGTTAAAGAAATGGGACAAAAAGTAGCGTTTGGACATTATGTCCAAACAGGATAGAAAGTGAGGAAGTCATGTTAAGAAACATACGAAGATTTTATTGGAAGCAAAGAGACAGGGGACAGGGAAGAAAGACTGTTATGGCAGTGTTGGTATTTTTTATGTTTGTTGCCATTATTGTGGCAGCTATCATAAAAAGTATGATGGGAGGTCATCATGCAGGATTGGAAACGGTTCATAAAACCAATACGGCAACCGGCGCAGCGGTCGTTACAGAAACAGCATCGGGGGCATCTGTGACTGCGACAGAGAATGCTCCGGATCGTGAACTGCCGCAAGAAACCAAAGAAGCGATTTCTGTGGATACCACAAATCTTAATACCTTTTTAGGATTTATGTCGGACGCAGCTTATGAAGATTTGAAAAATCAGTTGATTCAGATTTGTCAGGACAGGAAATGCAGATCCGTCAAAAACTGACCTATCAGCAGACGGAGGCATTTGATGTTACCAGTTTTGTTCTTTTGTCAGATGGCAGTGTCTATCAGTGCAATTACAATCTGAAAAGCTGTCAGATGTCACTTTCAGAAACATCATACGATGAAGCGGCAATCAATCAGATGAAGGAAAAAGAAAGTGCAGGAAGAACAGGCTAAGCTGGAACAGCAGCAAAAAGGCAGAAAGGGAAAAACTAGCAAAAAAGAAGGCGGTTCATAAAAAGAAGAAAGCGAAAAAGAAATCACGTAAGGCAAAAAAAGCCAAGAAAAAGTTGTCAAAAGTCAGTTCCAGACGAAAGCATAAAAAATAACGCTATTACTGTATATAAGGGCATAAGGGTATAAAGGGAACGGAGTCCCCTTACAAGATATGTGCATAGATGTGTCCACATTATGCGTATCTTGCAGGGCTTGAATGAGAGAGGGAAAAGGCACATTTTATGTGCCAAAATAAAGCATATAAAGCTCAGAAAACACTATGTTTGGACAAATTGTCCAGACAAAAAGAAACAAAAAGATAAAAATAGCGTTTAGACAAATTGTCCAAACATAAGAAGGGAGTGACCGCATGAATGACGCAAAAACAGAGATCCTTCGAGTAAGAATGACACCGATGGAAAAGCTGCCCTGTCAAGACAGGCAAACGATCAGCACAAAACTATGAGTGAATATATACGCAGCATTGCCAAATGTCCGCCGGAGGTGACAAGGGATGAGTTTGACGGTTCGATTCTGCAGATGATCTATGAGATCAACAAAATCGGTGTGAACATCAATCAGATCGCCAAAAAAGTATAACGAACACAATTATGTGGAACCGAGAGCGGATCTGTTAGAAAAGCTGGATGAAGTTTATGGAATGATGAAAAGCACCATCCGGCTTATGAAAGGGGCATAAGGAAACACAAGAAACGGAGGGAGCGTGATGTCGTTAATCATCAAGATGGATGCCATCAAGACAAAGGAACATTTAAGAAAGTCCATTCCGTATATCTTCAATGAAAGAAAGACGGATGGTCTGTGCTTCAGCAATACCGGGGTGACACCGGAGCAGATCTTGGATACATTTTTTTTTGACAAAGCAGCTACGCCCCACGCACGGTACCAGAGAAGGTTATCATTTTAAGTTTTCTTTTTCAAAGGATGAGATGATACTGCCGGAGGAGGCTATGGAGTTTGTAAAGGAATGGACAGAAGAATATCTTGCCGGGGCGTATGACTATGCCTGCTCGGTTCATAAAGACAGAGACCATATGCACATGCACTTGGTCTTTAATTCTGTCAGCAGAAGTGGTGGAAAGTACCGTTATCAAAAAGGAGACTGGGAGAAAGTGATACGACCACTGACAAACCGGCTGGCAGAAAATATCATACCGGATCATTAAAGGAAAAGGATCCGGAATTGGATTATTCAACAGATTATGAAAAAAAGGATGGCAAACGGACCGGAAAAGAGCAGGTGGAACGGGACATTGACCAGTGCATCCTCGAAAGCAGATCCTATGCAGATTTTAAGAGAAGAATGGTGCAGGATCACTATTACCAGTTGTGGGAAGGAGTTTCAAGAGAGCATGGTGTCTACCTTGCCCCTTACACCGCCAGGGAGAGGAAAAGCAATCCGCAGCTACCGATTAAGTGAGGGGTATATGCCGGTGGATATCGACAGGCGTATCACATCGCAAAGACAGGAAAGAAAAAGAAGAACTGTCCACAGGCAGAAATAAAAACCTTGATTGGGCAATGAGCAGAAACTATCAGTTTATCCCCTATGGTGAAATGTCAGAGTACCAGAAAATAATGGTGCGTCAGGTGCTGGAGGCAAGAAGATTGTACCGGCGGACAGGTACACCGCTTTATATGCATGAGCGGAGCGTCGGAGTGCTTCAAAAAGATGAAGAATGAAACCAGAAAATGCGGTATTTATGTAAAGCGTAAAGAAGCACACAGGGTACAGAGAGAGTTGATACAGTGATGAAGCAAAGGAGGAATAAAACAAGGGGACGGAAGAACAAATGACATTGATAAAGACATTGATAAAAAGCACGGTATTTCAGCAACAGATGGCGAATGGACTTTAGTATTTCTTGGAGCCAGCTACGGATTGACGGAAAAACAGATTGACAGTTATCTGATAGCAGACACATCGGATTTGCTTGCAAAGCATGAAAAAATGCTCTGCATTTTATTTGGGATAGAACCGGAATCTAATGGTGAAATTCAAAGAATGGAGAATCCGGCAGAGAGACTGCAGATGCTCCTCGCAGAGTATTTGGCTCACAATCAGTCAAAACAGGGTTATGAAGAAGTGATGGAGTATGTTATCAGGGACACCGGATTGTCGGCGGCACAGATTGAGCAGCTTCGTAAAGCGGTGGAGGCAAAAATGCCGGCAGAGGATGTCCTTGAGATGGCGAGAAATCGAAAGGGTGTGATGGAGATACGACGGTGTATCGAATTTTATGAAATGATGGAGAAAGAACAGGAACCACAGGAGAAAGCAAAGAAAAACAGGAGGGAACGCAGATGAGTGAAGAATTACAATCCTTAGTGCAGATCATTGAATTGTATGGAAGAGGGCTGGGCGGTTTAGGAAAGGCTATCCGCTTTTCAGCGAAAGGAGCAGCAAAAGGGGTGCAGATCGCACAGGTGAAAGCATTGCAGCACCGGATGAAACTTCATTATGCCAGTGAGGGGACACACAATACCATGAAATTGTCTGATCTGGAGAAAATGACAGGCGGAAGATATACGATCTTGAATATTCCTTTGGAGGGGGAAAAAGAGCTGATCCCCTTTTATGACCGCTTGAAAAAGATGAAAGTAGCTTTTGCGGAACTGCCGGACTTAAATCTGGGAGACGGCTATACACAGATCGCATACAATCCGGAGCAGGTGGAGAGCGTGCGTATGGTCATTGAATACTACAAAAAGAAATTCAGGGAAGAAGCGAAAGAGATCGATCTGGACGAATATATGGGAATGGCAAGTCCCGGAGGACTGGAATATCTGGATGAACTTGCCGCCAAAGGATATGAAGGCAGGATGCATGAGGAGCAGCTTGAGGAGCTTCAGCAGCGGATACAGGATAAAGAGTATCTTCCGATCAGTATCAATGTGGAATCCCTTCTTTGCGGGAAGAAAAAGATGCTTATCTGTTTCGTATTCCCCGTGGCAGGTTGGGAGAAAATCTTTCCAGTGCCATACGGATCAAAAAGTCAGACTGTATTCTTTTTGGATGAGGGACAGACTGTGATCACCTGCCTGAAACGAGAGGGAGACATCTGGGGATATGCACTGGATCAAAGGCAGAACATCCATGAGAAAGAAAAAGTGAAACTGGACATTGCAAAATTGGAAAAAGCATTTGCCCCGGTGGGAAATGACCGTGTGAAAATGATCGAAAAACTGAAACCGGAGTATGCAGCGATCTTTCCATCTTTTAATCAGGGACAGGAGATGAAAAGAAAAATCTTCTGTCCCTGAACCGGTTTCAGAAAAACAGTGGGGAAAGTGTTGGCCCTGGAAAAAATGAAAGAGCGTTATCAAAGTCCGGAATACATCCCGGTAACCTTTGACATGGAAACACAGATGGTGGCAGAATCACCAAATCTCTATATAGCCAATCTTCCAAAGGAGCCGCAGGAATCCAAAGACTTTATCCGGTGTATTTCCTTGGATAAGGCAGAAGTAAGTATTTCGGAGGATGGAAAACGGCTGCAGGAATACCTGAAGCGGAGTGGAACTTCTGAGGTTCGGGAAATTGATCTGGAGGGAAAAGAGCTGCGAAAATACAGCAAAAAGAATGAAGATATTGCAGCGGAGTGTCTGAAGTATCAGAGAAGCAGAGGGAAAGATAGGCAGCCGGTGCCGGAAGAGATATTGCGGCACAAACTGGATGTAAACCTTAAGAAACGATAGGAAAGCAGTGTGAAATAAATGATCAGCGTTTTTTACACGGCGAATTTATAGTTTCAGCTCAAACTTTGTGGGCTGAGAAAGGAATATAGGATCTATATGAAACGAAAGAAAGAACGCTCCCGTGCAACGCATGTTGCCGGTGACAGCAGAAAAAGAAGATTACACCAATTATTCAAAGTGTGTGCGGTTTTGTTACTGCCCACGCTTTATTTGTTTTACAGTCTGAGCGGATTGTATCTTGTGGATGTGGAAATATCAAAATTGAAAGAACAGATCATCTGGTGTCTGCTGCATCCGCTGAAAGTTTATAATGACAAAAGTTACAGTATGGTTCTAGTGGGAGGTTTGTTGTGGATGATCTGCAGTTTTCAGGCATATAGTAAAAGCGACCATAACCGGATGCCCGGCAATGAGTTTGGTTCTGCCAAATGGGGTGAAGTGCGGGCATTCAATGAAAAAGTATGCCGCAAGGACAGAAGAAACAAAGTCCGGTCTGTCTCCGGAAAACAAAGTATTATCTCAAAATGTGCGTTTCCGCTACGACTCGGATACTCTTCGCAATAACAACATTGTGGTTGTCGGCGGCAGTGGTGCCGGTAAGACAGCATTCTTTCTGACACCCAATCTAATGTCGTTACACGACTGCAACATCTACACGGATCCGAAGGAAGCCTTGCGGAGGAGATGGGAGCATGGCTGGCGAAACAGAAGAATACCAGAGTATATACGCTGAACCTGTGTGAAATGGAGAAAAGCATGCATTTCAATCCGTTTCCGTATATCCGTAGTAAGAGCGATATCACGAAGCTGGTGACGAATCTGATCCAGAATACAAACTCAGCAAATATCAAAAATTCTTCTCAGGATCCTTTCTGGGAAAAGGCAGAGAGGATGTTCCTAGAAAGCCTTTTTCTCTATGTATGGATGGAGTGTCCGAAAGGGGTATATAACCCGAAAAGAGGGAAGGCAGAGCTTCTGCAGAGAAACTGGAAATCCATTCTTTATCTGTTAGATGAGGCACAGTTCGTGGATGAAGATACGCCGCCAAAGTTAGATGAACGCATGAAAGAACTGGCGAAGAAAAAGCCGGATCATCCGGCCGTAAAAGCATACCAGCGTTATAGAGGCGGTCCGGATGAAACGATCCGTTCCGTCATTATGACAGTCAATGCCCGGATGCAGCCTTTTGATAATGAGGAACTTTTGGAGATCTTTTCATCCAATGACATCCCGCTGGACGAGTTTGGAACGGGAATGGATGGAGACGGGAAAACAAAGAGCAACCTTTTTATCATCATTCCGGATGATGACGATACCTTTAACTTCGTACCGGGGATGGTGTACACGCTGCTTTTTCAAGAACTGTACCGGCAGGCGAGATTCTTTGGTGGAAAACTGCCGATGGATGTGGGATTATGGCTGGATGAAATGGCGAACATCAAGATGCCGAATAACTTTGATAAGATCCTTGCCACCTGTAGAAGCCGTGGTGTGTACTGTGTGCCAATCTTACAGTCCCTGGCACAGCTAAAAAACGCTTTTTGCGGACGGAGCATGGGAAGGCATTGTCGGAAACTGCGACACTTTTATCTATCTGGGCGGTAACGAAGCAAGCACCTATGAATATGTCTCAAAGCTGCTTGGAAAATGGACGATCGACAAACGAACCAGTGGAGAAAGCAAAGGAACCAGCGGTTCTTACAGTGAGAATTACGATGTGCTTGGCAGGGAGCTGATGTTAGAGTATGAGCTTCGCCTGTTGCCGGATGATGAATGTATTATTTTTGTGCGTGGGGAAAATCCGATTCGGGATAAGAAATGGTTCCCGTGGGAACACGAAGCATATCTGGAAGCAAGAAAATGTGGTGCTTTTGTCCCGGCGGTGCAGAAAGAAAAACAGAAACAGCAGATGGAAGAATGTAACTTTATCGGGGAAGAGTCATTGGAATATCTCAAAAGCAGCAATCGAAAAATGAAAACATCCGGCTGTATGAACTGGATGCCTTTTCTTTTATGATGATGGATCTGGATGCGATGGAGAAGAAGATTCATTCCACGCCAAAAGATGTCAAAGGGGCAGAAGTGGAAAAGACAATCACTGCCGGCATGATCCAGTCTGCGGTAAATCATGAAATGAAACGGGAAGCGGAAGAACGAAAAGTATGGTTTGTCGAAAACTTTGATAAGCTCACACTTCTTGATATCTATGCTTCCGAGTGGATGAGCGAGACGAGAAGAAAAGTAATCCGCGAACTGCTGCAGGCAGGAGCAGAGGAAGAGGTGATCAAGTCCATCATCCGTCCGGAGATTGAGGAAGGACAGGTGCTGCAGAAGAAGGGGATGTGGCTGGAGATGCAGCAATGTAGTTGTCCTTAAAGGAGTCGAAATTGCAGAAAATATGTGTGCGTGGTATTCTTGTTTGAAAAAGGAGAATATCATGAAGAATCAACAGGAACTAATAGATGAATATTTGTATTATTGTTTAAAAACAAAGAAAGTTGGACGAGAAAACAGTTCGTGCATATCGAATTGATTTAAGACAATTTTCTGAATTTTGTGTTCAAAAGAAATTGGTAACTGAAAAAGCAGTAATTCGTCAATACATTTTGCATCTACACGAATCATACAAACAAAAGACAGTGAAACGTAAAGTTGCTAGTATAAAAGCATTTTATTCTTATTTAGAGGATGAAGAAATCATAGATGATAGCCCTTTGAGAAAGATTCGGACAGAATTTCGGGAAGAAAAAATTTTACCACGCTCGATTCCGTATTCTGTCTTGCAGTCATTATTAAGTAGTATGTACTCAAAAAAAGCATAGAGAGTACTATATATGAAAGAAAATTGCTAAATCGTGACATAGCGGTGGTTGAAACGCTATTTTCTACAGGAATAAGAATATCGGAATTGTGTAATTTGTTGCAAAAAAATATTGACATTGAACAGGGATATTTTGCATAAAAGGAAAAGGTGGGAAGGAACGCTATCTGCAGATAGGAACGGAAGAAGTGTTAGTGCAGTTGAAAGAATACAAGAGGCATTGGGAAAAGGAATTGGATGCGAGCGAATTTTTTCTTTCTTAATCGCTATGGGGAACGATATTCTGAGCAGTCAGCACTCCGAATGATCCAGCGCTACACTCAAGAAGCAATGATTGAAATACATATTACACCGCATATGTTCCGCCATGCATTTGCTACATTACTCTTGGAGGAAGAAGTTGACATACGTTTTATTCAGAAAATGTTGGGGCATGCGTCAATCATGACAACGCAGATTTATGCTGAGGTTGCATTAAAAAAGCAGATGGAGATTTTGAAAATGAAACATCCTAGAAATCGAATGGAAATTTTAGAGAAACATATTGAAACAGAAGGTAAGGGGGGGTATAATGGAATGGTATTGATAATTGAATATTATCGGATGGAGAGATGTGCTGTGGCGGATAATTTTTAGTTATCTGTCAGATATTGTGTTGATAAACAGGGGAGGAAGAGTTGATGATTGGTAAAAAAACTTTTGTTGAAAAAAGTTGCAAATGCGATTAACAATAATGAGATTGCTCTTTTGTTGCTGCAGGATTATCTGCTAGTACAGGTCAAAAAAATTGGGCACAGATGCTTACTCCATGTGCTAATGCTTTAGAGTTAGAAATCAACGAAAATAGTGATTTGTATATGATTGCACAGTATTATGAAAATGAATATGGAAAAACAGATTTAATACATATGTTTGAAAAAAGTATAAATAAGATTAATAATAATAGTTCTTATTTGAATTCGGTTTTAGATCTTGGATTTAGAGAAATTTGGACAACCAATTACGATACAGTAATTGAGGATAATTTAAAAAAAGCAGATTCTAAAGATATGGCGGCTATGTTATCATTTGCAGAAGTATATAATGGATTGGGGTACTTTAATAAGGGAGTAGTTAGTCCATATATATATAGCGGAACAAATTTATATAAAAAGGGCAAATTTGTTTCGGATGGAAGTTATAATGCTTCGGTGACAGATAAGCAACCTGGTGTTTATATCCTAATTAAAAAATAATTTAGTATTATATTGTAGTAGATTGGAGATTATGATTGATGATTAAATTTCAAAAAAAAATGAAAATATTGTTATACTTTTTGTTTTGTGTATTATTTTTAAGTGCGTGTGGTAAAAAAATCAAGAGACTATACCATCTAATTTAGTAGAGAAAAGCAATTTAAACTCATTTTTTTTTAGAAAATAAATTTAAATTAGTAAAATTTAAAGGACGTTTTTCATCTGAGGATGGAGATATTATAGAAAGGGATGTATCAATTCAAATTGAGAAAATGGTTGAATTAAAATCAGGAATTATATATAAATTGAAAATTCAACCAATTAGAGGTGTTTCAGAAGAACGATTACTTTTGGGATTGTTTTATATACAAAAAGATAAAATCTATAAAATTGAACCTACAGAAGAAAATATAGAAATTATCAGAAAAGAGAATAAAATTCCTACAGAAAGTAATATTGTTTGTCAGGAAGGGGAAATAAAAGATAATTTGAAACAAGAACAAAAAGGTTATCACCAATATCTGTTAGTAAAAGAAGATTTGAGGGAATATCATTCGTATAATAATATGGTTGAATCTGGATATTTTGAGACTTTTATATGGGAAAGAAATATTGGATTAAAATATTATAAAAAGTGGTTATGGAGCTGAGTTTAGTTTAGTTGAATTGGAATTATTAAATGAATGATGACAAGTGAGAGTAGAGTCTTACAAAAGCACTAACATATTGATTTTGTCTAACATGAGATAAAACGATGAATTACTTCGTCGACATGGAGGAAGATTCCGTTGTCATCTACAAAAACGACAAGAACGGAAACCAGCTTGCGACAGTCAACCGCTATGAAATCCCAAGCGATAAAAAAGGACAGCACCTATGTGGATATCGATGTGATTTTGGGGGATAACCGCCTGAACGAAAACGTCGTGAATCACTATAATGCACTGAATCAGTTGACGCAGACGCTGACAAAGAACTATAAAGTCAGCTTTACTTATGATGCCGAAGGGCTTCGCACGAGCAAAACGGTGAACGGGGAGAAAATGTTCTTTGTCTGGGACGGGGATCAGTTAGACATGGAACTGTCTGATAGTGGAAACTATGGTGCTAAGTCGAAGGAAGTGCGAAAATTTATGTTAAATCCAGATAATTACTATTTAGAGCATTATAGTATTAATCGTTCGCAAGGACCTAAATTAAAGCAAACCTATTTACCGCCAACAAAATAATTCATATATTTTTGCTAGAAATTTTATATAATATTTTCTGTTATTGTTAATTTATTACTCCGAACATTATATAAGGATAATATATAGTACATATAATAATCGGAGTAATAATAAATTATGTGATATGTAATCTAAAAAGTTAACAGAGTAGATAGAATCATAGAACAGAAAAGATATATAATTTGTAAATGATTTCTTGATTATATAAGTGTGAGTGATTAAAATATATATTCAAGAATTAAATTATTAGAAGGAGATTGAGATTATGGAGTTAGATGAAAGAATATATCGAGAAATATGTGATTTAAGCCAAGAAGGGGATCAATATTTGGACGACGATAACTTTGAATTGGCAGAAAAGAAATATTTGGAGGCTCTTGATTTGATACCGAAACCTAAAACGGAATGGGAGGCAAGTACATGGTTGTATGTTGCGCTTGGGGAGGTTTATTTTTTTTCTTCTAAGTATTTAGAGGCGATTTCGTTTTTTAGTGAAGCATTGAAATGTCCGGAAGGGCTTGGAAATCCGTTGATAAATTTAAGAATGGGGCAATGTTACTATGAGTTGGGAAATTATGGTTCTGCAAAGGGTTATCTTCTGAAAGCCTATATGGTTGAAGGAAAGGAAATATTTGAAGGAGAAGATGATAAATATATTAAGTTTGTTGCTCAAATTAGATGATTGGAATTGAGAACCCATTGTAGTAAAGGTGATCTTATATGGCATGGACGGTTAGGATGTCATAATCGATAAAGAGTCTGGAGTAAGAAAGGTCGATTATAGCGAAATAAGACGATGTCTTATTAAGTGAATTCTCAATATCCACAAATTCATGAATTTAGACCAAAGGGAATGGTGTAGACTGGAAATGCTCATCTATGTGGATAAAAAAGAGAGTTAACAAGAAAAACAAAGATTATTATTGGAGGAACAAGTTATGGAATGCGATGAAAAGATAGGAGCAAGAATCAGACAGTTTATGGATGATTGTAATACCTTCTATGAACAGGGACAACTGAGTAAAGCAAGAGATTCACTTTTTGAAGCATGGGGTATCTTGCCTGATGAGAAATATATATATGATGAAAGTTACTGGATTGTGGCATTTATTTTGGATTTGTCTATTGAACTTCATGATATGGATGTGGCAAATCAATGGGTAGATAAAATATTAAAATGTGATTTAGAGAGACAGGATGATGGCGATCGTGAGATGTGGGTGGGAAAAAGTGTTGTGTGAGTCAGGAAAAACAGATGAAGCAAAAAATATTTTGAAATTGCATTTAAGAAATCAGAGGGAAGGTGTTTTGTAGGTGATGATGCTAAATATTTATGTGTTATTTCTGCATGAAAGACCGAAAGTGGA
>VOFB01001250.1_pt1 | contig 13890 bp, 24 predicted proteins | sample 5384141 | NCBI WGS metagenome assembly VOFB01 (sample SAMN12384721, study PRJNA508395) | human gut metagenome | isolation source: healthy gut A | host: Homo sapiens | reverse complement strand
CGGCTAGCAAGTCGAACGGACTGTTCGGGGCCGCAGGGCATCAAGGCGCTCTGAGGCCCCGACTCACTGCCGTCATCTCGCCGACCTCGAGCCCCTTTTTTTCGCAATGCCCGTCGCGGCCAATCGTGGCAGACTCGTATTGCATGCACATGAACGAACCCTCTACACCCTTCCCTCTCTTCTCGCACCTTGCCTCTCTTCCTCATCCCCACAGTGCCCGTCGGCGCGAAGGCCCGCGCTCGAATATCCATCCCTGCAAAGCCTATCTCCCCGTCTCTTATGTTTGTCGCGGTTCCGTGGCGCCGAGGTAACGTTTCGATTCAGATTCTTCCCATTGTGCGAACGCGCGATATGTTCGACTCGTACCAAACGCATTTACCGCAAGCCAATCGAGCGCTTGCTTTTATTTGACAGGAGGCAACCATGGACAGACGCGCATACAGTCAAGAAAACCGCAACCAGCGCGCCGATTCGGTGGCAAAAACCGTCGTTATCTCGCCCAAGGCTGAAGCCGAAACCCCTAACCCAACCGGAATCAAGGGCCTTTTGAGGGCTTTCGGTTTCACGGTCACCGCCGGTGCGTTGGCCGCGGTGACCTCGATGCTGCTTTCTGCGCAAATTGGCATTGCCGGCTCGGTTATCGGCGTCGCCGTAGGCTCGGTCGTGTCGACCGTTTCATCACCAACTTTACAAAAAATTCCTGGCAGGATCGGCCGAAAAGCTTCGCGGCTTCGCCTCGAGCGACAACGAGGAAGAAAATGCGGCGGCTAACGCCGTTGCCGCCCAAAACGCAACCCAAAGCTTCGCACACGCGCAAACCACCGTTATGCCCATCACACGCGTACCATTCGAGAGCGCCGAAACCACCACGCTGCCTTCGGTGGGCACAGCGACGCGCGCATTCAACGAAGCGGCGGTTCCGTCGACTAATTCCGCCGAAACGAGCGTTCTATCCGCGGGCCAAATCGTTGGAGCCGATGCGCACGACATGCGCGGCAGCCAAGCCGCTCAAGGCACCCAATCGAATACGCCGCGCATCAATAGCGCAGCCGGCCACACGGGCAATGCAAGCCACGCAACGGGCGTCGTCGAGATTGAGGCCCAAAAACAAAAGACCATGCAGCGCCGCGTGCTCGCGGTTTCAGTCGCCTCGTCCCTTGCGGCAATCCTGCTGTTCGCGAGCCTCGTGCTTATGTTCACCGGTGGCGAAGGCATCGGTACAAAAGTAACCCCGTTCACCGGCGAAGTCGTAACGAGCCAGCTTGCAGACGAAAACAGCGTTGCGACCAGCAATGACACCGGAAAAACCCATGATGCCAAGAAGGCCGAGACAACAGCTCAAGACGAAAACGAGAAGAACAGCACTCCGCAATCCCCTCAGCAGAATTCGACGCAGAGCGCTTCCAACTCTTCATCCGCAACCGAATCGGGCACAAACTCCAGCAACACGAATTCGGGATCGGAGAACTCGAGCTCCGCAAGCGGCAACAACAGCCCATCCTCAAGCGGCTCAGGCTCCGGCCAAACTTCCAGCGATAATACGAATTCAAATTCCAGCAACGCAAACAGCTCTGGCTCTGGCTCTGGCTCAACGAATTCGGGCGGAAATGACACAAATTCAGGGTCAACGGGATCGGAATCGAGCGCATCGTCGCAAGCGGGGTCGGGCAAGTAACCCACGGCGAAATATTTCGCTCGGCAAGAAAAAAGCCGCGAGGCGGCAACACACGCACAAGTGAAAACGAATTCAGCCCCACAGCCAACTTCAAGAAAGCGCATGCATACATACAAAAAGCGGGCCTGCATCGGTCTTCAGGCCTGTTGTCGTTCAGGGCAAATATGTTTGCCATTTGGCTCATCGCCCTGCGCGTTCGTTAGTCGACGCTCTTCAAGCTTTCAACCATATCGATTTTCTTGAGCTTGAATTTCATCGCCAAAGTCAATAACCGAGAACAGCATGGTGAGCGCAAATGCGATAATGAAGCTCAAAGTGTAATTTCGCGGCCAAACATCACCTGGTCGACCTCGGCGGTGATTACAACATAGCCCTCCATGGCAATGCCAAGGAACAAACCAACGAATGCGCCAATCAGCGAAAGCAGCATGGTTTCGCGATAGATATCGCGTTCACCTCATGCGGCGTGAAGCCAAGCACCTTCAGCGTGGCAATTTCTCGCACACGCTCGGTGATGTTGATGTTCGTGAGGTTGTACAGCACCACGAACGCGAGCAGGGCCGCAGCAACCACAAGCACCACCACAACTGAATCGACGCTCTTCAGCATGCTGCGATAGCTGTTGATGGTTTCGTCGTTATACGTCACGGTTTTCACGCCATCCATCGCGAGCACGTCGTCGCTGAACACTTCGCGCACGTCATCGCCCTCGGCAACGTTCGCGAGCAGCGTCGCATACGAAGGCGCTTCTCCCATGGTGGATTCATACAGCGCAGGCGACATGAGCACGTATTGCGCCACGTAGTTCTCCATAATGCCCGACACGCGCACCTCGCGGCCTTCGCCCGTCGCATTGCCAATGGCATCCTCGTCGTAAATCGCGATGGAATCGCCCACCAGAAACGCCAGCTTCGTCGCGAGCTTCTCGCTTATGAGCACGCCTTCATCGTCAATCGCGAGGGCTTGTGGCCCACGCGCGTGCGCAGCGTGTTGAAGTTGCCGAATTCCTGCGTATCTTGCGGCACGTTCAACTCGACGCGTTGGTCGATATCATCCGACGCGCCCGGAGTGCGCACAATTTTATTCTCGGTAAGCACCCATGCCTTCGGGCCTTCGGAGTCGGCCTCGACGCGTTTGGCCACGGCATTCTTTTCGGCATCGGCAACATCGGAATCCATACGCACGATGGCGTTGTAATGGTACAGTTCGCCATACTGCTTGTCGATGATGTCGTTGATGGCGTTTTTTGCAAACCAAGACCGGTGAGCAAAGACCCGTGCAACCTGCAATGCCAATAATCGCCATGAAGAAACGGCGCTTATAGCGGAAGAGGTTGCGCGCGGTAACCTTCCAACTGAACGACATGCGGCTCCACAGCGGACGAATACGTTCGAGCAGAATGCGCTTGCCGGCCTTCGGCGCGCGGGCAGCATAAGGGCCGCCGGCTTTTCACGCAGGGTGGCCATCGCGGCGAACAGCGTTGCCGCAACCGTAATGCCCACAGAAGGCCCGCCGCCAGCAAGAACAGAGCAGGGTCGATTGGCGTAGGCCTACACGGCACAACATAAATAATCGCGTACGCATTCATGATGAACGACGGCAAAATTGCGACAGCAGCACAATGCCCACGATTGAGCCCGCGCCGCTGGCGACCATGGCATACACCAAATACTTCGAGGCGATGCGCCCATTGGAATAGCCAAGCGCCTTAAACGTGCCAATGAGCACGCGCTCTTCATCGACCATGCGCGTCATAGTCGTAAGCGAAACCAAAAGCGGCCACAAGGAAGAACAGCAGTGGGAACGCCTGGGCAATTTGATCAATGCGTCCCGCGTCGGAACGGAAGCTTTCGGCGCCGATGTTCTTCTTCAAATCGAGCGCATACACGTCGGCATCCATGGTGGCGATGTCGTCCACCTCGGCTTGGGCGTCGGCGAGCTGCGCTTCGGCGTCGGCGAATTCGGCCTCGGCCTGGGCGCGCTTATCAGCAAGCTCGGCCGCGCCGTTTTCCCACTGCGACAAACCATCGGCATATTCGGCCTGGCCGCTTTTGAGCTGAGCACGGCCCTCATCGAGCTGCGCCTGGCCTTGGGCAGAAAGCTGCGCCGCAGCGGCATCAAAGCGAGGCCTGACCGCTCGCGAAGCCCTGGTTGGCCGCAGCCTTCTGGGCAGCAAGCTCCTGCTCGCCCGCCGCAAGTGCTCAGGCACGCCCGCGGTTTCCGTATCGATTTGAGCGATGCCCGCCTGAAGCTGAGGCGATGCCCGCCTCGATTTTCGGTTTTCTGGGATTCAAAGCTGCGCTTGCTGCTGCTGGAGCTGTGGCAAGGACGTCTGGGCTTGGAGCAAGCTGCTGCTCGAGCTGTCTTTTTGCGCCTCGAGCTGCGCTTTCTTCTCCCTCATAAGCAGGGTCGGCCAATCGAGGCGCGTCGATTTTCATCTGTACGTCCGCAATCGCCATCGGCAGCCATCGATCGCCTGCTGCGCCTGATTGATGCCGGCCGCGACCCGCGTAAGGCCATCGTTTACCTGGTCGAGGCCCCTCTGCGCTTCGTCGAGCTTATTGTTCAGCATTTCGCGCGTCTGCATAGCGGTGTGGTACTGTGCCCAGCCTTCGTCAATCGCCGCGTGCCTGAGCCAATGCCGCTTGCGCCTGCGAACGCTGGTCGGCGAGTTCAGCCGCACCGACTCACTGGGCGCGACCGCTTGCCAACTGCGATTCGCTTTGAGCATGGTCGCCTTCGCCGATTCAAGCTCAACGGCCGCAGAATCGAGCTGCGCCTTAGGAATCGTCGAGCGTCGCCTGGCCATCGTCGAGCTGCGCGAGCGCGTCGGCGCCTTCTTCTGCTCGTATTCCGCACGCTTTTTCATCGAGCGTGGCCTGGGCGTCTGCCTGCAGGCCTTCGATGCGCGACGCCTTCAAATCGTCGGCACTCGCGTCGATGCGATTGGCCACTTCGTCGACTTTGCCTGGTAGGCATCGCTTGCCCATGGCAAGTCGCGCGCGCCATCGACCGCGACGAACGCTTCGGTAATGGGATAATCGTCAGCGAAGGCCGAATCGGGAACGAACACGAAGCTCGTAAGACGGCCGCTTCCAAGCGACGTCGAACCCGTTGGTCGAGCACGTGTAATACGACGAGTTCACAAAGCCGACCACCGTGAACTCACGCTCGGCGAAGCTGTCGTCCAAGTCTTGCGTGCCCTCGATAAGACGCACCTTGTCGCCGATATACATCGGTCTGCCACACCGTGTCAGAAGAAAGCAGGCACTCGTCGCTTTTCGTGGGCCAGGTGCCGCTCTTCAAGATAGGCCTGTTCAAATACGAACCGTCGCTCGATTGCACGGTGAAGCCATCGTCGCACGTGCTCGCCTGGGCAGCGTCAACATCAAGCGACTGGAAGCACAGCGTATATTGCACGCCATCAATTCTGAAATGGCGTCGGCTTCGCGAGCGGGCATAACAGCCGAAACGCCCTCCACATCGCGCGCAACGCGTCGATTTGCGCCTCATCGAATCCAATCGTCGAAACCACGCGCACGTCGGCCAAACTCGTGCCGTCATAGTATTCGTCGCCCGCAAGGCGCATGTCGAGGCCGTCATGCGCAGGCCGGCATAAAGCCCGCGCCAAAGTGCGGCAATAATCGCAATCGCCAAAAGCGGCCCCACGAATGGGTGATAGAACGCCGTATCTTTTTCCGAATGCGCTCGCCATGCTTACCACTCAACCGTTTCGGCGGCTTGCGGATGGGCATTGAGCCCATGCGCTCGACTTTTCCTTCTTTCACATGAATCACGCGGTCGGCAATAGCGCAGAACGCGGAATTGTGCGTAATGAGCACCACCGTACGGCCCGTTTCGCGGCACGTGTCTTGCAACAGCTTCAAAATGGCCTTGCCCGTTTTGTAGTCGAGCGCACCCGTGGGCTCGTCGCACAGCAAGAGCTTCGGCTTTTTGGCAATCGCGCGGGCGATGGATACACGCTGTTGTTCGCCGCCGGACAGTTGCGCGGGGAAGTTGTCCATGCGATGCGCGAGACCCACCTGGGTCAACACGTCGGCAGGCGGAAGAGGATTGCGGCAAATTTGGCTCGCAAGCTCCACATTTTCGAGCGCGGTAAGATTTTGCACCAAGTTATAGAATTGGAACACAAAGCCAATATCGTAACGACGGTAATCAGTGAGCTGCTTTTCATTAAACTGATCGACGCGGGCGCCATCGAGCGTAATAGAACCCGATGTACATGAATCCATGCCGCCCATCATGTTAAGCAGGGTCGTTTTGCCTGAACCGGAGGGGCCGACGACCACCACGAGTTCACCTTTTGCTCAATTTCGAAAGACATGCCATCAACGGCAGCCACCTGCACTTCGCCCATGGTATAAATCTTGCGCACATCTTTAAATTCGACGAATGCCATAGCGACCCCTTTACGCGGCGCGGTTTCCTGAATAATCCTCATACTGAGTATATTGAAAGCGTCGCGGAAACCAGCGACGATTTTATGCCAGCGGCCCCACAACAGGCTTGGTTATCCTCGAGAAGAGCACGGCTGTTAGCCGCCACTTTCTCCTTCAGTGAATCGAGGCGGCACCTGCGCAGCTCTGCCATATGCTCGAGGGACGCTTCCAGCAGCGCGCGCACTTCTCGAGCGTTGAATTCCGCGCCCGCGGCGGGCGGCAGGTCGCTTTCAAGCAGCAATTTTTCTTCAGGGATTTGCTGCACATACGCGCGGCCGCGCTTGGTGGAAAGCATGCGAGGATTGATGGAAAATAGCAGCCGCATTCGATGGCGCGCGCAAGCTCGACACCTGAACCAGAGAACCAGTGGAAAATCACCGCGGTACCCTGCGGGCTTTGAGGCCCTGCGGCGCACCAGGAGCAACGAGCCCCACGCTTTCCATAAGCATCAAGCGCCACGCCCACGCCACGGCATGCACCGAGAGCACTTTGCCCTCGATGCCGCGGGCAATGCGCGAACACCGTGCGCTGCAGCTGGAGCGCTCGGCACGACGGGGCGCAAAATCAAGACCGATTTCGCCAATAAAGCGCGTTTCGGCAGCGTAGGCGACGAGCTTATCAACCGCATCGGCGCCGCACGAACCGTCGGAAAGCCACCACGGGTGCAAGCCTACACCGAGCTTGAAGTTGGAATTTCGATTGAGCTCATCGGCCAAGGCCAATGACGCAAGGTGATATTCATCAGGGGTCACCGTAGCGCACATGCCGCCCATTCCCTCTTGGCGCAACGCGATAGCCGATGCTCGAGTATCGGGAGAAAAAGCCAGGTGACAATGCATGTCATACAAATCAAAGACCGTCATAGCGTCCCCCTCTTTTATGCACACGCCCCCACGTTTTTCCCCAATAAGGTTATACCACTCAAAGGACAAAGGGCGCAAACAACCCAAACGCGACAACGTAAAAGATTTTCGAATAGAGCCTATATTCCCAGTTAGTCGGCAAATTCCCCACGTGTGCGATGGCGCGAAGCGTTTCAGCCGCGATCATTTGACCCATCATGGGAGGCATATACGATGCCGTGCCCAAATTCGATCGCTCACTGCGGGAAGCGCCCTCGCGCACCGGCACGGGCACGGGCTGCTCGCAGGAATACACGACGCGCAGATGCTTGATACCGCGCTTGCGGCATTCCTTGCGCATGATGCGCGAAATGGGGTCGTTCACGGTTTCGTACAAATCAGACGCACGCAAATATTCAGGCTGCAGCTTATTGGCGGCACCCATGGCGCTTATCAAGCGCAAGCCGTGCTTTTGCGCGAATTCCGCAATGAAAATTTTCGTCGAAATGGTGTCGATGCAATCAAGAACGAAATCGATGCGACCGTCGCACTCTTCGAGGCACTCGGCATACAGCTCGTCGAAAGTCTCGGCGAGGACGAACGAATGTTTGGTAACGACGTGCACGTTCGGATTAATATCCAGGCACATTTCGCGCATCACGTCGATTTTTCGACGACCCATCGTGCTCTGAAACGCGATGACTTGGCGATTCACGTTGCTCGGCGACACCACATCGCGATCGATGAGCACCAAACGACCAACACCGCCGCGCACGAGCGCCTCAACGCAGCTCGAGCCCACGCCGCCCAAACCCAGCACCATGACCGTCGCGTTCGCCAGGCGGTCCATGCCATCATCGCCCATAATTCGACGCAGGCGAGAGTCGGCCGCATCGTCACCTGGAGCGGGCTCGGGAGCAGGGCCAGCGATGCCATTCGGGTAGGCGTACGTGTTTTCGGAAGCGTTCATATGAGTGGGTCTTTCTGTGCATGCCATATCGCGAAAATGAATCAGCGATTCTTCAAACCTGGCCATTGTAAACCCCAGAACCTGTTAAATGCTCGTAGCGTTTAACAGGTTCATCTTCGCGTAACCGGCAACACCTGCTAAACGCTACGAGCATTTAACAGGTCGTGATTCTGGCTTGGGCGTGAATACGGAGGTGCGGCGCAAGCCCACCTGCAAAAGAAGACTACAATGCTGGAATATTTACCACACGAGAAACCGGGACCGAAAGAGCGCCCGAAACCGCAGCCGACGCGCTCCAAGAACGCGCTCGCAGCTACACCACCGAAAACAAGGAGTCATCATGAGCACCACCCCTGCCCCAGGCCAATGATTTTGGCGGCACGCCCCTTGTCTCACTTCAAGCCATCGCCGAAGCGATTCGCGCCAACGGCACCGACTGCGAAATCGTGGGCGATGCGTCCACCGAAATTCGCGGCGTCGCGATTGATTCACGCAAAGCCGCCGCGACATGCCTGTTCATCTGCAAAGGCGCAGGCTTCAAGCCGGCGTTTCTCGAAAGCGCCATCGCAAGCGGCGCCGTCGCCTATCTGTGCCAGGGCGAGCTCGACGAGCAGGGCAAACAACCGCGCCCGCCGACTTGGCCACCGCAGCCGCAGACACCCCCGCAATCGTGGCCGCCGACGTGCGCCGCGCCATGGCTACGGCATCGAAGGTCGCCTATGGCGACCCGAGCACCGGCCTGAACATCGTGGGCATCACGGGCACCAAAGGCAAAACCACAACCTCGTACATGCTGCACGCCATTATGGACGCCGCCGAGGTGAGCACCTCGATTCTTGGCTCCATCGAAACCGACGACGGCATCGAGGAGTTCGAGAGCTGCAACACGACGCCCGAATCGCCCGATTTGTGGCGTCACCTTTCCAACACCATGGCTTCGGGCCGCGCCCATATGGTCATGGAGGTTTCCAGCCAGGCGCTCAAATACGACCGCGTGCTGGGGCTCACCCTGAACATCGCCTGCTTTCTCAACATCGGCCGCGACCATATTTCGCCCGCCGAGCACCCCACGTTCGAAGATTATTTCGAAAGCAAGCTCCGCATTTTCGACCAGTGCAAATGCGCCGTGGTAAACCTTGGCACCGAACACATTGACGAGGTCATGGCCGCCGCAAAAGCCGCCCCGCAGCTGTTCACCATCGGCGTCGACTGCGACAACGCCGACCTGGCCGCCAGCAACGTGCGCACGGTCAAAGGCGGCATCGAGTTCGATATCGCAGAAAGCGCCAAACTCGCCGCAGCGGCAGGCGGCGAAGAAGATGCTTCGGCCAGCGCTCACACGGTCAAGCTGAGCATCGCAGGCCTGTTCAATGCCGAAAATGCGTTGTGCGCCATCGCGTGCGCGCGTCTTTTGGGCATCGGGTGGAACGCGATTGAGCAGGGCCTTTCGCACGTACGCGTGCCTGGCCGCATGGAAATCATCGCTTCGCCGAACGAGCCCATCACCGCTATTGTCGACTACGCGCACAACAAGCTTTCGTTCGAAACGCTGTTCAAGTCGTTGAAGAAGGAATATCCGGGTCAGCAGATCATCGCCATTTTCGGCGCTCCGGGCGGCAAGGCGTACGAGCGCCGCGAAGTGCTGCCGCAAACCGCCGGCACCTATGCCGACCTGCTCATTTACGCCGAAGAGGATCCCGCGCACGATCGCGTGGAAGACATTTGCGCCGAGATGGCCAACAACACCCCTCGAAGGCGTCGCGCACGAAATCATCTACGACCGCGAAGAAGCCTTCAAGCGCGCCGTGGAAGTCGCCCACGAAAGCGGCAAACCCACGGTTATCGCATTTCTCGCCAAAGGCGAAGAAGAGCTGCAGCATCGCGGTGACAACTTCGAGCCTATCAAGAGCGACTCAGCCATTGCCCACGAGGTTCTGGGCGCCTAACGTCGCACGCAACCCACCCCCAAACAAGAAAGCCGCCCTGGGGCGGCTTTCTTTCGTTCGCTATTCGTCGATAAAGTAGCGTTTGTACCAAATAAGGAACACAAGCGGCGTATAAATCTTGCGTTGGTTCTGCGCCTTGCCCTCGTAGTGCTCGTCGAGCAAGCCCATAAGCACGTCGCAATCGAAGAACTCGCTCGCCCACGGCGCCGTGAAGTATTTCTTCACCCAGTTGTACCACTTCTCTTCGCGCAGCCAATAAATCATAGGCACGGGGAAGCCGACTTTCGGACGCGTCGCCCACTCATCGGGCAGGCTCTTGTTCGCGGCGTGGCGCAGCACGAGCTTGTTGCCGTTTTCATTCACGCGATAGCGATCGGGAATATGCTCGGCAAATTCCATCACACGACGATCAAGGAACGGAACACGCAATTCAAGCGAGTGCGCCATGCACATCTTGTCGGCCTTGAGCAGAATGTCGCCCGGGAGCCACATGTTCATGTCCAGGTACTGCTTGCGAATGAGCTCGCTCTTATCGGAAACGCGCGCATAGATGGGCGCGGCAAGCTCGAAAGCGCCTTCACCCTTGTCGTATTCGGGGCGCAGCACGCCGAGACTTCGCGCTCAGGCCACACGAGCGCCTGGCCAACGAAGTATTCTCGGCCATTTCGGCACCCTTCATAAGGAAGTTATGGCCCTTGAAATACGGCATATGCTTCGCTGCCTTCCCAGCGCGCGGCGCACGCCGAACGGCACCATGCGCTTGTATTTCGCAACCGATGGGTTGTCCTCATACCATGCGTAGCCGCCGAAAAGCTCTCGTCGGCGCCTTCGCCCGAAAGCACAACCGTAACCTGCTCAGCAGCCATTTGCGCCAAGAACCACAGCGGCACGCTCGACAAATTCGACTGCGGCTCGTCCATGTGGTACTGAATCTCGGGCAGGGCTTCGAAAAATTCGTCCGCAGAAATCATCTTGCGGTAGTTCTCGATGCCTAGCTTGTCGGAAAGCTCCTTGGCGTAATTGGTTTCGTTGAACTTGTTGTAATCGAAACCAACCGAGAACGTTTTGTCGGGCATGAGGCAAGCGGCGATGTAGCTGGAATCGACGCCGCCCGAAAGGAAGCTGCCCACCTTCACGTCGGCGATGCGGTGCGCGCTCACGCTTTCATGCACCACTTCATCGAGTTCGTCGACATATTCCTCGAACGGCTTGTCGATTTCGAGAAATCGTAATCCCAATAGCGGCGCACATCCATCGTGTGGGTGGCCAGGTCGTAAGGTGAAGCAATGCGCGGCCGGCAGCTTGTACACGCCCTTGAAGAACGTCTCGTCGGTCGCGGAGAACTGCAGCGTGAGATACGGACGCAACGCATTGTGGTTCACGGCCTTGTGGAACTTCGGGTGCGCGAGGAAGCTCTTGATCTCGCTGCCGAACATCAGGCCACTTCGCCATCTTCGGCCTCGGAGGTAATAAAACGGCTTGATGCCGAAAATATCGCGAGCGCCGAACAGGCGATTCTTCTTTTATCCCAGATAACGAACGGCATACATACCACGAAGGCGTCGACGATTTCCTCGCCCCACTCCTCGTAGCCATGCAGAAGCGACTCGGTGTCAGCGCCGCAATGGAAGGTGTAGCCCTTCGCCTCGAGCTCGCCGCGAACGGCTCCATGAAGTTGTAGATCTCGCCGTTGAAGACAATGACGACGCTACCGTCCTCGTTGGCCATGGGCTGGGAGCCCGCCGGCGTCAAGGTCGAGGAATCGACAAGCGGCGGAAGCCCAACGCCACTCCCGGCGCGAAAACGTATCGCCCATGTCGGGACCGCGGTGGACGATGCGGTCCATCATGCTCGTGAGCACTTGCTCCTTGTTTTCGACATCACCGGTAAATCCGACGAATCCGCACATAGGGCACCTTTCGTTTGTATGGCACAGCATTAAAGCCGATAAATCGCTGAAATCTGAATTTTACCGCGCTTGCGCACCTTCGCGCGAATCTTCGTTAAAACGCCTAATGCCGCCGCTGTTCGCACGCGCTCGGAAGAGGCCGACGCTGCATGATCGCGGAAACGACCGCATTGGCAACCGCAAAAGCAACTGGCTCCGGCGCGATCGCGGAAGCCATCAGGGTCGGCAACCGCCAAAGCCACGAGGGCTCGCCAGCAAACGCGCAGAAAGCCACGAGCGGCGGCGCCCGCGCCGGGCGCCCTGCAAACGCCACCCGTGCACCATGCGCACATACGACGCCGCCCGCGCACCTCGACACCGCCCGCGCACCTCGGCGCCGCACCGCATCTCGCACGTCCACGCATGCAAAAGGCCAGCACGGGCTGGCCTTTCAACTTTCACTTAGCGATAGTTCTCGGGGTTTTTGAACTTGTCGAAGTAACGGAACACGTGAATCTTCACCCAAGCCCAACGCATGGGGTTGAAGCGCAGATCATACGGGTAATCAAACGTCATCGATTCCTTGCCGGCAGCCACGAGCTTCTTCGCACGTTCGACGAACTCCGGGTCTTTCACGTAATCGTAAACGACCTTACGCGGCACGGAATGCCAGAACACCTCGTTGGTATTTTCGACGCATTCACCCAAATCACGCTTATACACGCGGTCTTCCACGACTAACCTTGCGAGGTTGTGGCCAGCGGCGGTCACATGGTAGTTCGTGCGGCCTTGGCGCAGGTTTACCTCGAACACCTTATACGACCCGTCGCGATCGTCGCGCTTAATGTCGAAGTTCGCGAAGCCCGTGAAATGAATTTCCTCAAGGAAGTTTTTAATGAGCTGCTGCAGCTCAGGGTTGGGCTGCGTGATAATGGCGCACGGGTTGCCAAGCGCGGTGGGCGTGTGCTCCTCGAGGCCTTCGCGACCGAAGCAGATGAGCTTCACCTTGCAGTTGCGATCGCAATACGCGGTGAGCACGTTCATGTTGCAATCTTCGCCGACAACCATGTCTTGCAGCAGCACTTCATCGGGATAGCCCGCACCGAAAATGAGGCCCAAAATATGCACCCGCCTCGGCGGGGTTTTGCGCGGTGTACACCTTCTTCATGTGGTCAAACAGGGGCTCCCACTACGTGGAACTCATAGACGGCTTCACGATGATGGGGTATTTGAAACCGATTTTCTCCTCGGTAAGGTCGGCCTCGGCCACGCCCTGTTCCCACTCGCTAGGGCGCACCACAAACGTTTTTGGGTACGGAATGCCGTATTTATCGCACATCTCGTAGAAGCTCAGCTTGCTTTCAAGCTTGTCGCGCAGGTCGGCTGAATGTAGAGCGTGACGCAATTTTCGGGCAAATCGTTCTGGATTTCAGAAATGACCTGCGCATATACGTCAGCACAGCCCCACACTAGATGCGTTTATCGGGTGCTGAGCGGCAAATTCCTTCACCTTCGCCAACACCACTTCGGGCTTGTCCATATGCTCGTCATAGAAGCACTCCACGATGCGGCTATGCATGGTGTCGCCCGCGGGGAAGCGACCAAACGCAGCTGTTCACGCCATATTCCCTCGTGAATGGCACGCGCGACGCTGTAGCAATTCATGTCGCCGCCGATAAGAACGGGAATGAAATCGGTTTTTCGGTTGCCATAAATGCAGTTCCTTCAAAAGATGGTTTGCAGAAAGCTTGTGCGATTATACGCCGCATTGGGCACTTCCGTCGCACCTCAAAAAAGAGCGCACGAACGGCCCTAGGGCAAGGTTCTTGCGCATTGCTTGTTATCAAAGAAAGCGCGATTCGAAAACCGCGCTTCTTTATGCTTAAAAACTCTGTTCGATGGTGTTGAGCGCCAGCTACACAGGCGGCTTTCGCCAACTTCCTTGGCGGCCTGGAGCCTTGTCAGGAAGTTTCCGCCGGTGGCAGCGGTAAGCGCGCCCATAACCTGCCCATTTCGCGCTTGGTGGTGGCGCCAAAGATCGGCAATGGTTTTCGACAGCGCCACAAGCTCGTCGCCCGCGAGCTGCTTGGGCAGTCTCAAGAATCTCGA
>VOFB01002236.1_pt1 | contig 13894 bp, 19 predicted proteins | sample 5384141 | NCBI WGS metagenome assembly VOFB01 (sample SAMN12384721, study PRJNA508395) | human gut metagenome | isolation source: healthy gut A | host: Homo sapiens | reverse complement strand
ACCGTGCTCTCCGCCTCGAATTCCGGCCTGTACGCCTCCACGCGCATGGTGTGGTCGATGGGCAACGAAGGCATGATTCCGCGCTGGTTCGCCAAAACGAACCGTCGCGGCGTGCCGATGCTCGCCTTGTGCGCCGCGATGGCCGGTGGCCTGCTGGCGTTGCTGTCTTCCGTGATCGCCGCCTCGACCGTGTACCTGGTGCTGGTGGCGCTTTCCGGCCTGTCCGCCGTGGTGGTGTGGATCGCCATCGCCTACTCGCCAGATCGTGTTCCGTCGCCGTTGGCTGGAGTCCGGCCATTCCACCAGCGAACTCAAATACCGCACGCCCGGCTATCCGTACGTGTCTTGGGCCGGCGTTCATCCTGCACCGCATCGTTCGTATTGGTGATTTTCGACGTGGAGCAACGGTTCGCGCTCGTGGCCGAGCTCGTGTTCATCGTGGCCTGCTATGGGGCGTATTTCCTGCAACAGTGGGTACGCAAGCGCAAAAAGGCGACCGAGGCCGACGACCTCGATACGCTTTGGGTCGCGCGCGCGACTGAACACATGACCATAGTGTGATACACGTCACTTCCTGAAGTACGTAGTCGTTATGGAATCACCCGCACGTTTCCCGTATCGGAGCTGTACGATAGCTGTGAGACAGGGGGTCGTCAGATTTCGGGGGGAGGGTTCGGTAACGGTCCGGCTGCAGGATGCACCGGACCGTGCGGCACGTATCAACTCGTGGATTCACGCCAGAAACTCAGTTCAGTATGCCGATTCTCGTAAATGGCCAGAAAGCGGAACAGCCACACCTTGGATATCGTCGTATGGCACTGGCCCATTGTTGCCGTCGTCAAAGATGGTATCAGAATCTCTGGAATTGGGCGATTATCACCAAGCACGAACGTTGCCGTCAGTAACGGTTACGGAAAAAGGGCTGTCGCTTGGTTCACGCCGGACTTAAGATAAGCGCTTTCATCAATGGGTTTGCCGTTGACCGTGATGGGCTCCCGGATCCCTTGCAGGCGACGGTATCGCCGGGCAGACCGATGACACGTTTGATTAGGTAACGATTGCTGTCGATTATCGACATCAGATTGGTGGAAGCTGCTCCCCCTCCATCCAGTCTGCGGGATCTTTGAACACGATGATGTCGCCACGGTGCAGTGTAAAGAGTCTCGGGTCAATCGCGAGGCAAATACGCGGTCGCCGATTTGCAACGTGTCTTCCATGCTGCGGGATGGAATCACATATACGTTGAACACGAAGGTACGTCCCAGCAACACGACCAGCATCACCGCGATCACTGTCAGCAGATAGCCGCGAATTTCGCTCCAAACGGAGGGCTTTCGCGCATATCTCCTCGACTGGCCACGCGCTTTTTTGTATGACGCCCCACCATCACATCCTTTCCGACCGATAACGCAACACCATAGTCCTCAAACCATGCCGTTACCTACGCATGTTTGAGCTCAGCTGTCACACCAGCGGTTCGCGCACGTCCAGTTCACAGGCGATGCCGGTTTCCTTGCAGGGCCCATTCGGCCGCCTGCAGTGCGGCGATGTTCCATAATGCGCACGGCACTCCGCCAAGGTCCGGATGCGATGCCCAGAATGTGAGGTCATCAGCGTATGCGGTGATGACCGATTCTTCCGTGACTGGCATAATCGTGTGGTACAGGCGGTCCGCAAGCGTGGCCACGAATTCGTTGGCCGCGGCGAACGTGTCGATGAGATGCTGTTCGGCGGTCACCGGCGGGCCGACCAGCTCCCAGGATTCGACATCCGTGGCGCTCCAATGCGCGGCTTCGCCGTCCACTTCACGCTGCAAAGAGACGAACAGCCTGGCGAACTCATCCGAAGTCAGTCCGTAACCCGGCGTCGGGTTGACAATTCAATCGGAGTCATCAGATACCGTTCCTTTCGCTTCGTTCATTCCGTTGTTTCGCTGCTTGGATTTGCTGCCAGCCGGCACAAAGCCCATCTCGCACACCTCACGATAGCCCAAACTACCGGCATGGCCATGATTGCCAGCCCTACGACCAGTAGCCATGAGGAGCCGGCGTAATGGCCTCATCGAGCATTGTCGGATGATTCGCGTGGCCCACAATCGAGACAGTATCGGTTTCCGTTCGGTTCGTGCGGCCAGACTATCGCCCGTTCTTGCCGATTGCCTGTAAGCAGGTTCGGATGAGACTGGCGCGAGAACAATGCGAGAAAGAGGTAAGGATGACCCGGAAACAGTCGCAACAGCACGACGCACAACGCAAACCGTCCTGGCGCGTACGCTGGAAAACCATAGAGCCGAGCCGTGGGCATGGAAATCCGCGAACACAAAAAGCTCATTCGCGGTCTATGTGGTGCTGCGCATGCTGGTGCTCGCCATGGCAATACTCCAGTTCTTTAACGGCGACTACGAAAATGTGTTCCTGTGCATCCTGACGTTGCTGTTGCTGTTGGCGCCGGCGTTCATCCAGGTGCAGTTCCACATCGAGCTGCCTTCGGTGCTGGAAGTCATCGTGCTGGTGTTCGTGTTCTCGTCCGAGATTCTTGGCGAGATCAGTTCGTTCGTTCTATGAGATCTTCCCGTTCTGGGACACGGTGTTGCATACGATGAACGGCTTCCTCGCTGCGGCGATCGGCTTCTCGCTGGTCGACCTGCTGGTCCCGACCGGGGTGAAGTTCGACTTTCGCCCCTGTATCTCGATCGTGTCCTTCTGCTTCTCCATGACCATCGGCGTGATCTGGGAGTTCTTCGAATTCGGCATGGACCAGTTGTTCGGGTTCGACATGCAGAAGGACGCCATCGTGCATTCCATCAGCTCGGTGATGCTCGACCCCACGCACACCAACCATGCGATTCGCATCAACGACATTACCCAGGTCACGGTCAATGGCCAAGACCTGGGCCTCGGCAACTACCTCGACATCGGCCTGATCGACACGATGAAAGACCTGCTGGTCAACTTCGCCGGCGCGGCCGTGTTCTCCGTGTTCGGTTTCCTGTACGTGAAGAACCGCGGCAAGAAGGACTCCATCATCAGTCGTTTCGTGCCACGCCGCAAGTCCGCCGACCGCGATTACCTGCGACTGGTGATTGATGGCGGGAGCCGGGAAAGTCATACAAATATGAGAGATACAGTAATCGAACAAACGTTCGACTGCCCTGATAAACTGGATGCATAATTTAGCGACGACAACGACATGATTTACAGACGCCCGAAAAAAAAAAGGCGATCTCATGACTGGCGAGGAACTGAAGCAGCAGATTGCTTTGTATGAGAGCGCGGACCACACCGTGCACCTCGATGTGAAGGTAGACGAGGACACGGTGTGGCTTAACAGACAGCAATTGGCCTTGCTGTTTGGCCGCGATATCAAAACAATCGGCAAGCATGTCGGCAATGCATTAAGGGAAGAGCTCAATGGATTTTCAGTTGTCGCAAAATTTGCGACAACTGAATCTGACGGTAAGACATACCAAGTCGAGCATTACAACCTGGATATGATCCTGTCGGTCGGATACCGCGTCAAATCCAAGGAAGGCATCTATTTCCGGCGATGGGCCAACTCAGTTCTGAAGCAGCATCTCGTTGATGGTTATACCATCAATCGCAAGCGGCTTGACGCACTTCACGCCGTCGTCAAGGTGCTATCGAGGTCCACCGAACCGGAAATTGCTGGCACCGCCGAGATCTTGGAACGATATTTGCCGAGTCTTGTGCTGCTTGACGACTATGACACAGGCAATGTCCCTATACCCAAAGGGCGACGAGTCCCAGTGGGTCTTGACCTATGAGGACGCGATGCTGTTCATCCGGTCGATGCCGTATATGCCAATCACTGTTGTGTTTGCGAACTCCTTCGCTCATGGTGCCGAAAATGCATACATTTGGTTATTCGCTGTTTGCGGTGGGGCGTGCATGGGTTAGTGTTTCGGTTCGATTCCCTGTCAGAAAAAAATAATCGAGTGCGGGATTACGGCCGGTAAGGCTCCTGTCGTGGATGCGGATGCGCGCCGGTCTTACGGTGGTGCTTTCCCGAAACGTGGATTGCACGAGGTGTGGGACGGCACGCGGATTCGGCCGTTTTCCGCCCGCCGTCCCACAGCGCTCGCTATGAACGGTTGTGGATAATCATGGGAGCTGTAGCGGAAATCGGCGTTATTCCGCGGTTTCGACAGTTAATAGAACAAATAGAACAAATAGAACAGCCCGCTTAGGCACGGCGCGGCAAATGGCGCAAACCGGCCGCGATAGTAGTAGCGTGGTGCATACCAGTACAACCATGCGAGGAGAACAGCCATGATCAATGAGGAATACAAGGCCATGCTTGGCGGCAAGTCCGTGATTCGCGAGCTGAGCGAGTACGCCACGAGCCGCGGTGCCGAAATCGGCTACCAGAACGTGTTCGATTACAGCCTTGGCAATCCCTCGGTGCCGGCTCCGAAATCCTTCACCGACGCCATGGTCGACCTCTACGAAAACGGCGATCCGGTGGCCATCCACGGCTACTCTCCCTCGCTCGGTATCCCATCCGTCAAGGACGCGATCGCCGAAAACCTCAACGAACGTTTCGGCATGGCATACACCGGCAACCACATCTTCCCGACCACGGGCGCGGCGGGCGCGCGCTGTCCCACGCGATGCGTGCGGTGACCAAGCCGGGCGATGAGATCATCACCTTCGCCCCTACTTCCCCGAATACCAGCCGTACGTCAAGGGCGCCGGCGCCAAAGCTGACCATCGTGCCGGCCGACACCGAGAACTTCCAAATCAACTTCGACGCATTCGAGGCTGCACTTAACCCGAACGTGCAGGTCGTGCTTATCAACACCCCGAACAACCCGTCCGGCGCGGTGTATTCAGCGGACACGCTCAAGCGTCTGGCCGCGATCCTGACCGCCAAGCAGGTCGAATACGGCCACGATATCTTCCTGATCAGCGACGAACCGTACCGCGAAATCGTGTTCGACGGCGCCACCCAGCCCTACCCGGCCAGCTTCTACGCGAACTCGCTGACCTGCTACTCGTGGTCGAAGTCGCTGAGCCTGCCTGGCGAACGCATCGGCTATGTCGCGGTGAATCCCACAGCCACCGACGCCGACCTGCTCGTGCCCATGATGGGCCAGATCTCGCGCGGCACCGGCCACAACTGCCCGCCGAGCTCGATTCAGCTGGGCGTGGCCAAGGTCATCGACCAGACCGCCGATCTCAACGTCTACGAGACGAACATGAACCTGCTCTACGATGCGCTGACCGGCATCGGCTTCGACGTGGTACGCCCCGGCGGCACGTTCTACATCTTCCCCAAGGCGCTGGAGGACGACGCCGTGGCGTTCTGCATGAAGGCCAAGGAATACGACCTGATTCTTGTGCCGTCCGACAGCTTCGGCGTGCGGATACTTCCGCATGGCCTACTGCATCGACACGGAGAAGGTCAAGCGCTCGATCCCCGTGTTCGAAAAGTTCGCCCACGAGGTGTACGGCCTGTAAACACGGACCGCAAGTAACAAACACAAGAAAGGGGTTGCCATGGAATACACCGAAGACGCCGATCGTCGCGAACTGCTGCTGCTGCACAGCGCCTATGACTCCGATACGGTCCGGGCCATGGAGCGACCCCTGCTGGACAAAGGCGTGCCGCTGATGCGCATGGCCGCCCAGGCCGCGGCCCACATGGCGGCCGGTATGCTGGACGACGAGGATCTGGCGCTGGAGGACACGTCGATCGTGCTGCTGGCCGGGGCCGGAGACAATGGTGGCGATGGTCTGTTCGCGGCCGCCGCGCTGGCCCAGGAGGGGCGCGAACGTCACCGCCATCGCCGTGGGCCGGTCGTTGCATGAGGCCGGATTCGCCTCATTCGTGCGCGCCGGAGGCAAGGTGCTGGTGCTTGATCCCGCGGCTGATATTCCCGGTTGCGCGTCCGGGTTTTCCGCCGGTGAGGCCGGCGAGCGATTGCAGACCGCCATCGCCGTGGCCAGGAAATCGCATCTGATCATCGACGCGATGACCGGCATCGGCATCCAAGGCTCGCTACGCGGCATCCCCGCCGCACTCGCCTCCGCCCTTGGTCTCGACGGCGAGGCTCCCGATGAGCCCGCCCTGCGAAACCGTGAGTCGTCAGGCGATTTTCCGCTGGTACTTGCCGTGGATACGCCATCCGGCGTCGGTGTGAACGATGGTTCTCTGCCCGGCCCGTACATTCCGGCCACGGTCACGGTCACGTTCGGCGCGATGAAGCCGTGCGCGGTGCTGCCGCCCGCCACGTTCGCCTGCGGCCGTATCGAGTTGCTCGATTTCGGATTCGATATCGACGACAAGGATCCGGACGTCGAGGTGGTGGATAATTCGTTCGCGTCCGACGCGGTCCGTCTCCCAGGTTCGAGGATTCCAAATACTCCCGGGGCGTGGTTGGTCTGGTGACCGGCTCGCAGCGCTACCCCGGTGCCGCCGTGCTCACCGCCAGCGCCGCCGCCCGCGCGAACACCGGCATGGTCCGGTATCTGGGCCCGGAGCGCGCGCAGAACATGGTGCTCGCCGCACTGCCGGAAGCCGTGATCGGCAAGGGACATGTGCAGTCCTGGGTCGTGGGGTCCGGCGTGCCCGAGGCTAGCGTCGAGGGCACCGACGGCGATATGCAGCGGGACACCATCGCCGCATTGCTCAAGCATTACGCGCTCGGCAGCGAGGATGAGAACAAGGACGCCTACGACATGCCGCCAATCGTGGTGGATGCCGGCGCACTCGACCTGCTGCCGGAGCGTGTGCCCGGCCAGGTGGTGATCACGCCACATGCCGGCGAGATGGCGAAACTGCTCAACCGGTTCGAAACCGCCGCCAGCACCGCGGAGCATGCCGATTCGCACGAGCCGTACACCGCCGACGACGTGCGGTTGAACCCGTTGGCCAGCGCGAAGCGTGCCCACGAGCTCACCGGCGCCACCGTATTGTTGAAGGGCGCGGTGACCATCGTGGTGGATGAGGACCACGTCTATGCGTCGGGTAGCGCACCGGCCTGGCTGGGCACCGCCGGCGCGGGCGACGTGCTGGCCGGTCTGACCGGCGCCCTGCTCGCCCAGCAGGATGACGTGGCCACCACGGGCGAGACCGTGGCCTCGGCCGCCTACCTGCATGGCCTGGCGGCGGCGATCGCCTCCGAATCCGAGCAACAAGGCTGGCAGGAGCCGGAACTGATCGGCCGCGAGCATCGCCAGCGCTTCATGACGCTCGGCCACCCGATTGTGGCCGGCGACGTGGCCCACGCCATCCCCGAAGCCATCGCCGACGTCATCGCATGATTCCGTACGTTGGCTCCCCAGAGAGGGAGCCAACGTATGAAACCCCTATACTAAATCGCAGACCCCACTCAACGGCCCCAACAACACAAGGAGCATCATGGCCAACTCCCCCATCACCGACGTGATTTTTCGACTTCTGCGGCGTGCTGCTGGACTGGAACACCCGCGCATGCCTGGAAGGCCGATTCCCCGATGAGATCGTGGAACGCATCTGCGCCGACGACGACCCCTGCGGCTTCTTCCGCTACGAGGACCGCATGGACACCGGCGAGGATTTCGCGGACATCTACCCGGATGTGGTACGCGAACAAGGCCAGGAACTCGCCGACATCTTCAAGTTCTACATCGGCCACTACGCGGACGCGCTGCCCGCACGCTTCCGGGCATGGTCGAGCTGCTGGCGGATTTGAAGGCCCACGGCTACGGCGTATGGGGTCTGACCAACTGGTCGCATGAGACCTTCCACCTGGCCTTCGAGAAGTACCCGCGCCTTGAACAGCTGTTGCAGGGCACCGTGGTCTCCTGCGTGGAGAAGATGCATAAGCCGAACGCCGACATCTACGAGCTGGCCCTGACCCGTTTCGGCCTCACGGCCGAGCGCTGCGTGTTCTTCGACGACACCGCCAAGAACATCGTCGGCGCCAACGAGGTCGGCATCCACGGCATCCTCTTCGAGAACGCGTTGCAGGCACGCGAATCGCTCGCAGAACTCGGCGTACGTCTGTAAGTCGCCAAACGTTGCATCGCGGCAGTTGAAGTCTATGGACCCGTCCTTGACGACGGTGACCGGCCGTGTGGCGACTATCCCTAGCGATATAAATAGACTTTATGACACTGCTGCAGCTGAAATACATCGTCAAAATCGTCGAGTGCGGCTCGATGAACGAGGCCTCCCATGCCCTGTACGTCTCCCAGCCGGCCCTGAGCTCGTCGGTCAAGGAATTGGAGAACGAGCTGGGCATCGAGATCTTCACCGCTCCTCGCAGGGCATCGCCCCTGACCGTGGACGGCGCGGAATTCCTGACCTACGCCCGCCAAGTGCTCGACCAGGCCGACCTGCTCGAAGAGCGCTATAAGCATGCCAAACCGCGCAAGCAGCTGTGCCAGGTCTCCACCCAGCACTACATGTTCGCCGTCGAGGCGTTCGTGGAGATGATCAACTCCATCAAGTCCGACGAATACGAGTTCACCATCCGCGAGACCCGCACGCGCGACATCATCAACCAGGTCGCCAACATGCAGTCCGAAATCGGCATCATCTACCTGTCCGATTTTAACAAGGACGTGATCGGCAAGCTCCTGCGCGAGAAGCACCTCGAATTCCACCCGCTCTTCCGCGCGCCGCTGCACGTGTTCATCTCGCGCAACAACCCGCTGGCCGCCAAGAAGGTCATCACCATGGAGGACCTGAAACCTTATCCGTTCATCCAGTACGAGCAGGGCGAGGAAGGCTCGTTCTACTTCTATGAGGAAGCGGTCTGGCCGGAGTACTCCCCAAGCAGATCAACGTGACCGACCGCGCCACGATCCTGAACTTCATCATCGGCCTCAACGGCTACACGGTGTGCACCGGCATCGACAACGGCGACCTCAACAACGAGAAGATCGTCACCGTGCCGCTCGACACCGACGAAACGATGTTGGTCGGCTGGATCACGAACGAGCGTTCCAAGCTCTCCAAGGCCGCCGAAACCTATCTCGACAAGCTCAAGTCCGTAGTCTCCGACCACGGCTACAAAAGCTCATTGATTAGGAGTAAGTAAAACAGGCATGGTCAGCAGTGAGATATACTGCGATTAAGCCAACCCGCTGGGGAAATGGAAGTAAGGGCCGGCTCCTGAGTATCTCAGGGGCCGGCTTTTGCGCTATTGAGACTGACTGGCAAAACCAGTTTGATGGCCTCCGACTACTTGGCCAAGATTACCGACGCGGCGGCTGTCGCGGCGAAGCCTTTGAGCACTTCAATCATCACGTCGCGATCTTCGACATCAATGTTGCGGGCCGCGGCGAGCATAATCGGCAGTGACTGTGTCAAATGCGAAGTGAGGTCGCCGAATGTGTCGTATCCGCCAGCCTCGAAGATGGCAAACAGGTTTTCGATGAACTTGCGGCGATGCTCGTCGTCGTATTTTGCCATCCATCCGTTGATCGTGCGTGCCAGGTATTGCGCGCTACTTGTCAGTCCATCAGCCTGTACGAATTGGCTATGATCGACTTGCCAGTGCAATGCGAAATGCTGCATGATGCTGGCACCGTCGCTGCTGACCACCGTATAGCCGTCTTCCACATGCTCACGAGTCTCAAACAGCATGCCGATGATCGACGAGCCCGGTACCGATTTATGAATCTTCGACGCAATGCGTACGTACCGTCCTCATCGAAGAACGCCTCATCGAATCCAGGCCCATCGTGCGAATATACGACCGTGATACGTTCCTGAATCTCGCTAGGCACATTGGCCGCCGCATACACCGCCAGATTGCCGCCTTTGGAATGGCCGCCGACCATAATCGGCCCGGCCCAATGGCCAGCCAGCTCGGTCAGATAACGCGCGGCGGCCTCCTGCGAGGCGACCGGGCGGCGGAACGCCATCATGAAGTCCTCTTTCCCGACGATTGAGCTGTCGGTACGCGAAAAGCCACATAGAGCGTGCCGTTACCCAGTTCGAACACGCAGGCCGAAACTGCTTGGTGGTTTGCGGCATAGAATTCGTCCACGTATGCGCCCACGCGTAGGTTCCTCCAACGTGGGCTCTCGCTCATCGACAGATCGACATTCATCGAAGGCGACCACACCTTGCCGAACATGTCGTCATAGCATTCGGCGCAAAATCGTGAATCGGAACCGTGGCGATCATGCCGTCGGCGGTCTCTGCATTCTCGTGATAGCGCGGCACGTTATCCGGCATGCGAGCATAGGCCAACTGGGACAAAGCGAGGCTATCCGCCTCGGCGAACGGCAGTTCGGCGAAAGTGTCGAAATGTTGCCGAATATCGTCGGTGATGTTCCCCCATAGCGGCCTTCCTTGTTCGAATGCAACGAACCTACGGTAATTCTACGCCGAGCGGGTTTTCATCACAGGCGAGCGACGTGCCTCACGTTTTTTGAGCGCGAAATGGGTAGTGGTGCCTCACCTGGAGTGAGCGCGAAACCGGGTTGGTCTGTTTGGCTTGTCGTATGGAAGACAGGATCAGCATGGCGACGAAGCGGCAGGTCACCCTCAGGTTCAGGGACGAGTACGTGAGGGCGTCGAAGAAGCAGAAGGGCGTCATCCTGGACAGGATGTGCGAGACACTGGGGATAGGCAGGAGCACGGCCAGGCGCCTGCTCGCCCAGGCCGGGCAGCATGGGAACGGCGCGGTGCCGGCGGCGCGGGCGGCCGTGCCGGTATTCGACCAGTCGCGACAGCTGCTGGTACGGGTGTGGGTGTTGATGGATATGCCGTGTGGCAAGTATTTGAAGGCGATGCTGCCGCAGTGGCTGCCCGTGTTGCGCGATTGCGGGGAGCTGGGCGCCTATGACGGGTTCGTTCAGCGAGCTCATGGCGATGAGCGCTTCCACAATTGACCGGTACCTCAAGCCCCTGCGTGACGCCGCCCGCCCCAAGGGTTTGGCGGCTACGCGTCCGGCCGGCGAGCTGTTGCGCAACTCGATCACGATCAGGAAAGCCAGCGACGAGCTGGACGGCCTGCCCGGCAACGTGGAGGCCGACACCGTCGCCCACTGCGGCCCCAGCCTCAAGGGCGAGTTCTGCCGCACCTTGACCGTGGTCGACTTCGCCACCGGATGGACCGAGAACGCGTCCGCCCGCAACAACGCGTACCGCAACCTCTCCCCAGGCCGAGGCCATGATCGAGCAGCGGCTCCCGTTCACGATCCGCTCCTACGACAACGACAACGGCAGCGAGTTCATCAACACGGACTTCATCACCCACCTCCAACAGCTCGACATCCAGCAGACCAGAAGCCGCCCCTACAGGAAGAACGACCAGGCCACCGTCGAATCCCGCAACAACCACGTCGTACGCAAACACGCGTTCTACTACCGGTACGAACTCGCCGAACTCGACCTGTTGAACGAGCTGTGGCAGCTCGTGAGCGTCAAGGTCAACCTGTTCACCCCGTCCAAGAAACCCGTGGGACGCTCCAGCACCCGCGACGGACGACCCCGGCGCGTCTACGACCAGCCCACGACCCCATGGGAGAGACTCAAACGATTCGACGAGCAGGACCGGGCCGACGGCGGCACCGGGTTCATCCTGCCCGAGCGACGCGACCAGATCGAACGTCTGATCGCCGAGACAAACCCGGCCGAGCTCGTCCGCCGCATCCACGCCATCCAGGACCAGCTCGAGGACATGGCCGCTCCACGAACCCGACGCCTCGAGAAACGCGTCGGCCCCGACATGGCATACTTGGACAGGACACTCGCCAAGATCGCGGGCGTCCGACCGGAAGACCACAACGAAACACCAGCCGACACCGACTAGGATTTCGCGCTCACTTCCAGTGAGGCACCACTCCCGGTTTCGCGCTCACTTTCAAATGAGGCACCTCGGCGAGTCGGTCCCAGAGTTTAGAACCCCATCTCGCTTTCAAGGGACTGATTTGGCCTTCTGGAGACATTTATCTCCGTTTCAAGAGGCTGTTCATCCGTCATATCCCGAGTATGAGCGGCGTCACCCCAACGTCATTCCGCCATTTTCATGCTGCTTCTACTTGGGCATCAGCATCTCGGCGGTCTTCTTCATTACCTTACGCGACAACTTGTTCGCTTTGCTTGTCCAGATGATGCTCGATGCCGAAGTAACTGCATATCCCCACGAGCGCAAACAGCCCTATATCAACTAACCAGTTCATAGCACGCTCCTTACCAAAGCTTTTGCCTTAATATGGTGCTGCTGTTCATGGAACGTAATAAAAAGCGGGCTCGCAAGCCCGCTTTTGGTTTTAGATTGAAGACGATCAGGCGCCGTATTCCTCAAGGTAGGCGGCGGCGCTGCTGGATGTCGTGGCTGAGCAGCGGGGTGCCGTCGGGGTTCTTCATCTTGGCGGCGGCGTCGAAGATCTCGCGCACGTTGGCGATGGAGAGCACCGGAAGCCGAATTCGGCTTCCACGGCCTTCACGGCGGACATGTCGGAGTCCTTGGTCTTCCATGCGGTCCACGGAGAGCACGAGACCCACGACCTCGACGTTCGCCCGGCCTTGAGTTTGGGGATGACTTCGCGCACGGCGGTGCCGGCGGTCATCACGTCGTCCACGAGCAGCACCTTCATGCCGTCGGTCAGGGTGCCAACCTATCCAGCCGCCGTCGCCGTGGTCCTTCCTTGCGGTCGAAGGTGTATCCGGACGGTCATGTTGTGGCCGGCGGTCAGCGATCGCGGTGGACACGGCCAGCGGAATGCCCTTGTAGGCGGGGCCGAACACGGTCGATGTTGCGGGGAATCGTGTTGTGCACGATGGCCTGGCTAATCTTTTCGGCGTAGAACGCGCCGAGCGCGGCGATCTTCTTGCCGTCGTCGAAGGCGCCGGCGTTGATGAAGTACGGGCTCTTGCGGCCGGACTTCAGCGTGAAGTCGCCGAACTTCAGCGCGTTGGATTCCAACAGGAATTCAGTGAAGCGATGCGAGTGTTTCTGCCATGATGTTCCTTACACTCCAAGTCTGTCCTGCGGCCAGTTTAGCAGCGAGTTCGGGACGGCTGTCCAACAGGTTCGCGTCGAGTTCGCGGGCGACGCGCAGCAGGGGCCACCGGGTCGAAGAGCGCGGCCGCACCCACTTCGACGGCGTTCGCGCCGGCGTACAGGTAGCCGAGCGCCGCCGCTGTCGATGCCGCCGAGGCCGATGATCGGAATCTCCGGCGTGCGGTGCGCGATAGACGGCTGCCAGGCCGACCGGCAGCACGGCCGGGCCGGATACGCCGCCGGTGACGTTGGCGATGATCGGCTTGCCGGTGCGAATGTTAATGCGCATGCCTTTGAGCGTGTTGATCGCTCAACGCGTCGGCGCCATGTTCCACGGCCGCGCGCGCCGGCACGGTGATGTCGGTGACGTTCGGCGTGAGTTTGACGATCATCGGCTTGTCGGTCATCGTTGGCGCAGCCGGTCATAAGATTGGCGAGGGCCACCGGGTCGGTGCCCACGCTCATGCCGCCGGCGGAAACGTTCGGGCAGCTGACGTTGATTTCCAGCATGTCCGCGTCGGAGTCGGCGAAGCTTTTCACGACCGCCGCGTAATCGTCATCGCAATGTCCGGCGACATTGGATGATGACGAACGCGCCCGCGGCCTTGAGCTTGGGCAGGTCCTCGGCCAAGTAATGGTCGATGCCGGATTCTTGCAGGCCCACGGCGTTGATGATCGCGGCCGGCGATTCAGGCGGTGCGCGGCGAGGTTGCCTTCCACGGTACGGGCGAGGCGCCCTTGGTGCGTACGGCGCCGAGCTGGCTGACGTCGTAGAACCAGCGGACGGCGGCGTACTGGGGTGCCGGAGGCGGTGCCGACCGGATTCTTCCATTCCAGACCGGCCACCTTGGTGTGGTGCTTCCACACGTGGGGCTCGTACAGGTTGATGTGGTTGCTGCCCCTTGCGCGGACTGGTTGTTTGCG
>VOFB01002335.1_pt1 | contig 13911 bp, 23 predicted proteins | sample 5384141 | NCBI WGS metagenome assembly VOFB01 (sample SAMN12384721, study PRJNA508395) | human gut metagenome | isolation source: healthy gut A | host: Homo sapiens | reverse complement strand
GATTTAAAGGGAAGAGAAATATCGATTGGGAAGATGTTGAAAATTATTTGAAGGAATATGTAGGAAAGTGTTATGAAGTTGTTGAAACAGCGGATCAAGTCTTTATTGGAAATGATTTTCCGGAAGAATTAAAAGGATCTGAAGATACAAAACGATTGTGTGGTGCTAATGCAAAAGCCAAAGCAAATGCGACACAGAAAATTCCTACGTTATTGAAATGTGCAACTAACAAACGATGGCAGGAAAATTTTAAGGAGAAGCATAAAGTTGATGCAAAATATGGCTAGTATCGTTTACAACTAGGTTTGCATTACCTGTTTATAGTAGTGATTTAAAAAAGAGGTGGAACGATTTAATATATACAGGATAGAAATGTTAAAAATCATAATGATTTACAAAATTAAGGTTTAAAAAAAATGAATTAGGCTTGAATGGCATGATTGCTGTTTAAGCCTTATTTACTATTTAGCATGAATAAGCAGACATGTCAAGAACGCCCGCTGAAAACGGGCGTTTTTGACCCTTACTCATAGTTGCTTTTTATTCTATTCGAGATCTTCTGGTTGGATTCTGTCTCCAAAATATATGCAGAGCTGATCCAAGGTCTGTCCCCAATCCCATGTTTTTCCAGTCCATTTCTTTGTGATGTCGGTCATGGCAAGATACAGAATCTTAAAAAGCGAATCATCTGTCGGAAAGATGGTTTTTGATTTCGTCACTTTTCTTAATTGACGATTGAAATTCTCTATGGAATTCGTGGTATAAATTAGTTTCCTAATCTCTCCAGGGTATTTGAAATATGTAGAAAGTTGCGGCCAATTATTACGCCAGGACGCTATTGAAGATGGATATTTTCCACCCCAATTTTCTTCCAGCATATCTAACGCTTCTAATGCAAGCTGCTCTGTATCTGCCTTATAAACCAGTTTCAGGTCTTTCATGAAGGCTCTGATATCTTTGTAGGAAATAAACTTAGTGGAATAACGAATCTGATGTACAATACATCTTTGGATTTCCGCTAATGGGAAAACTGCATGAATTGCATCCACAAAACCAGTCAGTCCATCAACAGATACAATCATGATGTCTTCCACACCTCTATTTTTGATTTCATTCAGTACACCAAGCCAGTATTTTGCACTTTCATTACCGCCAATCCACATACCTAAAACTTCTTTTTGACCAGAAAGTCTGATACCTATAGCTACATATACAGCTTTCTTTACCGTTCTATTATCTTCTCGTACATGAAAATGAATGGCATCCATGAAAACGATGGCATATTTCTTCTCCAAAGGGCGATTCTGCCATTCTTTGGCAATTGGAAGAATGCGATCTGTCATGTGAGAAATCATCTCTGCAGATGCATCCACCCCATAGACATTAGAAAGGTGTGTTGATATGTCTCTGGTAGTCATTCCCTTTGCATACATGGACAGAACTTGATCTTCAATGTTAGAAATATCTGTTTGATGTTTTTTTACAATCTGTGGTTCAAATTCACCTCTGCGATCACGGGGAATATCAAGATCAATATCGCCCATCGAAGATGTAACTGTTTTATGGCTGTAACCGTTCCGGCTATCATCTGTCTCCTTATTTTGATAATCATACTTCGAATAGCCAAGTTTCTGATCCATTTCTGCTTCTAGCATTCCTTGCAGGGTATCTCCCAAAAGATCCTTCAACATTTCTTGAACATCTTGAGCATCGGTTGGTTGATAGTGTTCCAATAAGCCGTTAATAAACGCTCTTCTTTCTGGTGTCATTTTTCTTCTTCTTGCCATAAAAATATCCTCCTGAATTAATATTTATTTGTATGTGAAATGAGTCGGAAGAGTCTAATGGATCCTATTGAAAAAAGCAGGTGAAGAAAAATTTGTCAACGGTAAAAATTTTCGTTTTAAAACAAGAAAAAAAAGTGTAAAATTGGCGGAAAAAAAAAATGGAAATAAGATATTTTTCGATGAAAGTAAAATAAACATTTGCAAAGAGAAATGAGGAGGTAAATCAATTGAAAATAAAGCTTTTTTAATAATGGCTCCATAATAATGTCAATTTTACTATAATGATTTTATTCAACAGATTATAAAAAGATACGATAAACGATATTTTTGTAAATTTGATGAAAAGCCGATAAATATATATTCCTCAAATAAAATGTGAAAGCGGAAGGTAGAATGGATCATATATTGAGCAACATATTAAAATTTTTCGTTTGGGGAGAAAATTAAAAAAATACAATGAATTTTTCGAAAAATGATACATCTGCAAGAGAAATAGATGAAATAGCTTATCGATTTGGTCAGAATTATGATTTTATTCAGATTCAGTTTTGCACATTTTGGTGTAGATATGCTTACTAAATACCGGTAAATGATTTGGTGGAGAGATTATACTTAGTATCGAAACTCGAAAGTATGGTTATTATGATTGTTCTGGTGAAGTTACCTGCTAAAAACCCCCAAATGGGTGGGACATGGAGGCGGGGGTGGTTAAAGTTCGAAGTTTCCTTTAAAATATGGAGCAGATTTTTAGAAAAGATATCAACCCTGGCATCCTATTCGATACATAAGAGCGATGTATCAGATGCTCTATCAATATGGGTAATGAAAAGGGAAAAAACTTCGGTAAAATATACTTTTTACGGAGGTTCAACATGGTTTACGGTAAGCAAGCAGTGTGTAGAACGCTATTTCAATTTCATAAAAAACAATCAAGAATATGATGAATTGTTTCATAAAGCACTTATGGGAGACGAAATCTATTTTTTTTGTCTATATTTGAAATGACCAGAAAAGAAGCAGTAGCAGAAGAAAAAAACTGCCTGACATATATTGACTGGAAACAGAGAGGACAAAAAAACGGGTCAGGAAGTCCTAATAATATGAGCATGAACTTCTTGAGTGAGATAGAAAACTCAGGAATGTTTTTTGCGAGAAAGTTTAATCCTGATTTTGATTCGAAGTTATTCAATATTTTTTTTTGAATAAAACTTTGTAAGTGAAGAGGAATTAATATTATGAAATATGAGAAAGATAAGATAACGGTAATAATTCCGGTATATAATGTGGAAAATTATTTGGAAAGATGTCTAAAATCTATTTTATATAATACGTATACTAATTTAGAAATCATCTGCGTTAATGATGGAAGTACAGATAATTCAAAAAAATCTTAGAAGATTATTCAAAAGAGATAAAGAGAAGTTGTAATTAATAAAAAAACGCGGAGTTTCGTCAGCTAGAAATGCAGGAATTAAAATTGCTACAGGTGAATATATAGCATTTGTTGACTCTGATGATTGGATTCATGAAAATATTTTGAATATCTCATAAGAGGTATTGATACAGCAGACTTAGTAATTTGTAATTACATAAGAAGTTATAGGAGTGGAAGTGTGGAGACAGACGATGCATATCGAGTTCAATCCATATTATTGATGTTTTAAAAATATAAAGAATTAAAGTCTTATGTGGGGGAAAATTGTTCAGACATCAATTGGTGGATGAAATTCGATTTAGTGAATCAGAGAAATTGAAGATTCACTCTATAACATGGATGTCCTGTTAAATAATAAAATTTGAAAATTAACCATGTTGATGTTCCGCTTTATTATTACTTTGTTAGAGCCGGTTCATTGGTAAATAATATAGAGGCATATTCGGTTGAGTTTGGCTAAATGTTTTAAAGAATACTATGATAAAGAAAATGAAGCAGAATGGAAAAGGTATTAGCTATAGAGATTATAAAACGAACATTGTCTGCAAGGTATATTTTCATTATAATAAAAAATAAAGATATGATTCGAGAGTGTAATGCCCTTATGAAGCAGTGCGTGAAATCCACTGGAAATATGAAATATTTGATTTTATATAAATTGCCATTTTTGTACAGAGCGTTCAGAATATTGAATGATCCGACTATGTTAAAATATGAGAAACAATTGTAACTGACCCACGACATTAAATGAAAGGAAAAGTGGTACTCTTAGAATTGACCTCACGAATTATTATTGAATGTGGGTAATGGCTATGAAATGTAGATTGTTTGAAAAAGCAAAATATTAATTAATGAGGAGAAAAGTATGACACCAGTTTTTTCAATTATTATTCCCTCATATAAATCAGATAAATTCATAAAGCAATGTATTAGCAGTGTTCTTCATCAGACATTTGATTCATTTTGAAATAATAATTATAGATGATGGTTCATCAGATCAGACGGGAAAAATATGCTTGCGTATTGCGGCAGAGTATCCTTACGTGAGATATATTTACCAAGAACATCAGGGGGTGCGGAGCCGCGCGTAACAAGGATTAAGAGTCGCAAACGGCGAATATGTTCTTTTTTAGATGCAGATGATTATTGGGTTAATAGGGATTTGTTGAAGGAGTTATATAATTGCTTTAAGAATCAGAATGTGGATTTAGTTATGTTTCAGATGGACAAATATACAGAGAAGGGAAGGTTGCTGAAAAGGTATCGAAAAAAGCATTTCCTGATACGAAATTATGTCACTGTGTTCATGAGATTTATCCAATGTTGGTAAGAGATGGACAGGTACTTGCATCTGCGTTGTAATAAATGTTCTTCTTTTGGAAGAAGAGTATATATTATTTCCGGAAGGCGGATATGCAGAAGATATAGACTGGGTAATTCAACTATTTTCTAGGGCAAAATATATTTCATTTTTGAATGGGTTGGCATATGCTTATCGTCAGCACGGCAATAGTACAGCAAGTAGAAGTACAGAAGGACCAAATCATCTGGCAGCGATTATTCAAAAATGGGCAGAAAAGGTAAAAACAAAATGAAGTGCCGGATCCGGAGGTAGTTCTTTGGTCTACTGGCTTTTGAATACGGAATTTGTATGGGACATCAGCAGTATTTATCCCGAGAAATGAAAATAATACTTAAAGAATATCAATATTTGCTTCATTATGCAATGGATAAAAAAACGAAGGTGATAAGATTGTTTCATAGAATTTTTGGGTATTGGTTTACTTGCAATATAATTCGTTTTTATCTGTTCTGCAGGAGAATTTGAAAATGAAAGAACGAAAATTAACTATTTTCACACCGATATATAATCGTGCATATTGTTTAAATAATTGTTATCAAAGTATGAGACGCCAGAAGAAATAAACGGTTTGTCTGGATAATTGTTGATGATGGGTCTACTGATAATCTTGAAAGCCTGGTAAGTGAATGGATTGTGGAAGAGTCAGAATTCCAAATAGAATATTATAGAAAAGAAAATGGAGGTATGTACACGGCATACAATCTGGCATTTGAACATATTATAACGGATTATTGGATGTGCATAGATTCTGATGACTGGCTTGCTGATGATGCTGTGGACAGAATATATGATGCTATCGATTATGTAGAAAAGAAGAAACTTTCAATTTGTGGAATTGTTGGGTTAGATGCGCTACAGGATGGAACTATATGTGGAGGAAAAATTGCCGGATGTAGATATAGTGGGGTTGTTAGAACTTAAGTTAAAGTATCATCATAAGGGCGATATAAAGGTTATATATTCTATGGCGGATACCAAGCATTATATTCCAATGCCAGAGATTCCAGGAGAAAAAAGATTTTAATCCGTATTATATGATGTTAAAGATGGATATAAATAAACCATTATATATATGCAATCATATATTGTGTATTGTAAATTATCAGCAAGATGGAATGACGAGCCGAGTGTTGCAAAGTTATGAAGAATGTCCAGTTAGTTATGCTATGTTGCGAGAAGCGTATCTGGAACATCAGGAGATACCATGTATGTTTGCTTATCGTCAGTGTATACATTATGTATCATCGTGGATATTTGCAAAACGACAGAAGAAAAAAAGTAAACTCTTTGTGGAGGAGAAAGTTGGTTTGGATGGCAGTAATACCTGGAGTTATATTGAATATGTGGGTTCGCCGGAAGAATAGGAGACATTAATGACTTTAGAAGAATGTTATTTGAGTATATTAAAAATAGCAATAGTTGGAATCAACGAACAGTCATACGGTTGAGTTTGACTGGGGAAAAATGAAATTTGAAGAGAAAAAAGAATAGATACAAAAATATATACAACATGCCATAGGAAAAATACGAAGCAAAAACAATAAAATCCCGAAAGGAAGGTACAAAAGATGAAAAACAAACCACACAAATTATTCATTTCACACAGCAGCAAAGATGCAGAATATATGAAAAGCATTTGTAGATTTGCTTGTAGCAATAGGAGTGCATAAAAATCAAATAACTTGTACTTCCGTTCCGCAATGTAATATTCCGGTTGGATGTAACATATATGACTGGTTAGCCAAACAATTTCAGACGAGCGACCTTCATGTCGTGTACGCCTTTTTCGGATAATTATTATTCCAAGCGTAGCTACATTAAATGAAATGGGTGCAGCTTGGGTAATGAGGTGTAAATGGACAGGATTGTTATTGCCAGGTTTTTATATTTGACAAATTAGCCGGATGTATTGATAAAAATCAGATCTGTATTAAATTAGATGATCCGGATATTATCACATTGAAACAGAGACTCAGACAATTTAGAGACGACATTATTAAGGAGTTTGGTCTTGAATCAATAGATGAAGATGAATGGGAAGAAAAAAGAGACGATTTTTTAGATAAGATAAGGATTATTGCGCAGCAAAAGAATGTTGAAAACCTCGCCGTCCGAAATCTGTAAATGGATCGAATAATACGAAGGGAAAAACAAGATTTGATGCGCCGGTAGCTCAGAGACAAGAGATTGATCTGTTGAAGGATTATACTCCATTTTCCAAGGTAAAACCAATTATCTCCTGTGGTGATGAAAAGGTCGCAAGGATAAAAACATTTGCAGATTGCTTTGACATGGATGTTGATATCAGCAATGTAACTAAGAGGGGATGGGAGAATTTTATGATGGCATTGATGAAATATATTCCTTGTGATAACTGGACTGGCTTTTTGACGCCGGATATGCCATAGAATTTGACGCATTTGCGTCAGGAGCTATAAAGAAAGTTCAGTTGGAAATAAAAAATGATACTGGTGTGAAAATAATAGATGAAGAGAATGATGTAAGGATCGGTGGAGGACATTTTAAATATAGATTCCGGATAAAGTAAGAAATAGAGAAGCTTTGAGAAGATCTCAGAAGTTTGTTTTACGGTATTCTTTGCTGAATCGTACATAGATGGAGAAAAAGGCAGATTGAGCATAAGGAATTTGAAGGTGACACCTGCATACGAATAGCGCTTACCATATATGCAATTAAAATAATAAAGGATATATGTGAAATGCATAAAAACAAATATGACCACAATATATTACTAAATGACATACAAAACTAGATAAAATCCAACACAAGCATTCATTAGTCGCCATCCAGTTTCCAGATACTTCCGCAGAAAAGAAGTATCTTTGTATATTACGATGAGCGGTGGGATTGTAAATTATTTTTGAATTACAAGACTGTGGATAGAGCAGATGAGGAATCGGTGATAAATAAGGTGTCGGCGGATCTGAATGTGGATAAAAGTCAGATAAACTGCAGATACATATCGTCAAAAAGTACAGGAGAAATATTCTGAAAGCCATCAGGAGAATAGGATCTATAATCACAGATTGTACGAGATAAAGATTCAAGTATTTCCGGAGGATGAGCAGAAGGAGAACTTTTGTTGTTAATGGCAGACACTATTATTGGATGAGTATTTCCGACATGGAGAGAGATCCTAATATTGTGAAGAAGAATCTGGATGTTATTGATTTTGTTAAAGAATCGATGCATACATAACATAAGCGCAGGCAAAATGGCATACGCCATTTCCCTGCGCTTTTATTATCCTTATAGCCGAATAATCAAAATACTATCTGTTCTTACGTCTCTTACTAATAATAGTATACATCCTGCAGCAATCATAAGTGAAAGAACCAATGAAACTGTATAAAGAATCATGTGATTGTTATCACCGGTTTTTACCTTGCCATTTGTAGACTTCTTATTTGCATGATTAGCATTAGTAGTCTTTGGAGATGCTGTAGTGGTTGCTCCGTTCTGACCATTGGATGTGTTGTTACCTGTAGAACCAGAGGTTGTACCATTGTTAGTTCCGGAAGGATCTGTTGTTCCAGGTGTGCTCGGTTTATCAGTATCCGGTTTATCAGTACCCGGTTTGTCAGTATCTGGCTTGTCAGTACCTGGTTTATCAGTATCCGGTTTGTCAGTACCTGGTTTATCAGTACCTGGCTTATCAGTACCTGGTTTATCCGGTGTCGGATTTTCTGATCCGTCGGTTACTCTCCAGAGCTGTGTTCCCCAGAACGGGTTAGCCATACCGAGGAAGAGTCCGTTGTCTGTCGGAATAAATGCACGTCCGCCGTGGTTATAGATATCGCCGAAACCATTGCGGGTGAGTGTTGTAAAGTTTACTCCGTCGGAAGAGATCAGTACGTCGCATCCTTTTTCCTGTGTGTGGATGATGTTGCTTGCTGCATCCAAGGTAATATACGAAATGATGGAATGCAGTGTTGAAGACGTTGTTCTCAATCTTCTGTGCAAGATCCGGGTTCAGGCGGTTAAGGATTGGTTTTTTACATATTTGTTGTAATTATTTACCATATCCAGATATACATCGACGATGTCAGATGGTTTAGTTCTCTGTGTGTAAGCAGCTGTCTGAGAATCGTCAGAAGAAAGTGTCTCGATTTCATCCAGCTGATCTAACATCTGGTCGATGGCATCTGCTTCTGTGTCTGTAAGTTCTGCATTTGTGTTGTCTGTTACAACTGCTTCCTGGTCTTTTTGCGGCTTCTGTAGCTGCCTGATCAGCAGTATTATCAGCGTCTGTATTCTCCTGAATATTTTCCTGAGTATCTTCTGCGGTATCTTCTGTGGCGGCCTCTTCTGTTGTGCCTTCTTCTGCGGTCAGTGCTGCGCCGGAAGGAGTTTTCTTAAGGCTCTGAAGAAGTTCTTTGACATAAGTCATCTTCTGTGAGAATTCTTCAGGTGTCATTTCCAGAAGACTTCCGTCGGTCAGCTGTGTGAATCCGGATGCGAGTGTTGCGATATCGAATGTTCCGATCAGGAGCTTTCCGTGGTATTCAGAGAATCTCCACAGATACTGTGTGGAAGCTGCTCCGAATCCGTCGTCGTTGATGAGTTCGATATTTTCATTCTTGTCCATGCGGTTCAGGCATGCTGGGTTCTTCAGATCTTCATAGAGACTGGAAATCACCGGCATTACCGATTTCGGCGAGGTCAAGCATCGGGTCGTTATAGCCGCCGATATAGAGATGGTCGCCGTATGCGAACAGGTTACCTGCGCAGGATTCTTTCTTTCCAAGACCGAATTCATATTTGGCACCTTTGGATGTGTCTCCGATGATTGGTGTCCAGTTCCAGGTTCCGTCGGCTTTCGGATCACCGCGGTATACGGCGAATCCCTGTTTGTGATTGACGCCTGTTGTGGCATCTGTCTTGCCTGTTACCATGGATACGTACAGAGATCCGTTGAATGGAACAAGATCCCATAATCCGCCGCCGTTGATACTGTCGCGGATCCAGCAGGCCGGAAGATTGTCGAAGGTCTCCTGGTTGGCGATAACGGACCAGCTGTCTACGTCTTCTGGATTGTAGTGGAAAGAAGACGTACACCCTGCATACGTGGGTTAGCGTCTTTTTGTAACGCACGTCTTTTTTGGCCATTGCTTTGATCGCATTCTGGTATGCCTGTGGAAGCTGTGAACCGGATGCGAACATGTTGTCTGGATCTGCGCCGTCGGTAGCCAGAGATACGAGAAGCTTGCCATCCATAACGGTGAGTCCGCGGATCCCGTTGGCGAATCCGGAGTTCTCTGCAGTCTTCTGCATAACAACTTTGGTTTCATTTGTCTCAGGATCGATCTGAAGCAGACGGGATGTCGGGAAGCCGGCGCAGGCAAAATATAATTTGCCATTGTATTCTACGGCCATTCGGTATCCGTTCCAGTTGACGAATGCGGAGCTCTCTTTTTCGACGTAGACAACTTCTGTCTCATAGGTGTATTTGTTCACACGCATGATACAAGGAGTTCCGTTGGTAGATGTTGCTCCGTCAGGGAAGTTACCGTTGTACACAACATTCAGGATATTGGTTGCTACGGTACCGGCTTTCTGTGCCGGATTTTCATCCCCGCGGTTCTGGAACAATTTGGTCAGATTGTTCTTGAGATTGCAGTAGTAAATACCTGAGATTGGATTCCAGCAGGTGCCAAGGTAGATATAATTTCCATGTTCTACGCAGGACCATACATAGCTTTGGTTACGGTTGCTCTCTTCTCCCATAGCATCGAATGACAGGATACCGTCAGTCTCACCGGCTCCTCTTTCCGGATGAGATACTTTCTCGATGCTGTAACCTTCGGATGAGAGTGGGGCAGCACTTACATTTACGCCTGTTGCAACACAGGACACAGAAAGAACTGCTGTCAGTACGAGTTGGAAAAATCTCTTTTTCATAATTTTCCTCCATTATTCAATTGTTAGTTCCATAGAAGATTGTATTATAGGCGACCCCTGTTGCAAATCGTTTTTTGTGTATTTACAGCTAAAAATAAAAAAATGTAGAAATTTGAAAAAAATTAAATTTTTTTGAAAAAAACGCGACAGGTTTTTAAAGTTATGTGTATTAATATATAGAGGGAGACAAAAGAAGAATTTATATAGATTGAGCAATCGAAAAGACTATGTCGAGATTGCATGTGAACTGTGGTTACAGCCCCGCACCCCATCATTTATACGCAGGAAATATCAAAGAAATGAAAAAATCCGATGAATATAAATAATAGAGTATTGATAAATATTGATATGTGTGCATTGATAAACGTACTGTAAATTTTTGGGAGTTGGGGATACTGTAAATCGCCGGAGGATTTGGATATCGTCCACCGGTGTTATAATTCCGGGGCTTTATGTGTAGGGCCCCGGAATTAGCTATATAGAGAGATTATGAAAGAGAAGATGAGATATGACGATACGGCAATTTATTAAGAAATTATTTGTAACGATTATAATGATTGGGATTGTACTGGCGGCGGTATTGAAGGTTGGTTATATATTGATCTGTAAGGTTATTGTGGTGATTATATTTGTAGTACTTGCGATTCAGTACTGGGTCGGTGAGGATATCAGAAAGCGGAAGAAGAGAAAATGGGGAACCTGGTTATTCACGCTTGATTTATCGGGCTGACTGTGCTGACAATGCTTGCGGCCAATATCCCGGGACAGGTGCAGCGGGGATCAGTACCTGTACCTTACGAAAGAGCATACGGAACAGCTGGAGAAGGTGCTTTTAAGAGAGGCGACTGCGGATAGTGAAAGGTGCATACAGTGGTATGAAAAGCAGATGCTGGGCATCAGGAATAATAAGGCGCTTGGGAATCCGGCTATGCAGACGGAGGATGAAAGACGGTATAAGAACCGCATCGATGGAAAGAAGTGTACCGGGATCCGGATACATGTACTCTACGTGTGAAAGAGCTTAAAGATGGCAGTACGAAAGACAGTGTACTGATCAATGGACCGGTGGGAGAGATCATAGCGATGCAGGGAGCGGATTTTCTATATTGATATGGAAGATCATAATGTTCTGAAATCTGTAACCTATGACGGAAGGAAGAGAAAGACCTGGACGAAGGATTCGGTAAAGCAATTTGCCGTAATCGGTGAATATGTGATCTGCTGTACGGAGGATGAGAAGCTTATCCGTTGTGATATGTCGACGGGCAAGAGAAAAGGAACTGGCGGATCATATTCAGTACTTTTTTGCCGGCGTGAAGCTGTATGCGCAGAAGGGGTCGAAGATCGTGTCGGTCAGCTATGACGGCAAAGAAATCAGGTATTTAAGAAAGATGTGGTTATGATGGATAAGAAGGAAGACAAGGTATATTATAGGAGAATGGACAGGAAGAAAGAGCAGATGTATGTGTGTGATGTGGATGGAGGGATGGAGAAAACGGTTGGAAACGAAGCTGGGAAAGATTGAAACAATGACAATGCTCCTGATTTTTGTCAGGAGCATTTTTATTACCTACATTCGTAAGGAGCCGCCAGTGGCAGGTCCTGTAGATATACAAAAGTATGCAAGAAAGCTGTCACTGGCAGGTTCTATGTATAATCAACAATTATTCCACAAGCCCAATCCCAAATGTCATAGTCCCGGTATAATTTACTCCCGGTTCGAGTGTTCTGTCCTTTGCCGATCACCGGTTTGGCCGTATAGGTGACGGTTCCGTTGTCGGTAAAGGAAGCAAGTTCGGTTCCGGTGGCGGTATTCTGACCGGTAGTTTCGATCACGTTGTTTGATGGGCCGATCAGCTGGTAGCGGATAGTGTCTGTATATGTCGGCTTGGATGTCTTGGCGGAGAGTACCAGCGGTTACGGTAATAATAGTGCCGGCGATCGTTACGGATACTTTTCTGCCATTCAGGTAAGCGACACGGAGGCTGTGATGGTAAGAGGTGTCTTTCATCAGTGAGTGACAGGAAGAAGCGAATCGATACGGTGTAGGTTGGATCGTTCTGTTTGGTGTATGTGAACTGGGTGGATGCCTGTGTGTTGTCTGCAGCCAGTGCCGGGAGTGAATACAGATGCGGATAATGTGGCGGCGATGGCCAGTGTTATGATTGATTTTTGTAATTTCATATTAGGTTACCCCTTAAATTTACTTTTTAAAATGATGTGTCGGTTATATTGACCGGACAGTTGTCAGATAACATTTAACTTTTGCGTTTGATATGGCTGAGTTCAGAGGTTCTTTGGAATTTACATCAAAAGTACTGATGATACTTAAGGTATGTTCTCCTTTGTCCAGTGTCTTATTAAGACGGATATGACTGATTGCGGATCCTGGTTTTACCATGTCGGAGGTGTAGACCGGGGAATCGTCCTGATCTACATATAGTTCGAATGTGAAGTTACAGGGATTCTTATCCGGGTTGGCCAGAGTGATCTGCTGATCGCAGGTGTCGGCGGCAAAGGTGATGTTGTCATGATCCGGGGATCTTTGGATCTGCTGCTTGCGGAAGTGTCGGACTTGGTATGTGGCGTCCAGGCAGATGCATTTTTATCAAAAGAGAGAGAGCCCTGTGAGTTCTCTCGTATACAGGTAGAGCCCTGGTGCCAGGTAATCCGATAATGGCACTTAGTATAATGACCGTGACAAGCAATATATTTTGTCTTCGTCTGTTCATATTATTTGATGTTCTCCACCCTATTGTGAAGTTGATCTGTCCCCACCAGTATGGGTTTTCGCTATTGGTAGCGGTGTCTTCCAGTGGAGTTACGCGGTAGTACGGTTGCGTCTTCTGAAGGTGAGAAGTTCCTGATTAAAGTCGGTCAGTGCCGGGCCGTAGTGGAATCAGTAAAGCTTTGGTTCTACTTTATATTTCATAAAATCATAGCCGCAGTACAGGTTGTACTTGTGATAGTCATCACGGTATTTCTTAGGAAGTTTGTTGCCCATGTGTCACGGACTTTACAGAGACGTATTTGTTATTCTCGGCAAGATTCTTGGTGTTCGATACTTGACATATACGTCGGTTCCGTCTTCCTGCATCTGCAGAGACTGTGGTACCTGTACGGAATAGGTTGGTTTCAGGCATCTTCATAATTCAGGCTGAGACCGAAATCTGTCTTGGTATTACCTGTTGTCTTCCATAATACGGAACCGTCCTGTATGCCGGGTTTCTTCTCTGCGTGTGCGACGGTTGGTGCGATTGTTGGCTGCAAGAGCCAGTGCGAACATAGATGCTACAAATTTCTTTTTCATGATTTTGCCCCTTATAGTGGGTACTAAATTATATTTCTCAAGGGATTATCCCTTAAAAACGTGTAAGCAATACGTAACTGAACGAAGCAATACT
>VOFB01003845.1_pt1 | contig 13922 bp, 28 predicted proteins | sample 5384141 | NCBI WGS metagenome assembly VOFB01 (sample SAMN12384721, study PRJNA508395) | human gut metagenome | isolation source: healthy gut A | host: Homo sapiens | reverse complement strand
TTTCCTCCTCTCTCTCGGCGGGATCATGGCCTCGTCCCTGCACGGCTTTTCCCTTTCGGGCTGCACATCAAACGTATCCGGTTGACCTATTCAGTTCTCGGCTGTCGCCAGCTCGCATGAGCGCAATTGCCGCCAGCGCCCATACCAACCGGCGGCAACATCGAAAGGTCCCTTATCGAAAGGCGGCAGGATGCCGCCTTTCTCCCTCCCTATACCAGTCGCGGAGATATGCCGCCAGCATATCAATAAACTGCGTATTGGTCGGCGTCTGCATCAACGGAGCACCTGTGATGAGGTCAAAAAGCGTGGTCGGATACTTCCAGCAGGTTTGAACCAATGTTCGCAAATTGCGTTCCACGCAGCTACTCGATGTGTCAAACTCCTGCGCAGTTTCCCGATAAAGGCGCTTGGTAATAAGCTGAACATATTCGGGATTATCCCCGCTCAATCATGTACGCCGCCTGGCGAAAGCCGGCCAGCTTGCCGGAAGCACCGAGCATCCGCAGCAGGCGCTCGGCATCCAGGGGCTTCTGCATTGCATCTTCTCGTGGTCAGAAACATAATAGAACAACGGCATAGATACCGCTCCTTTCAAAATAAAATTTAGGAAAAACAGCGGCATCAACAGGGGGGGCACGCGCTCTGTAATGAGAGTTCTCACTTTAGTGCTTTTTACATCAAGTCCCCGGAGCTCATGGATTGACGTGTGCCTTTCTTGTTCTCCATAAGACAATCATACACGATAAAGCCATTTTGTGTTGCCCTCCTCATCTACAATGGACGACCGAAATGAATTGATTTCGCGCGATAACAGTCGAATTTTGCAATTTTTTCCAGCGGATTACATTCAGGCGAAAAGTACACCGCGATACAGGGGCAAAAGAAAACGCAGGCACGGGAAAGCGAAGCGGGAGCGCTACGCCACTTTCGTGCCTGCGGCTGGTATGGAGCGGTAAAAAGGGCAAGCGCCCGAGCAAATGCTCCGGCGCTTGGTGCCGAATACAGTTGTTTAATGGATCGCGGTCAGGTTGGTGGCTGTTGCTTCGGTCGCCTCTTTCTTCATGCAGCGGGTAGTGTCTGTGCTGTTGAAGATGTTGCCGGAGAAGTAATTTTGTCATTAACATTGAAACTCGTGACACCAGAGTACCCAATATATGCAGCCTCGATGTCGTTATTACTGATCGTAGGTCACGTTATTGTTGGTCGCGGCATTGTGGAACCAGAAAAGGCGTTGCCGCGTTCACGCGCACGTGTTGCCGTTAACAACAAAGCTCTTTGCCGTCGGTCAGCTGGATCGCAGCACGGTCAGGCTCACTGACGGTGCTGGTGATCGTGTTGTTGGTGAAAATGAAGTCCGTGCCGGGCGCTGGAGGTTCACACCGCGGGTATAGCCGTTAAAAGTATTGTGATCAGTGTCACAGTCCGTTGATGCCGGTCGTGGACTGGAGCATGACGGCATAGCCGGTGTTTTCGGGGGCATTGAACGTGCTGTTCTGAATGGTGAGGTTGATGTTGTAATCGTGATAGCCGTAAACACTGCCGTTGAAAGTGCAGTGGTCAAAAGGTGTACGGTGTTTCCTGTTCTGGGGTTGCCCATGTACCAGGAATCGATTTTGACCCATCAAAGATGATGCCCGCGAAACTGATTTCAATGTTTTGACAGTCTGCCCCCACCAGTTGTAGGGTAATGCAAAGGTTCCGTTTGTAGTGAAAGGTCAAGAGCGGCAGACTCATTGCCAGCCTTTACTTCAATCTTAGTGAGACTGCGGTCTCCATATTGTAGGAAGCGGCTCTGCCAAATGTAAGAGTGTAATTGTCAACAACAATATCGTTGTTCTGGGGAGTCTTTAGTGCCTTTGCCGACCAGCGTCTGCTTACCATAGATTGTCCAAGTGATTTTCCATTATCGGTGTAAAATGCGTTAAAGTTCTCAGCCAAACAGGTTTCCTGCCCCAGTCCACCGAGTGCAGCGACCTTGGGACTGATTTCAGCATACGCTTCCGATATGGTGCTGAACGCATAGTTCATAACCCGCAATGCCTTTTAATGGTAACGCCGTTTTCAATGGCCGTAGGAGCTTGACCGTCCATGTGCCATTGTCGTTTTTCATTGCCACATACCCATCGGCCACATACGCGCTCGGGTCGCTGCTGAACGTGCCGCCGGTGATGTTCCAAGCAGCACCCTCAGTGGTATACAGTCCGCCGGTGAAAAACACCATTCGTCACAGTAGCTGGGAACATTGGCCTCCGTCACCCGATAGGTGCCAACGGGGATAGAATCGAGGAAGATACGTCCGTGACTGTCGGTGGTGGCCGTGGTGGAGTAGCTGCCGTCGATCTGCTCGATGCGGTAGGTCACGCCCTCAATAGGCTCCCCATCGGCAATGTTCTTCTTGACAATCTCAAGGCCGGGCTTTCGTAGTCCACAAAAGTGACTTCCCTCGTCTGGCCGGGGCGCAGTGCCACGGTCTGCTCGGTATTGGTTACAATGTACGGCTCTGGCACGGATTCCTCCCGTACTACATAAACATCTGCAGGAATGGCCGAGAGCGTTGCGGAACCGTCCGTCCCGGTCGTGACGGAGGTGGAATAGCTGCCGGTCACAGACTTAATGGAGAACACTGTGCCGGCAATTGGCTTGCCGCTCATGGCATCGCGCTTGGTGATCTTCATATCGGGCAGTGCGTGGTTTTCGGCGGTGACCGTGTACTGCTTATCGCCATCTGTGGTATCCACATAGACGCTGATGGGGTGGGAGTCGGGCGTAGCCCTGCCGGGGCCTCCACCTCCACGAAGGACCATAGGCCCTTAGTAACGTCCTTTACCTCAATGATGCCACCATTACGAGTTACATCGCTGCCGACAATCTGACCGTCGCGGTAAATATTGAATTTTGCACCGTCCAGCCCGCGGGTCGTTCCGGCAGCCACCTTTCGCAAGGTAATGTCCGCATCTCCCGCGGGAGGAGCCGGCTCGTCCTGTATCGGCGCCTCGCTCACGCGCAGCTTACGCGGACCATAGTAGTTGAAAAATGACTGGTTCTTGCGATTGCTTGAAAGAGCAAATACCGCCCACTTTGCGCTGTCATCCTCCACGAGGGCCGTTACAATGCCCTGCTCGGCATATTCTGCGATCTGGCGCTGAAATTCGGCATCCTCCTGTGCTTTCTGCGCGAGCATGGAGTCGATGAGGCTCAGATACTCTCGTAGGTATCGGCGTTGGCGTAGCCGCCTGCGTCACCATCTCCGCCAGGTTCTCCCTTGTAGCTCTGATGGTCCCACACATAGGTCTGGACCGCCATAAAGAGCTGCCCGACATTAGATGCCTTGCTGTCGTTGATGTAGGTCATGAGCCACTTGACATTGGCAAGCGTCGCGGCATCCATCTCACCAAGGCCGCTATTGGCAATGGCGGTTTTGAGCACGGTGTCGGCATCCGCATTGGTAGCCGAAGTGTAGGTATAAGAATCAAAGAATGACTGCGTAGCGTTGTGGTAGCCGAGTCCGCTGTCGAGGCAGTAGAGCAGCCTTCCCGCCGCCATCGGTGGACGATAGCTGTACGGCGTTCCGTTGGCGAGCAGTCGGGTGCTCCAGTAGTTCTGGTTCTTTGTGATCGTGATGCCTTTGCCTGTGCCGGATGCGGCAAGCGCCGAGGTCGGCAGCAGGCTTAAAATCGTTATCAATGTCAGAAGCAATGACAACAGGCGTTTCTTGATAGATCTCATAGAGTTCTCCTTTCGATGAAGCGTAATAAAACAGAGCAGACCTTGCCGATCTGCTCTGTCCTGATAATAGTTGATGATTTACTTGTTTGTGGGGGGTATCTACCCATGAGATGGAATATCCGTCATAGAGGAAAAGCTGCACGCAGTACCAGCAGGGATTTCCGTTATCGTTGACGCCCTCGCCAATCCGATGCCAATTTCGGACAGATTCGGATTGAGCATATTTTTATGGTGTGTCGTCGAGGCGTTCCAGTCTGCTACCGCTTGCTCAGCGAGCGTCTGTTCGATAACGTCCAATCCGCAATACGATGGATATTTTCGGCCATGTAAGGGACAATCCGTGATGGTATTGAACTTTTTTGACCATCCGGTCTTGTGTGCGAATAGGCCGTATGCGCGGCCATTTCATCGGCTCGCACCTGCGCCGCCTGCATGAGCTTGTCGTTGACACGCAGCGCGGCAACGCCATTTTTCTTTGCGTAGGGCATTGGTCTGATCCACGATGTCCTGCTTCATGGCGTCTGCATCGTCGGCAGCTTCACCTTTGCCGGGGCTTCGCCGGTGTAGGGCTTATCTGTCTCGATCTGGACGCTCCCCATCCTCGGCGTTCCAATAGACGTTGAAGCCGACGGCCTTTCCGATGTCACGCAGCTTCATGTAGTTGTTGTCATGGATGGCGTAGGCTTCGATCGAGCCTCCTGCCCGTCCACAAAAAATGTGGTTGGTGCTGTACTCGGCCAGAATGCCCGCGGCATAGGCACTGGTGCCGCCAAAGACGAGGCGCCGACGACAAGGCCGGTGAGAAAAATTTGCGTGTTTCATGGTGTCTGCCTCCTTTGATTTTGTTATGCTTTCAGTCTAAAGGAGACGGAAAAGTTCGTCAAATTTTCGCACGAGCCTGCACGACCAGCGGTAATCCGGCTGATTCATCACGCAGGTGACGAGGGTGATGATATTCTCCGTGCTGTCATTCAGCACGCTCATATCATCCACGCTCACCTTATAGACGGCATAGACCTCATAAGTCCTCGTGCCGAGCTTGGTCGTTAGCTTGATGGTGTCGCCAATATCGAGCGTATGTATCTTGCCGAAATGATTGTTCACGCCGCGATTGTGACCTGCAATCGCCACATTGCCGTCCCAAATAGACGTGCTGGCAAATGCCCAGCGCCCTTGCGGAGCGCGTCACTGTCCGTCCCCTGATACACCTTGACGGACAAGCCGAGCGTGGGAATTTTAGCGTGGCAAGATAGCCGCCGCTATATAGTAGAGGTCACTTGTCACGGCGGTGTAGCCGATGGGCTGATAGCTCCAACTCCCGATTTCTACTCCATTCGAAGGCAGTATCGTCACGCCGCCTGTGCCGCTGACCGCTCCCGTGGTCGAACCGCTCACGGTTCGGCGTCAGGCGCTCGCCCGCGTTCAGCGTGTAGCTGGTCGGGCTTCCAAAGGCAGGCGGGGATATACGCCGCGTCCTTGCCGCGGTTCGTGTTGGCAGGCTCGTCCGTGGTGACATAGATGGTATTGTCCGAGGTAGGCCGTCCAAACAGCCCGCGTCCGGCGCATCGAAGCTATACTCCAGCGCAGACGCAGATATGGAAAAAATGTCAGCATACAGCAGACGGCGGCAAGTGATAGAATGTATTTTTTCATGCGGCGTAACCTCTCTTCTTGTTAATATAGCGCTGATAGCCTTTGTATCCAGCATAGCCCGCGCCGGAGAACGCCAATACACCGAGCGCGGCGAGCAGCGGCGTTTTGTTCTCAAATGCGTCTCACCGTGGGATGTAAAAATAGCAGTGTAGAGCACGGTGTCGCAGCTCGTCTTGGTAACATCGCCTTTGTATTCCACCGTTACGGCGTAGCCGGTGGCGGTCTTATAACTCGCCGTTCCGGTATAGCTTGCAGCCGCCGTATAACGCAAAGGGTACTTCGTATCCGTCCATCGGATCGGTCGCAGCCTCCTGCCAGGTCACATTGGCAAGTGTCAGGGTGCGGCCATTTTCCTCCACCGTTTTCGGAATTAACGACACATCGGCGTCGGAGAGGGTTGGGATAGGTGCGCTCTGCCGTCACCGTGCGGCTTCTGTTCTTGTAGCCGCTGGCTTCGACCTGAATGGTGGTGTAGTCCGCGGTCCCAGCGTGCCGGTATATCCATCCTCCGTAGTGACCTCCATGACCGGCTCAATTACCTTGATGATCTCACTCATGTCCGGTGCTGCTCTCCAGCGTAATGATCTCGATGTGCTCCTGCGTGTCCGTCTCCGTCTGGTCCTTTGAGCAGGTCAAAGGAGCTCATAGTGCCGTCCCTCGCGTTCAAAGCTCTGTGTGGGAATAGCAGCGGGATCGTCCTTTGTGCCAAGACAGTAGACCTTTTCCAGCCGGTATACGCCGCCGCTTTCGCTGCTGTGTACCTCAATGGGATAGACGGTCGGGATAGTGGGCGGCACGGTATCCTCTGCCGCCATAACGGGGACCGCTCAAACGCCAGCACAAGCGCGAGCGCAAGGAGTGTGACTGTGCTTTTCTGTTTTTCTCATGTAGGAAAATCCTCCTTCAAAATTTGTCCCATCGTGGGACGCGAATGGTAAGAAATACTCATAAAATCAAAAAGCCGTCGCAAGACGGCTTTTTGTGGTAATTCCCCTTGCTCACCGTATACGGCGGCGAAATGTGAGCGTCAGGTCCGACCAGTCCGCAGACTGGTCGGCTCGCGGAAAAATGCGCAAGCATTTTCGGCCGTCAAAGGGCAACGTACTCTCCGGCAAAGGAAACACACCGCCTGCTTATCTCGTGTATGTTGGACGACCGCGGCGCTGCTCCTGCTGCTTGGGATTGATGGTGCGGTCGATGCTGTCTCCGATGCTCTTTGCGGTCTGCCGCTGCTCCTCCAGATATGTACCGCGCATTGCGGGGTCGCATCCATCAAGGGATGCTGCCAGTTCGCTTGCATCGGGCAGCTTGCACGGCACGCCAAAGCGTCGGCAGACCATGTAGCCGATGCTTTCGGCGTCGATCTGGTATGGCTTCTCGGTTATACTGTGTGTTCCGTCCCTGATTGTGCATCCGCGCATGAACGCTCTCTACGGCGAGGGCAGCGAACACATCATGCGCGGGATGCTCGGTGTTGACGAGGATCGTCAGGGTGTTGGGATCGTAATAGGCGCTTTGCTCCAGCGTGTTATCTTCTTTGAGCGCAGCCCGCGCCCTGCATCAGCGGTTCCAGTGCGGCAATGAGCTTCGGGCTTCCTCGAATGACCGCCTGCCCCCTCCAACGGCCTGCCTGTGGTTTGGCTGATGTCGTAATAAACGCCCATAAAATAGCCGCGGGCATTTTGTTGCGCGGCGGCACGAACACCTTTGCACCGTTCTGCATCGCCTCGTCCTGCACATAGCGTCCGACACTGTGCCAATAGTCGATCGAGCCGATCTTGCTGGCGTCGGGGGAGCTGGATCAAGGGGTCAGCGCGACGTTGCCGGCACTGCATCGGATGTTGTCTGCCTGCAAGGTCAGATACTTCTGGTACAGTTCCGGCTCTGTGGTGACGACCTCAAATGCGGCGTCGCGCATCTGTGAGGTTTGTCCGTTCAGCCTGGCGGACTTCCCGCTGCTGCTCGCTCTGTGAGGTCGTTTCTCAATAAGATCACGAATACTTATCATGGTGTAGTTCTCCTTTCTGCTTCATCGAATGTGTTCTTTGACCTTCATGCGGTCCGTGTTTCTTTCGGCGGAGAGCTGCCGCATGGCCTCCAAGCTTCCCCCAGCACGGAGGACCTCCGGCATCATCCGTAGTCCTCTCCTGCGATGCTGTCGAGATACTCCCTCGCTCGTTCGAGGCTTTCTCGGACGGAGCGAGGGGGACTGCTTTTTTGGCTCGTCCGCCTCCTTGACCGGCACGGGGTAGCCCAGCTCTTCCATAATACAGTTGAGATTTGCGGCATAGGTCTGCGTCGAAACGATGGTAATAAGGCCGCTGTCGTCCCCGCGCTTGCGGACGGCAGATACAGCACACCGTACTGCTTTGCCGCCATCTTCCGGAAGCGCGAGAGGTCCTCCGCACGGATCTGAACGACTGCGGGAGGATTTGGGTCGCGGGCCAGCCGCGCCGCTGGCCTGCCCGACCGACCTTATAATCCTGCTTGGACAGGGCAAGCAAAGAGAGCAGCAACATTTTTAATGCCGCTCCCCGCCAGCTTGACCGCCGTTTCCGTTGCCTGCAAGCCTTCCTTGACCACCAGATCGGCAGCCTCTGCACTAACATCCATAAAAATGCTCCTTCCAAAATGTGTTATCGTTCCTGCTGTTTGTATTTTCTTTTTTCCGCTTCCTTTTTCGCCCTTTGCTCCCGATACTGCTGTGTCTGCGTCTGCAATCGCGGAATGTCCGTTTCGATGCTCTGGCAGAGGTTCAGGCTGCGCCGCGTCTGCCGCAGACGCTCATTCACGGCAGATAATTCCTGCGTCACATCCATGCCTCGCCGTTTCCATTCGTACAAGCCCTTGCGCCGCTCAGTCAGCGCGTCGATCTGCGCCTGCAAAGCGTCGTGGAGCATAGAGAGTTCCTGCACCGTCTCGATCCGGTTTCGCGCAGGAATCGGAATTGCCGCTGGTAGCGGCGCAGCTTCGCCGCCTCCTGCCGGATCGTGAACGGCACGGGGCGGGACCGCTTCGGCGTCTTGCCGCGCAGGAGGTAAACATAGTAAAGGTAGAGCGCGTGAAAGCCCTTGACCCTTTTGCGCGGTGGCATCGGCGCGTGTACGCGATACTGCTTCACCTTGCGCGGTGGCTTGTCCGGCTGTAGGCGCTGCCGCTCGGCACGGGGAACGGCGAGCCGTGCGCGGATGGCGTCCTCGGTATAGTCCTCGCCTAAACTTTTTAGGCGCACATAGCGGCTGCTGCCACTTGGCTTGACAGCAAGGTATTTGCCTTGGGTCCTAACCTCATAGCCTTGTGCGCGGAGACGGGTGAGGAAGTCGGAAAAAGCTGCGTGCCCGCAAAAGCGCGGCGTCCACATCGGCGCGGGACCGTACCGCGCACGGTCGGGCGACTGTGCTTCTCTGCGTCCCATTCGGCGTAATGCCTGCCCTCGTGCTCCGGCTCGATGACGGATAAGCCGCGCTCGCGGCTGACCGCGTTGGATGTGCCGCGCAGCGTTCCAAAATAGCTTTTGAAGTCGCTGCGGTATTTGCTGCCATCCACCAGAGAGACGGAATTGAACACGATATGACAGTGCAGATGCTCGCGGTCAAGATGTGTGGCGACCACGGCCTCGTACCTTTCACCCAGCAGACGGCGGGCAAACTCCACGCCTGCCGCGTGTGCCTCCTGCGGTGTGACCTCGCCGGGGGCGTAGGAATGGATGATGTGGTAGCCGAGAATGCCGCCGCATTTGTCCCACCGGCGCTTGGTCGCCTGCATCTCTGCATAAGCGGTCTCCACCGTGCAGTTGATGCCGGTCCGCAAGAGGTCTGCATGGGGCGGCGCGGTTTTCCGCTCATTGCCGATGTAATGAAGCGCGGCGGCAAGGTCGGTTTTGTGCTCGTTCGCGGCATAGGCAAGGCAATGATCCAGCCGTCGCCGGATGGGGATGATCTTGTCGTAAGCCATTCACAGCGTCTCCTGACGAGCCGCCACGCCCGACGGACCAGCGCCGCGGCCTCCTGAATATCCGCTTCGCTGGCGCTTTGCTGTGCGTTCGCCCAATATGCGATCTGGTTGACATTGTTGCCGATGGCGGACAGCTCGCGTAGTAGGGCGGTATAGGTGTCGGGCGGGCGTGGGCGGAGTTGGACGCCGGAAACAATGCTGCGGATAAACGGGTCGATCCCCATACCGGCAAGCTCCGCCTGCGCCCTCAAATGCCGGTATTCCGGCTCGTTCATCCACACGCTGATATGACGGTTCCGTGTTCGCATAGCGGCTCCTTTCAGTTTGTTCTAAATTGCGTCTCACGGTGGGACGCAATTCCCGCTCACCTGACACGGCCTGTCCGCGTAGGCCTCTCCAGCCTCCGCACCAGCCGTTTCTCACGCGATGCCCAATACTCCGGCTGGCAGGCTTGAAGCACACGGTCAATGGCACGTTCAAATGCAGCGGCGTCTTTGATCCGATCCGCAGGCGGCGTCCACAGCTTCTTGTCCATCAGCTCACGCAGCACCACTTGCTCACAGCAGTCCTCTTCAAACCATAAATAGCCGCCCTCGCGGAACCCGCATTTCCTTGCCTCCGGAGAGAGCAGCATGGCTGCCTCGCGCGTCGCTCTCGCTCCGCCATGGCTCGGTGTTGAAACAAGGTCTATGCCGGGGAGAACGAATATGACCTCATCCATTTGTCCCCATGGGGAAAATTCATGTTGTATGCTCATCAGTCCTTTCATATCTCACGGTGAGATTTCATTTCGTACCGGGGGTCTGGGGTACACCCCAGCAAGCGTCATTTGTGCTACCAAATGACATACTTGCTGGGACAGCACCGCCATCGGCGGCGCTGTCTGTGACTGCGGGATCAATTATCGGGTCGGGGAACAATGCTTTTTTGTCACTCGTTTCTGTTCCGATTGGCGCTCTACAGAGAGTGCAGCCTCAATGCCGCCTCATCCTGCACCTCAAAGCGCACAGATTGGATGCCTCCGTTTTGCGGCCGAATGATTGAAGATTCCGTGGGTAGTCCGCAAGGGGACCGTGACGGTAAGACCGCTTTCATAGCGCAGCGTCACCAATGTGGCAGGGATCGCGTGAGTCAGAACACGCCGCACCTGTTCACGGTAGTCCAGCGGATGCACCGTCCCGACCACGATTCTACCCTTTTCCCCTATAACATTCACACGGTATGCTATGATCCCTCCGGTTCATCCGCATAATGCGTCCAGATGTTATGTGCGCTGCTGCCACGGATAAATGCTTCGCGTTCCAAAACGCACCATGTTCCGCTTGGCCTGCTCATCCAGAAAAAGCAGCGTTCCTCCGGTGCAGCGGCTTGTGCCGCTTCTTGCAGCTTCCTGCTGTCGTAAAGGAAGTCCGAGCGATAGTGCTTGGTATTCTTCTCTGTCACACGAGAGAAAGGATAGGAGGTCGATTTCTTTTTGCATCCTATCTCCGCCATTCTCTCCATTCGGAGACAGGTACTTTTCTTCAAATTCCTGCGGTGTCCAGCTTCCGGCCTCCGCATCCAGCATCAGGTCGTCCGGTGCAAGCTCACGCTGCCCGTTGTCCATTGGGATAGGAACAGGTGTGAGCACCGTGCCGAGGAAAGTGCCGGATGCCGTGTCGGACACGCGCTTGGGGTAACCGTTGTTCACCGTTTCCAATTCGTAGCGGTACATTCCAGGATACACGGCGTCATGGTCGATCCGCTTCTCCGTAAAAAGTGCAGGGATACCGAAAATCTCGATTTCTTTCATGCGTTCCATCTTGCTTCTCCTTAATGGCTATATATTTTTTGCTTTCGCTCATGCTCTCGCGTGGGTACCGCAGCTGCATCAATGATCTCCGCGGCAGTTTTGCGGATGGTGTTGAGCGCCTCATGCAGTTCTCGCAGCTCTTACTCCTGCTCCAGCCCGCAACATAGCCGAAGGAGTAATCGGACACATCGATGCCGAAATGTCGGCAGACAACGTAGGCGACGCTTTCCGCCTCGACTTCCTTTTGACCGCGCGTCTTTTTCCCGGTTTCCTGTAAGCGTTCCGCGTTGTGAAGCACGGCGTGTGCGATCTCATGCATAAGCGTTTTGACGGTCTGCACCTCGCTCATGCCGGAACGGAGGACAATACGCTGCTCGCGGTCGCTGAAATAGCCCTTTGCACCGCTTTGCGCGATCGGCTCGATGCTCACAGGCACAGGAGAAAAGCCGCAAGGCGGTCGTAAATGCACTGGTAGTTCGGAACATCGCCGTACAGCTCAGCGACACCGAGGGATGGCAGTTCCTTGCCCTCGGTCTGACTCACGTCAAAGACGACGGTAACGACGCGGTAACGAGGATGGTAATGATCGTGCGTTCCTGCATCGTGTTTCCATTCGTCCTTGACCGGCAGACCCGTAGCTGGGTCGATCTTGTCGTGATCCATCCATTTCCGCTTTGGGCAAGGCGCAAGAATCTGGATGCCGTGCTCGCCTGCTTTGACGCTTCTGCTGAAGTCTTTCTTCCACGCGTGAAAGCCAGCCACATGAGACGATTAGGGTTTTGCAGAAAAATAAGTATGGTGTTGCGAAAGCTATAATGGTGGAATTTGGACATGACAGCGGGTATTCCGCATAGCGTCCGCTCTCAAAAATATTCTGCGTGCCTTTTTCCAGCTGTTCCATCAGGTAATCCAGCCGCTCATCGGTGGTTCTGGCCATGCCTCAACGCTCCTGTTTCTTTGGCTTCTTGTCTCGGTCAGGTACCTGCGCCTTTTGCCTCGGCTCGACCCTGAGTGTGATCGGCGTGTTGCCCTTTTGCACCGATCAGCAATTCGGCCATGTGAAATTTTTTCTTAGGTCTCCATCTGCTCCGTCGTCAGGCTGCCAAAGTGATCCTCCTCAATGCACAGACAAAGAACGGGCCGAACACACCGCCGTAGCCGCCCTCCATACTGCGGTTAAAGGGCATTCCTAAACTAATGCTGTCATCGTTGCCTCACCACAGCGACCGGCTCAGCAAAGGGGTAGATGGCGGTGATCGTGCCGCCTACGACCTCCTGCATCCCATGCAGTCCCTCGATGTCCTTTTCATACGGGGCGTACCCCGGCTCCACAACTAATACCTTCATTTCGCCTTCCTCCCCTCGGGTATGAAAAAAGGCTCTATCGCTGCTGCGTGAGGCCTTTCTTGAAAAATGGAATCCTTTGCTTTCTGCTTTTCGCCCATCTGACGGCAGCGTTCCAGCTTGCCGTAAATGTCCTCCTCGATCTCGCGCGGTGTCATGCTGACGTCGGGATAATATTTTTCGCAGGCGGTCGCCGCGAGAATGACTTTGGTATTTTCAGCGCGTTCCTGCTTTCCCTTGAACGGATCGTCCTCCTGCTCCGGCACAGTGCCGGACGAGGCATCTCGATTCACAACGGAAACGGGGACCGTCGTGGTCGGCACCACATGAGCAGGCGGGACGCCACATCAGGGGACGATGGGATCACGGGCGAGGGGACGGCGCTGTAGCTGCGACCTGCGGGGCGGGCTGCACTGCGGCAGGTGAATTTTTCTCCTGCTTGACCGGCAGGGGAACGACTTTGGGCGGATCAGAATATTTTCCCTTCAAGAACCTTACGCATGGCGTCCTCTGTCAACCTGCCCGCTTTCTCCACGCGCTTGAGGTATTCCACACGCTCCGTCGAGAGCCTATAGCCGAGGTCGGAAAAGGCGTACCGCCATATCCTGATTTTTGGGCTTCAGGAATGAGAGGGGCAGATGCGATGGATAATGCGAGCGTGCCATCGTCCACCTTGCTGCACACGTCCTTGGTCGCTTCAGACATACGCAGCATACGGTTGAATTTGCTGACAGATACCCATTTCCTTTGCGATAGCTTCATCCGTATTCAGCTTTTCGCCCAGCTCGCCTTTCTTTTTGCGGCCGGCTTTCTGCTTCATGCCCTCCATCTTCATTTTCAGGCGCGGAGAGGTCATAAGTGCTGATCTTATCGCGGTGCAGATTGCTGTCCGCGACGAGGATTTTTGCGTCGGCGTCATCAATACGCTGGATGATGGTGGGAATAGGATAGTTCAGCTCTGTGCCGATCAGGTGGCGGCGCTGGCCGGAGAGAATTTCAAGTCCCGCCGCCCTCCTTGGGGCGCGCCCAGTACAAGTCCTTGATACCGGTCAATTCCACCGCCTTGTACAACTCTTTGAAGTTGTCGCTGTCCTATCGACGGAAAATTGTTGTACTTTGAGCGTTCAGATAAGGCAGGATGCAGCGTGATGAAGTAGCTTTCGCCCTCTTTGGGGATCGGCAGGTCCTTGAGCGCCTTTTCGTCCGGTGGATTCAAGCGTGCATCAAATACCTGTGTGATGGCCGTTCCGGTCGGACCGACGGCGGCGGGACCGGCAGGCATTGCCGCGGGCTTAGCCGGTGCCGCTTTGGTCAAGCTGCGGGCGGACTTCTCGCTTCCTTGCCCTTATCCATTGCGGCAGGCGTGGCGGACATTTTTTCCTTCCGTCTTGGCTGGTTCACTCTTGGCAGGAGTCGCAGCCGCAGGCTTTTTCGGCTTCTTTTGCTCTTGTCA
>VOFB01002705.1_pt1 | contig 13932 bp, 16 predicted proteins | sample 5384141 | NCBI WGS metagenome assembly VOFB01 (sample SAMN12384721, study PRJNA508395) | human gut metagenome | isolation source: healthy gut A | host: Homo sapiens | reverse complement strand
CCCATATTTAATGGTCTTTAGTTTTCTATTCTTCCAGCCTGTATCCTGCCCTTAAATACGGTTTTAAGGCTGTCTCCTATATCAAAACTTTTTGCGCAGTCTCTGTATGTGAAGATCGAGAGTACTCGACTCGACAGAGTACTCACTTCCCATATTTCTTCATATATTTTCTCTGAAAAGTGTGATATTTTTATTGCGCATCAAAAGCTCAAGCAGCTCAAATTCCTTTGGTGTAAAGCTCTATGCTTTCCTGCCTTTGATACATTCTGGTTTTCGTATCGATAGCTATATCCTTAAAAGGTGAGCTGCTGCTCCATCTTATTATAACGTCTTAGCACTATATTTACCCGGGCTAAAAGCTCAACAATCTCAAAAGGCTTTACCATATAATCCTCGGCACCGGACGTGAGACCTCTTAGCCTGTCATCTAAAGTGGCTTTGCTGTGAGAAATATCACAGGTATGCCAACGGCTTTTATGTATTCCATAAACAAAGCCGTTTAACTTCGGCAGCATTACATCAAGTATTATCGGGTCAAAATTTCTCTCCTCCAGAATGTCTGCTGCCTCCATACCATCAAAGGCACAGGTGCAGCTATAGCCTGCTTTCATGAGATTTAATCTGATGAGGTCCGATATCGGTTTTCGTCTTCAACTATTAATATTTCTATCATCATTTTTAAAACTTTATTATCCGTAACTATTTCTTTATAAATCTTTGCATATTCTTCTTTTGCTGTCAATCCTAGGATTATATATTCAGCCTGTATTATGCATAACTGTTTATATATTAGCAGATACTTGTATCTAAAATGTATCAGTCGCAAAATACATACGAAAAAGATTACTGTCCATATGCGCTCGCTTTAACCTATCTTCCACCTTAAAATCTACAGTATCTACACAACTGTTAAGCTGCAGATCATCAATCTCTCTCCATAAGCCTCTTTCCTATATCGGTATCCTTCAGCAAGCATACGTCTTATCATTTTCCTCGACCCTCTGATGACGTCTCTATGTCAGTATTATTTATCAGAGCATCCTCCACCGTGATGTAAAGGCGTGTGTGCCTTGAGCCTTAGACCATGTGAATGTAAATCAGTGTATAGCCGGCGATACGGTTTTTCTTGTTCATCCGCACGACAAGAAGCCTCCATCTATCTACAAACAGCTTGCCATTGGCCCTGACAGGGTTCTCTCCCTCTATTGCGTGAACCGGTGTCTCCATTTATGATATGCGCATCATCATCATACAGCCGAACTCGTGCAGTATCGACAGCAGCAAGCTCTTATCGTAATACCTGTATAATATGAGTTTAGAAGGCTCTTCCCGCCTTCTTGTCTGTAACATATTCCATCTCAAAGGTCGCCAAGCCTTCTGCCGCACAGCGGTGATTTTTCTCCTCCCAAAAACCATAAAGTCATCATCGCCTAAGGATTGTCACATACGCAGCCCTTGCCTTCTCATCACATTTTGTCAAGCAGAGCCCTTCCGTGAAATTCACCTTCAGCCCTTTGACATCCAAGGCTCCGTTGCTATCAGCGGAACACAGCCATGATAAGGCAGGTTGCCATTGTATACATTAGCACATGCCGCCATATCATACACCAAAATCCCCAACATGCTTGTGCAGGCGCTGTCCTGTCACCGACGCATCTTAATGCAGCTTTTCTCATGATGACCCAGTCCTCGTCGCCGTTGCGTGAGTCTCTCATCATCAACGATTTGAAAGCGCTTTCCTGCACTCCTACATCCTGCAGCTCGTCAGGCTGTCGAAGCAGCAGCCTGTTTCCATCTGCGTGCTCGGGATGTACGCAGCATGGCTGCCCTCAAGCTTAAAAGCGTGCCTGTATGATCGGCTACGCCCTTACGGCCTCGAATTCCATCCTCTATACCCATGTTTTTCACATGCCAAACGGCATTGAAAGCTGTCGTGAAAAGCTTATTCCGTGGGCATTCTCAAGAATTTTCTACATTGTGCTGTATTTCAGTTGTTGCCGGTGACATTACGCTTGCTCTGCGCGCCATGCATCGATGCCGCGCCATCAGAGAATGTCATGCAGTATAATGATGATAATCATAAAGCAGAATCGAGAATCTTATCAACGCTTCCTCCTCTGTCAATACATCTACAATGTGCAGATGATGAGTCAACAGCAAAGCCTCTTAATCGAGTGCAGACAAAGCGATTACCTAAACTCATCCGCATCCCTAAATCAATTATAGTCTTTAATATCGCTGAATATCGACACAGTTGCATCTCATCCTCCTGCGCATGCAACTCATCATAATTCAATTCCTCAACAACCTTTCTGACCTCGACCCCGTATGCTTTGATGAGAGCAACTTTGCCATACAACGTCATAACACACCATGCTGTCTATCTTCCCTGTTCATCAAGCAGGCCATTTCTCTCTTGGATAGATATGAGCGTGCAGCTCCTGTCTGTCATAATCAGAAATCGTATCCTTGAAAATCAAATCCACCTTTTCGCTTTATCACTGAGCGATTTGTTCGCCTGATATGTAAAAAACTCATACTCGCCATGTATATCACTCGGCAGGAAAAACTCCGTGCCCTTTGGCGAGTTTATAATCGCAGAAAAGATTGACTATCTCCCTGATTACATCCTGACTTGATGAATAATTTTTGTTTTAACAACTTCAGATATTTTTGTAGTACTGCTATCGTTGTCATATTTCCCCCGTAACCTCTTATTTTTCAATGAAATATACTAATTCGCTCCCTATTCATGTTCCATGCTATACCGGATAAATCCCTTATTATATTTTCATTATATAATAAAAATTTTCAATGCCGCAAACCAAAACCAATATTTATAATTAAAAAGAGGCAAATCCATCATCATTTTATCTTGGATTATTTTTATATTTTGAATAATTACCTATTTCATGTACCAGGTGTCACATTCCTGCCCATGCCTCGTTACATTTCCTGTCACTTCCTGATTGTGGCACAGGCTACTAAAAATGTAAGCATGCTTCCTGTAATTGTGGCTGATGCTCCAGACTTGAATGCAGCCCCCAAAGCAGCGCTCTTCCAGCTCGAGACGTATGTCAGCCTTCTCTGGACTGATATCTGAAAATGATACTGTCCGGCAGTATATCAGGGCCTTACTGATATGTCAAGCACCCTCAAGTTGAGGCCTGCAATCGGCATAAGTGCATTTCAAAGCGGAATTGACCCACTCCTCACCTCTGCCATCCAGCCTGTCCTTCTCCCAGGTCTCACCCATTCTGGATGATGCTGCCTTTATACCCAGCCAACATGCCTCTGCCTCACCCTTTTAAGCTGCCCCAATTCATATCATAGGTGTGTGGTATATTGGGGGAAATTACGCTTGAGGTCTCTATATTATTGTGGTGATAGCTGCTGACACCTGCCTTCGTGCAGTTCAGAAGTCGCTCTGCCAGGAAAGCCCATTGATGAAAACATAAATCATCTTTAACTCTCTTTTCATATACTTCATATGCATGTATTGCCTTATCACCTCACTTGTCAGCAAGCTCACACAGAATCCATTTGAGAACGGCCTGCACCCCTCTCTCATCTATCCCTGCAAAGTTTCCCCAAGTAATTTTTTCCTCAGGTAAAATCAGCAAACCTACAGGTTTATAATGATCAGCACAGTATTACAGTCCTCAGATTTTTCTCTTTCCTATATTATCGAGCACAAATCTACCATTGACAAACTTCTCCTGATCATATCTGTGCCCTTACATTGTGCCTGCTGTCTAAATCACATGGCAGAGGTCATCCCTTGTGATTCTCCGCCTCATTGGCCTGTGCCAGTGTTATTGGATCCATTTTACTCCTTCGTGTCCTGTATTTCTTCTCTCTCATTTAATAAGTCATTATAATATATCATCCGTTATCATATTGTCTATACCTTCTGGTTAACAATGATAACAAAACAGAAACTGTAAGATGTTTTTATACTTAAACCAGCATAACCAATGTCTGCTATGATGAGCACCAGTCCTGTAAAGGATTTAATCGTCAGCTTTTCCTTAAATAATGCAAATATAAAACACCATCAATAACTATGTCATTATCTATAGTACCATGACACCCTCAAAGTCCGTCCTTGCAGTGCCTCGTACTAGCAAAGCCATGAGCCGCTCATTGTAAGTCCCGAAAGGCAGATAGCCAAGTTTTTTCCATATGTTATAAGTGTGCTGCTTCTTTCCTGTGACAATACCATGCATAAGCACCACATGTCCTTGTTGCAGTTCCCCAGATTAAACTGATTCCTCTATGCCGACCTTTCCAGTATTGGAGGTGAAGCTGCTAAAACAGCAGAGCAGCACTATAAACCTTACTATTCTGTTTCTTTGCATCACCATATGTCTAATGCTATAAGCACCAATAGATACCAGCCTGAGCACGTTTATCTCCTCTTTAAAAAGATAAATGCAAGTATCAGCATTGTGCTTGATTTATCACCCACACCACCTTCATTACATCGCCGTTGAAGCCCATGATATCTGGTTATGACTCCTGAAAGCATCAGAAATATCCATAAGTCTTTGCTGACACGTTTTAATCTGCCTCTGCGTTTAACCACACAAATACAACCATGGAAAAAATCAAACTAAGAATGTCCTGATTGTAGTTGTTATTGTTTGAATCATTTTTATCACCACACTTTAAAAGCGATGTTATTACAAAAAATGATCCAATGCATATATCAATCTAATATTTTTATTTGGGTCAACCACGTTATCCAGTTCGAAACCCGCCTTCTTAAATACAAAAAAACGTTCGGTGAAACGGCTTACGCAAATGAGACATCGGGGATTCGGTCCACTGCCTGCTGGTCCGCGCTAACAGACGTCCCCGGACGCCAAGCGCCTGAACACGTTGTCCGAGCCTGATCCGATACTGACATTAAAAACGCCTCTTTAAGAGAGGCATTTTAATTAACATCTGGGATTCGAACCCGACAACTGATTAAAAGTCATGCTCTACCACCTGGCTAATATCCCATATGATCAGATTTGAACAGAAGCTAGTTGATTCTAAACTCAAACTAATGCAGGAATCAAAAAATCCCAGCCTTACCGTCATTGAGGCCTTTGTTAAATACTTCAGCAATGATATTTATTATAATGCATCACACTTGCACTAATGCTGGTGGATACAGGATTCGAACCCCGGCCTCAGAGTCATTGTCTATGCCAACCAACTGCGCTATACCCAACTATTTACTTCATATATGGTCCATATGGAATTGATATGAAATAAAAAATGGTGCCAGCGATCGAACCCCACACCCGGCTTAGGGAAGGCTTAAAAGCTTCATCCAACTGAGCGAGACACATGATGGGATATCATGAATACCAATATCTAAGCAAGTGGATAATCGAACCCGGTATCCGCTTGAAGGCTGGTGTTCACCATTGAACTACCCGCACGGTCAGTGACAGATCTGAACCTGCGACCTCCTGGTCCCAAACCATGTGTTTGTTAACACCCCGAAGGATTTGTTTATGTCTTTTCCGTGACGCAAAGAATTTATATGCCAAAAGGGCAGACATGCCCAACTTTTTTTTATATTTTTAGTGGTTGCCATGTTTAAAAGAGTTTCTCCTGGCAGGCATTTTATCCGTACATGCTGCACCAACCTGATTTCAGATCTTCATTGGGCATCTCTCTAAAGCAAAGAGCCTGCCTCGATGGCTTATAGTATTCTTTCTCTGCCGGGAGTAAGCTCTGCAGAAGAGCAGCCGTACTCATTCAAATAGAAGATAGGATCACAACCAAAGCCGTTGTTCCTGCCATCTCCATCCTATATAGCCTCCATGCCTCCTGGCCCATTAAGTCTTTTTCCATCTGGCAGCACTAGTGCTGATGTATACTACACAAAGTAATGTATTTCTCCTTTAATAATCCATCATACAGTTTTATGGGCACATATTCTTATATCATGTGGAAGTATCTCGTCCATATATAGCGCGCTGACTCCCGGTTCCTTATTCAGATAGTCGACCCTTTAAGTCCCAGAGTCATCTGTGAGTACCACTGCACTTTGTAAATGCACTATGTACTAATCTGTGTTAATGAGTCTTCAAAGGTATCTTCCATCCTCCAATTATATCCACATAATGTCCTGCTTCCTCATTGAACGGATATCCACGTCACAGTCTGAGCATTCCCTTTGATTTCGAGCTTATCCTGTTTCCTGTTGCAAAATATGATTTTGTCATAATATATTTCCTTCCTTCTTTTCCTATTCGGACAATTTCAGATATGCCATTAGTAGCCCCATCAAAGCCTGCATGATTGCATCATACATACCCGAGCCGCCTGTTTGATAGTCTGCATTGGCCAGATTGTCAAGCTCCCGTCTGCTGACCAGAATCCCACCTCCACAAGGCAACCGGATCCTCACTGTTCTATATTATATATATGTCATCTGCAGATGTTCTGCCCTGCTTCCTGTCATTGTCACGTTATCCATGCAATCTGTGCAAGGTGTTTACTTCCCGAGCTCTCTGTTATCTATCTCAATAGAGCACCCAGCAAAACCCGAAACTGTCTTTCATATGAGTTGCAATAACGCTTATAACAACCGCATCCGCCTTATTATAAGTGCCCTCTGCTGCAGCAGATTGGCATTCAAGGTCCTTAGGGTGTAGAATATTCCAAGCCTTTTGCCACCTGAATAGCTGTCAAGCTGTTCCTTAAGTGCCAGCACCATGTCCATCGATGCTCCTCTACCTCGTCGCACGGCACGGCATACGACCGCCGTGACCTGCATCTATTATGATGACCTTATCGTATATATCATGCAGATTGACAAAGCTCAGATAAAGATATCCATCTCTCATGCGCTGCTTCACCTGATAGAGCTTGTCTGTAGTGATAGCTATCACACCATCTGCCCCCTTGCGGTAATACTGCATGGAGTCTATATGATTTGACCTGCCTGTCATGGAATACTTCGTAAAGTACTATCCACATCAGCCTTAAGCTTTTTACATAGACCGTCTATGTCAGGGCATCGGTTTCCACCGATATACTCTGGCGCTCCCCTTCTGAGTCGTCCGGCAACTCTATCCTTAAATCATCCTCAAAGCCGGCTTTCTCCTGCAATATCTCATCAGGGTTCTTCTCCTGCTTTTGCATCTGAGGAAGCCTTGACATAAGTTTTGCAGCAGGCAAGTTCTGGCGCTCCTTAGGATTCAGCTGACTGTGCGGTGGGGCTGCGCTGTTCCGGTACATACCCTTGTCAGCTCCACTTTTCCTGCACCAATATATTATCATAATTGTCAGCACCCCCTATATCTGTATATAAACAACACAGTGTGCCCACATTTGTATCACACAGGCATGACACATAGAACACCCCATTGTTCCTGAACGCCGCCCTGAAGGCTCCATCTCCTTCCAGATCCACATTGAAAAGTTTTTCCTTAGGGTACTGTCATCCCAACAATTATAACCACATCATGATTTGGGTTTATCTTTGACCCATATAACAGTAAGAATTAGTCTATTGTAATATGCTGCACATGCTTTACTGCTGCAACCATATTTGAAAAACAGCCTCCCTTTATGCCCTGATAGTCCTTTCTTCCATCTATGATAAGCATCTGCTAAGGACTGTTGCATCCGCGTCATAAACCGGTCCCTGCCATGCTGCCAGATATGCCATTCCATGGTATACTCTCCACCATCATACTGATTGACGTTGAATGAATTGCTCGCCACCATATGATCCACGAAAACAAAAGCTGCTCCTCCGGCATAAGGGCTGACTCAAGTGCACTTGTGGCCGCAAAGCCCAACAGGTGCCGTAGCTGCCCTGATCCCTGATTAGTGACACACGCTGTCTTTCCTCAGATCATACTTTGTTGGCACCGTTGATACACCCTCGGATTTGTCTGTCATAGTGAGCGTATTTGTCGCCGTGTCAAAGCTGCAGGTCATATCCAAAAGTTTAGACAGCTTGTCTAAGCTTGCATAAAACTGTCCCTTATACTGTACAAAGTTATTGTCGTCTGCCAGCTTGAAATCAGCTGTCAAACTGTGCTTTTCCACCAGAAGCTCATTTTTATTGTATACATGTGCACTGCTGTTTAGTGCATCATGTGAAGCATGGACACGGGAACCATTATATTCCTGTTCTCATCCATATACACATGCTCATCCTCGCTCGTATACTCCTTATTTTCTATCCTAAGCCTGATGGTGGTTCCATTTACATCAGCAGCCACAAGCGGACTCCATATAGTATTATCTATCTGTGCTCCTCTGAACGCGCCAAGTGTAGAGCTGTCCTTTGCATATATGTAAAAAATTAGACACAAAGATAAGTGCCAAGATGAATGTAAATGCAATATATCTCTTTGAATATTTCATATACCCTGCTAATCCTTTTTCCTTCGGAGGCTTAGGCCCCATAAACTGATAAAAATATGTCTTTACTGTCATTGTAGATTTTCCTGTTTTGTCAGTTTTTCTGCCGATATAGCTCTGTATCCTCATAGCTCGCAATCAGATACATCGACCATGCATCAAGCCTCCAGAATACAGTGCCGGAGCGCTATTTCTCCTCGAGTCGCTCACCGGCGAGTGATTTGCATACAACCGTACTGGTGATGTGTCAGCCACAGCCCTCTGCTGCTGGAAATGAATCAGGCTCCACCTCGGCTCTACATTTTTCCTCACAGCAGCCACCACATCAGGTCAATGTCATAGCCCTGGATGTCCACTCAAACATCCCTTATCTACCATATCCTCAGCTTCCCAACAGCCTCATACCTCCACAGCTTTATAGACATTGGTCCAAAGCCTCTGCCAGCTGTAAACTCCCTGTCAGCACCGGGTGCTATATTTATGCTGCCATGGCTGCCTCATATCGGAAATGTACCACCGTCGCAAAACGATCCACAAGTATTCTGCTCCGTGGTGTAAGCATGATGAGTGAGCTGCAAGTGTTCAGTCAGCGGCGCCTTGCTCAAGTTGCCAGACGCCCAGGTCCTCTCTTGTAAGGGAATCACCCGATGTATCAAGTGTCACCATCACCTCATCCTTGTACAGAAAACCCTTACCGGATTACCGTGCTCCGTCCTCCGGAACCAGTCAATGTGATACATTCCTTCATTCTTCGCCAACCATAGCTTTTTCATCGATAGAATTGTATATCAGATGAGAAAAAGCCCACTTTATAGCTCCACCCAGAACCCCAAGTCGTCCTTGGGAATATAATTTTCTCCCATGGAGAGTCAAAAAGCCCATCAAATGGCAGCCTTAAAGGTCCTACCTGAGCATATCTGTCTGCATATAGCCTCAGCATCGCCCTCAAACGATATCCTGCCGTCCTCCACACGTGTTATCTCACATCCCAGATCATATCTTCCCTCTTTACGACTGCCTCAAGGCCAAATGACATGGCACAACAACAAGCCCAAATCTATTCATATATTGTGTAGTCTGCCTTCTATACTGTACTTTACCATTGTTATCTAATATTATATTAAATTTACCTTTAAACAGGCTTCATTTAAAATTGATATATCCCAATATATTTGTATCCACCCATGACTGTCGCTGTATCAACCGCGATTTCCTGATATCTGACAATATGCGGTTTCCACCATGCGTGCAGTAAAAAATCACACCTCAGGACGCATCGAGTTCACCTATGAATCAGCATATCCAGGCATACTGAGCAGTGCCTCTTCAGGTGACCTGCTCAGCCCTCTTGTTCAGCATATCTATAAGGTGTATCTTCTTTGTGCACCTTATAAAGTTCATCCGTATAAACTATTTTTTTAAATTTCATACATCCATACGCCAAAATAATTTACATTATGACATCTATTTTATTATGAGATGTGAATCAAGATAAATCACCAAAATCATTATTAAGTCAGTGCACTTTAGTTCTTAATAATAAATTAACTCTTGTTTTTTGTCTATATTATTTTGTGTTTCAAAGTATTGCTTTTTAATTACTGTTATTTTATAATGTTTCCGAAGAGCAAAATCTTTTTTCACGTTATACCTCATTAATTATTTATAGCCTCAAAAGAGAGCCGGTCACATGATTCTTTTTATACGTTTATGTTTTTTATATTTATCAACTAAAGCATTCTCATATCTCAGGCTTTGAATAATAAAAAGCCCCATATACTGTCGCAGTTCATATTCTTCAAAAACTCACCTGCTCCTGACTCAACACCCTCGGCGGTCGTTGCAGATTCCCCAGCTCCTTTGGCCAGTGCTATCGTGTGCACAAGCAGCCTCTCACCATTTGAATCTCCTATATTTCAATCGTGTTCTGGTCGACTTTGAGTGTATCAAAAGCACTCTGCTATTGAGGGTAACAAGTGATGAATAGCCTTGAGCCACAAAATCATCTCACCAAAGTGGAAATCCATTGCCAGTTGAATTTATCCGCAATACTTTTGATTTCATCATTATCAACTGCACCTCCTCTGTAATCTCTATGTGTATATGCTGATCGCCTGTTATATCATGACATCTTGACCACAGACTCAAAGTACAGTGTCTGCTCTGGACAGGCTACTGATAGAACTATTTTTTTTCCCTTCATCGTCTCTTGGAGGTACACACCCTGAATACATACTGGGCGCCCAACTGGTGCTGCTTTCAAAAAACCAGTTTGTTGGTCTTGGCATATTGTTGATACCATATCTCAAAATGATTGTCATTTAAACTTGTAGAAGTTATCCTCCATCTGCTTTTCGACAATCCTTTCTGTGGTCGTGGCCTGACTCCATATATCCTTCCGCCCTTGATCCGATTCTCTGTGCTACTCGTCAAGCCTCCTTCAACCTTTTTCCCTGGCTCCCATTTTGTCACACCAGTATATTGAATCTTGGAATCTTGGTGATTCTGAAACCTTAATAAGCCAAATTCATTTGGTTCAGAGTTCTTTCTGATAACTATTTTATCTTTAGGCCATCCGCAAAGAAAAATAACAAATTGTTCGTATTTATAAGGACCTGATATGTCATTATATCCTACAACACCCGTATATTTTCTCAGAAACCATCTAAGCCTCATCGCCCTTTGCCACACCACAGATGACACTATCTTGAAGGAGGAATATCCGAAATCAATATCCTGATACTGCTTCTGTCACGCAACTTTAAAAACTGTAACACATCCTGGTCACTGCAGACCACATACGTTTATCAAGCTCTTTAGCCCCGCTTATATCCGAAAAGCCCGGCTATCATCTTGTGCAGCCTCCCACGCCAGACACATTGACAAACTTTTGTTCTTGCAATACTGTACTGTCCATCCCTCACGATGGTACCATGCTGATAGGTATCCTTTATCAAAACTGCCTGCGCAGATTATTCACTGATGTCTCTAAAAGCATGTGAAGCTTATCCTCCTCTAAGACGATAGTACATACTGTTCCATCATCTCTGATAGCCTGCTTTGACTCAAGCACTTCTCCAAACATAGCACGGATCAGAAGATTCATCCTGTGGATACATCTTATTGTTGTTCACATCTACATAGTAGATACTGCCAGTTAAGCCTAGCATTCACCATCCACCTCCCGTTAAGACGCCCATCAAGTTGAATCAGCAAGCCCTGGCTGTTCAACTGTTCTTTGCCATCATCATCAAATCGATCCTGAATGACATCCTCAGGATCTGTTCCTCCTTGGCATGCAGTACCACAGTAGCAAATTTTTCTCCTCTGCAATCTGTTCAACAGCCTTCCAGCAGATTATTCTGTCAACCATGCTGTCTATAAACGATTTATAATATCCATTTTTCTTCTTTCTGAGTCATTCATCACTGCTTGATAAAAAGACTCAACTGATTCTGGTGGAAAGCACTTAAAACATATACCTTCCATGTGATGAATTATCTTTTATCCATCTTCTATTGTTTTCATCATCAAATCTATTACATAATACTCCACAAAAATAAAATAATTATTAAAAACTCTTTCATACCTATCACCACTATAACATTAGAGTCAATAGTAAAGCTTGCTTTAATTTGTTCTTTTGTATTTTATGACATATATTTTATATATAGCGTCGAGTGTTTGAGATATCTGCAATCAATCCACCTTGTCCTCAAGACCTGCTTATTCTGATAAGTTTGCCGGCAACCGCTTCCTTGCTGTTTCATCATTCATCTGACGATGCATGCTTGCCGGATTTAAGCAGCAGGTCTTCGCATCTGCCACATGTGTCTCGATTGCACCAAGCCTTAATGCCTTCATAATGCAGACGCTGCCCTCTGCCGCCCTTTAAGCCAAATGATACGACTCGCAGCCTCAGTTTAAGATACTTGTGCTCCTCATAGTATTTGTTTGAAGGAACCTTATAGTTTATAGCAACCTTTGGATGATTTTCCAAAATTCAGCCACTGCTCACCATTTTCCACATGCAAAGAGCATAACGCACATAAGTGACTCAAGTCAAGATTCAGCAAATGCATTCTGGACTGCATAGAACCAAAACTGCGCAGAAGTGTGCACATTTATGATAAACGCACCTTCCTTGCGAATTTTCTGAATATAGATGCCATGATAGTCATCAGGTGTGATCCAGGTCACAGCCATCCAGTCGAATTGCCGTTGCCTCACGATTGCTCCGCCGAGGTGTGGCCCGTGTCCGTCCATACTTTGTGGTAGAGTGTGACAACATCTGTGCCCACCCACTTGTCTGTAGTTACAGGTGTCGGGAAGGTATTGTCCATTCATAGCGGTACGCCGTGTCAAACACCTTTGAAACTCTATATCCAATCAAGCGCAGGATTGGCAATAGTCTCACCAAACATAAGTTTCCTGCCCGAATGCTGCATTCAGCCCTCCCTCTAAAGCATCAGAGATAACGAATGTAGCTGTAATACCCACCTTTAAGCCACGATGAGGTTGAAGGTGCCCTCCATAGATGGATGAGATGAACAGATATGTCTCCGCAATTCCATGATATGTTGAACACAGAATGGTTGTTCAACCCTGATGATGTGAGCATGGGCAGCAGTGCCGTCCCTCTCCATAATGATTTTCTCTTGCTACCGTCACAGGTTGGATTCTGCAGTCTGCTGCAGTCTCCTGCCCTCAAGGTCAAAAAGTCTCCTGTCCTTTCGCTTAAATATATTTGAATGTGTTGACTGAATAATCGGAATTGGTTCCGGCTTCTCCGCTTCGGGCTGCATAGCTTCCGCCTGTATATCAATTTATGGTAAATTTATACCGTATTCTTTTCATTGTATTTCCTTAATATGTTAATAACAGTTGGATATAAGTCAAGCATTTGGCGTATGGACAAATTCTTCTTCAAACGTGGAAGGGAGAGTAATTTTACCAAAATTCGAGGTAGTTCTATAACCCCTTTTTTGAGCTTGTCTCATATACTTAGAATAATCCTTGAATTCATAATCCAGTTTTTTTCGATTTCTTTTTACCTTTTCTTCAACCACCATTGATATTTCCAACAATATTTTTTTTATCAAGCCTGACAGTCTAATCAGATTTTACTGCACATACTCATCAAGCACCAGATCATATTCCAGTAAAAATATCTTCTTATCGTGTGATCATCCTTCCCAGTAAAGATACCCCACACCTGAATGCAACTTTCTGTAAGAAGCTACATTGTCTGCCTCATGGATCCAGTTCAAAAATATCCATATAGTAAGCTTCCCGACTGCTGTAAAGCCAAGTATCATCTTAGGGCGCCCTGTACAAAATGTAAGTGCTCTGTCGTTCTGGCAAGATCATATATATTTTCAACAGCCCCGTCATGGGTTATGAAAAATAGTGGATAATCCTGTTCAGAAATATCTGAAATGAAATTGACAAATACTTTTACAAATTACAGTTCGTAACCTCATCAACTGAAACAGAGCAACCGCTTATTATGTTTTCTTTATTGCTACGGTTCACCATCACGACGTG
>VOFB01004312.1_pt1 | contig 13935 bp, 23 predicted proteins | sample 5384141 | NCBI WGS metagenome assembly VOFB01 (sample SAMN12384721, study PRJNA508395) | human gut metagenome | isolation source: healthy gut A | host: Homo sapiens | reverse complement strand
ACGGATATTGCCCATTCCGGTGATATACATTACACAGCGCTCGAAGCCCAGTCCGAAGCCTGCATGACGTGCGGAGCCGTAGCGGCGCAGATCCAGATAGAACTGATAATCTTCCTTATTCAGTCCCAGCTCTTCCATACGCTTCTCCAGGATCTCCAGATTGTCTTCACGCTGGCTGCCGCCAATGATCTCGCCGATACCGGGTACCAGGCAGTCCATAGCAGCCACAGTCTTGCCATCCTCGTTCAACTTCATGTAGAATGCCTTAATCTCCTTCGGATAATCGGTTACGAATACAGGTCTCTTAAATTCCTTCTCGGTCAGGTATCTCTCATGCTCGGTCTGCAGATCGCATCCCCAGAATACCTTGTAATCGAACTCATCGTTGTGCTTCTCCAGGATCTTGATAGCCTCAGTGTAGGTCACATGACCGAAATCCGAGTTGACCACATGCTGCAATCTTTCGATCAGTCCCTTATCCACGAACTGATTGAAGAATGCCATCTCTTCGGGCGCATTTTCCAGCACATAGCGGATCACATATTTTAACATGCTCTCTGCCAGGATCATATCATCCTTCAGATCTGCAAAACAGATCTCCGGCTCGATCATCCAGAACTCTGCCGCATGACGGGTGGTGTTGGAATTCTCGGCACGGAAAGTCGGTCCGAAAGTATATACGTTCTTGAATGCAAAAGCATAAGTCTCTACATCCAGCTGTCCGCTTACGGTCAGGTTTACAGGCTTACCGAAGAAGTCCTGGGTGTAATCCACTTTGCCGTCTTCTGTCTTAGGTACATTGTTCATATCCAGAGTGGTCACCTGGAACATTTCACCGGCACCTTCACAGTCACTGCTGGTGATCAGAGGAGTATGCACATAGACAAATCCTCTCTCCATGAAGAAGGTGTGGATTGCATTTCAGAAAATGCATCAACATATAAGCGCACATAATGGCCACACGCTCTTCCCTCAGAATTCTTTGAACCTCTTCCCTGATCCGCCAAGAACTACCTCAATCTTTCATTTTCCTCCTGAAACTGCTTGCTCACCTGTCCGGATGCATAGCCATAGACCGTACCACAGGATTCGTCCGTCATACCAACGTTGTAAAATAAGGTTTTCATATCCGATCTCCACAGGAATTGGCTCCAGACGAAGCCCGGTCTCCTCCAGCATCTCACGAACCGCCGCCTGATGAAAATCCTCTCCTTCATCCACCAGACCTGCCGGAAATTCATAGATATACCCGTCTATGGATAACGATACTGGCGAATCAAAACCACCCGGTCATGCTTCTCCCCATAAAGACTATAAATGAATGACACCGTCCGGCATTTCATTTTCATTGGAACAACATTTCAAATCATCCAACCGTTTCACTCTGGATGAAACATAATAATGGATGGATTTCGCCGCCCATCCGGTCTTTTGCTTCCAAATGATAAAGATTCAGAAAACGATTCTCTTATTGTCTGTTTTGATATTTTTTTTTAGCCATCTCACAACTCCTTCTTTCCCGGCAGATCCGCCTGTCTGACTGTCATAAACAATTAATGTTAAATGGTGCAACTGCCAGAACAAAAAAGTGAGCAGGCTGTTGATTGCCGGATTCACTGCCGTTCCCATGGCAATCAGTGCATCGACCGGCATGCCAAATGCCTTTCCATATGCCGGGAGCAGCACAAAAGCATTTAAGAAGCATCCGATAAATGCCATAAACAGCGTACCTGCGATCATTCCGATCACTGCACTTTTTTGCTTTTCTTTTTCTGGTAGATCAGACCTGCCGGTACGATCATGGCACAGCCAATCAGGAAATTGGCGAAATCTCCGACACCTGCGGTCGATGATCCTTTAAAAAGCATGTGCAGTACGACTTTGATCAGTTCGATAAACATGCCTGCGACCGGTCCCATCGCAAAGGTACCGATCAGAACCGGAATTTCACTCAAGTCAATCTTATAGAAAGACGGTGCAAAGAAAAGCGGTATTTCAAACATCATCAACACAACGGAAACCGCCCCCAACATACCAATCTGCACCAGATTTCTTAAGTTACTTCTTTCTGCAGTTGTTTTCACTGCATTTGTACCTGAACTGTTCATACGTCCATCTCTCCTTTTTGAATTTAATTCACAGGAAGATCTTCGTCTGATACGATGCCATCATTTTGAAATAAAAAGCCCTGAATCTGTTCTACAGATTCAGGGCTTTGATATACCATCGTATGTTCTTCTCTCATCCAGACTTTGACTGTCGGTCATGGAATTTCACCATGTCAGCCGCTTACGCGGGGTCGCGGACTATACCGCCGGTGGGGAATTACGCCCCGCCCCGAAGATTTCTGCTATCTGCAATTATAAGATAATTTTTTCTTTTGTCAAGCATTTTCGGAAAACTTTTACAATTTCATGGACAGAGAAATTTTTTTTCTTGAGGTCGATGCCGATCACTTTCACATCGATGATATCGCCTACTTTTACGACATCCAGCGGATGTTTTACGAACTTTTTACTGCTCATCTCAGAGACATGCACCAGGCCGTCCTGATGTACACCGATATCCACGAATGCTCCGAAATCAATGACGTTTCGAACGGTTCCTTTAAGTACCATTCCTTCTTTTAAGTCTTCCATCGCCAGAACATCGCTTCGAAGGATCGGTTTTGGCATTTCATCACGCGGATCTCTGCCAGGTTTTTCCAGTTCTGCCGTGATGTCACGCAGTGTCGGCTCGCCGATTTCCAGCTCTTCTGCCATTTTTTGTAATCTCTGATCTTTCCGGAAATTCCGTTTAAATTTCCAGCTGTGATGTCTTCTTTTGTATAGCCGAGACACTCCAGAAGTTTGCCTGCTGCCGCATAGCTCTCCGGATGGACTCCTGTGCAGTCCAGTGGATTTTCTCCGCTGCGTATCCTGAGGAATCCGTCACACTGCTCAAATGCTTTTGGTCCTAATTTTGCAACTTTCAGAAGTTCTTTTCTGTTCTGGAAGCTTCCGTTTTCTTCGCGGTATGCAACGATATTTTTCGCGATCACTTTGGAAATACCGGAAACATAGGAAAGCAGGGATGCGGATGCGGTATTTAAATCCACACCGACACGGTTTACACAGTCTTCCACGACTCCGCCCAGTGCTTCCCCAAGTTTTTCTGGTTCATGTCGTGCTGATACTGGCCGACACCGATGGACTTGGGATCGATCTTCACCAGCTCTGCCAGGGGATCCTGTAATCTTCTGGCGATGGATGCAGCACTTCGCTGTCCTACGTCAAAATTGGGAAACTCTTCTGTCGCCAGCTTACTCGCAGAATAAACAGATGCGCCCGCTTCGTTGACGATCACATACTGCACTTTTTCCGGAATCTCATGGAAAAGCTCTACGATCACCTGCTCAGATTCTCTGGATGCTGTTCCATTTCCAACAGAAAAGAGCGTGATGTGGTACTTGTCGGATCCATTCTTTTAATTTTCTTTTGCCGCCTGGATCTTTTTTTCTAGTCGGTGCAGTGGGATAAATAACTGTGGTATCCAACACTTTTCCCGTAGCATCCACTACCGCCAGCTTACATCCGGTACGAAATGCCGGGTCCCATCCCAAGAACCACCTGTCCTACAATCGGCGGCTGCATCAGAAGCATTCATAGTACATCTCATATACAGACTGCGCTTTCTCATCCTTTGCATTCGATACGATATGCCCCTGCTTCATGGTCCGTTTACGGATCTCAGTACGGTACCGCGCTTCATCCGAAATACTTTCCGCAATGATATCGCAGGCTCCTGCAATCGCCTCATCCACGGTATGTACCCCCTTTTCCTCTGACAAAAACGCCTGAGCCTCTTCTTCCAAAGACTTCGTGGTCATCTGCAACAAATGACATTTGCCAGAGGCTCCAGACCTTTTTCCCTGGCAATCGTTGCTCTGGTACGTCTTTTGGGTTTATAGGGGCGGTACAAATCCTCCACAGCAACCAACGTCTCAGCCGCCTGAATCGCTTTTCTAAGCTCCTCAGTCATCTTCCCCTGTTCCTCGATACTTGCTATCACCTGAGCCTTCCGGTCTTCCAGATTTCTCAGATAATTCAACCGCTCATGCAGGTTACGGAGAACCTCATCATTCAGAGAACCCGTAATCTTCGCCCTCCTTACTCATACCGGCTTGCCCGTCCAATGTCCATGACTCACTGCATGCAAGCATGCGCTCCTCATGGCCGCTGTCCGGGACTTTCATAGTAAACGGACATGTCTGCTGGCGCAGACATCACCATCCATGAAAGTCGATTGCTCCGCACTTCGTGCTCCCGCAATCGCCGCCGGTATTCGTAATCCGGGCTGTCGCCCTACTTACTCATACCGGCTTGTCCGTCCAATGTCCATGACTCGCTGCATGCAAGCATGCGCTCCTCATCCGAGTTCCCTGTCTTTCAGATATCATGCCTCATGCCTCATCCATCACTCTGCGATGATTTTTGCCATATATTCTGCACTGGCATCATTGGAACCGGACTTCCCCGGGAACCAGTGTATCTTATTAAATACCAGGCCTTTGCCAAAATAAGCAGAATTCTTCTTCTCAAATGCCGATGCATAATTGGGATCAAATGCCGCACTGACATCTGAAGAGAGCATACAGGAATTCCTAAGCGCCCGGCGCAGTGCCAATTCCGAATACGCTCCTGTCAGATTCATGATTTCCGCAACTGTATCCTCAAAAAATGAGAGTGCATACCGCTTGCTCCCACGCTTCCGATCTCCTCTTTGTCTACCAGAAGGCAGATACCCGTTCTGGATAAATTTTCTACTTCAAGGATGGCAAGCAGAGAAGTATAAGCACAAATTCTGTCATCCTGTCCATAACCGATCACCATACTGCGGTCAAGTCCGCAGTCCCGGGCTTTCCCTGCAGGTACGATTTCCAGCTCTGCAGAAAGAAAATCCTCCTCTTCCATGTCATAAGAATCCTTCAGCAGTTTCAGAATCTGTAATTTTACCCCATCCTTCTCTTCCTCTGCCAGAGGCTGACTGCCGATTAATACGTTCAGTCCTTCTCCCTCTATCACTTCCTTTGCTTTCTTTTCCATCTGCTCTGCAGACAGGTGAACCAAAAGGTCAGAGATGCAGAATACCGGATCATTCTCCCCCTCACCAATATTGATTGAAATCATTGTCCCGTCTTTCTTTGCCACTACACCGTGAATAGCAAGCGGCAGCGTTACCCATTGATACTTCTTGATTCCTCCGTAATAATGGGTATCCAGAAGTGCCATCTCCGTATCCTCATACAGCGGGTTCTGTTTCAAATCCAGACGTGGAGAATCGATGTGTGCCCCAAGAATATTCATCCCCTTCTCCATGGGCTCCTGTCCAATCACTGCCAGAAGCATAGCTTTTCCCATACAATCAGCGTATACTTTGTCTCCCGGCTTCAGTGCCTCTCCTTTTTCTATCTTTTCTTCCAGCCTTACGAATCCCTTTTCTCCGCCTCTGCTCTTGCGAGATTTACACATTCCCGCTCCGTCTTTCCTTCGGAGATATATGCTTTATACCCTTCCGCCATAGCGGTAAGCGCTGTGATATCCTGCTCCTGATAAGTCGTCCATACATTTTTTCCGCTCATATTATATCAACCTCTTTTCTGCCATAATATCCTTATTTTCTCCTGTGCGTTCCGGATTTATCCTTCCGTATACAGATTCTTTCTATAACTATTTATGAAAGTCGATTGCTCCGCACTTTGTGCTCCCGCAATCGCCGCCAGTATTCGTAATCCGGGCTGTCGCCCTACTTACTCATACTGGCTTGCCCGTCCAATGTCCATGACTCGCCGCATGCAAGCATGCGCTCCTCATGGCCGCTGTACGGGACTTTCATGGTAAATTCTTGGAACCCGTTTACTGATATTGCAGACCATCTCATAATTAAAACGTGCCGCAGGATCAGCCACTTCCTCAATTGATAGCTCCCTGTTTCCGTCTCTTCCCACTAGAGTTACAATATCTTCTACCTGGACCTCCGGAATGTCCGTGACATCTACCATCATCTGATCCATACAGACCCTACCCAAAACAGGCGCATACTGTCCGTGAATCAATACCCGTCCTTTCGAAGACAGCGCACGTGGATATCCGTCCGCATACCCCACTGACACAGTAGCAATTCTGGTCACTGGTTTCTCGGTAATATAAGTAGCACCGTAACTGACACCAAGCCCTGGTTTTACATCTTTGACGTGGATCACATGTGCCTTCCACTGAAGTGCTGGCCAAAGATTCAAATTCTCCTTTTGTACATCCTCCGAAGGATACAGACCATAGGTCACAATACCGGAGCGCACCATCTCAAACCGATAATCCTCGAATTCCATAATTCCGGCTGAATTACATACGTGCCTGATCGGTATGACTATACCACGCTTTTCCAGCATCTCTTTCATGCGCTCATATTTCTGAAGCTGTCTCATGCAATATGTCTTATCCTTCTGGTCTGCGCAGGAAAATGAGTAAACATTCCTTCCAGCTCTATATGCGGCAATTTCCAAATCGCTGCAACCTGATCTGCCTGCGTCTCCTCAACCTGAAAACCGATTCTGGTCATCCCCGTATCTACAGCAATATGTATCTTCGCGCGTCTCTTCTGCCGTCCGGCTTCCTGATCCAATTTCTGTGCCGTCTCAAGACTGTCGATTGTCTGGGTAATGTCATATGCCACAACTTCCGGATACTGACTGGGCGATGTATAACCAAGAATCAGAATCGGCAGTGAGATACCGCCCTCCCGCAATTCAATCGCTTCTTCTATCGTTGCAACGGCAAAATAATCTGCCTCTGGTTCCAAGTACTTTCCTACCCTCACTGCCCCATGCCCATAGGCATCCGCCTTAATAACCGCCAACAGCTTCACTCCAGGTGCAAGCCGCCTCTTTACCTCTGCAATATTATGACCTATGGCACACAGCGATACTTCTGCAAAGCATCTATGATAACCGTTCACGTGATTCCCCTTTCTTTCGTTCTCAATTTATACAGGCAGCAATCCTGCCTTCGATTCCCCCGCAGCCTCTTCACACCCCGCTGACAGATTCAGCCAGACAGATGCTCCTCTGCACTCTGCCTGGCTGCCAGATAACTTCTTTAAGGTTTCGGTATCGCTGAATAAATATTTTTTACCGTCTTTAACACTACATGGGTTCTGGTATCCTTCACCCCCTCCAGACTCATAACCTGCCGATGGAGCTGCTCCAGTGCCTCCGAGTCCCTGCAGGAAATTTTCAGCATCAAATCAAAATCTCCGGTCTGATAATAACAAGATACAATCTCATTCATCTCCTGGATCGCCTCCGCAAATCCGTCAAAATACTTTGGATTTCCCAGACGCACCTCCATCAATGCCATCATCACATTCCCTGTCTTCTTCTCATCTACAATAATCGTATAATCCTTAATCAAACCCGTATCTTCCATCTTGCGGATTCTCTCAATAACTGCCGACACTGAAAGATGAATCTCTTTGCTGATATTGGAAGCCGTCTCGCGGGCATTTTTCTGCAATATCTTCAGAATCTTATAATCAACACCGTCCATCTATGTTTCCTCCCAAAAAATAAGTACTCTCCCTTATATCCCGATAAACAGCAACCACTTTATACCCTCACACCCGCAGCCACCACCTCCACCCTTTCACCTTTTCCGGCAACTTTCTGGAAATGATAACTACCTCCTATTTAGTATAGCAAAAATTTTAAAAGAAGTCCACCCTTTCCGCAAAAAATCTTTTCAATCTTTTTTAATTGTTCCCCCGATAAGCGCCCTTGCGCTTCTATCTTAAAAATCCCTTATTCTAAATCTCCCCAACAACTCTAGACTCGCCAGGCTGCCGCCGGAAGAACAGCGCCTGTACAGCGTTCGTGTTTACGGCATCTGCAGGTCGGTTATATGTTCTTATTTGAAAGACGCGGAGTTTTTACAGACAACATTTGGTTTACCAAACCAAATGTTGAAGTGCACTAAGCACAGAAAACATCAGTTTTCTGCGCGAATTGCACTGATTCTGTAAAAACTCCGCGTCTTTCAGATATAGAACATATTAAGACCGAAGCCTGCCCGTAAATACGAACGCTGTACAGGCGCTGTTCTTCCGGCGGCAGCCACTTCCTCACCCAAAAAATCCCGCCGGCTATACCGACGGGATTTCATAGGGAGGATAAGTATTCAAGTTATCTTTGGTATGTCTATATTGTATCCTCAATTTTTCTTCTTATACATCTTTTTTAAAATAAGTTACAAGCCCATAAATCAAAATCCCCAATACGATACAAGGCAGAACCCATTTGCAGTAAACATGCATCCACCGCGGAACCTTCAGACCGCTTCCGGTATCAGCCTCATCCGTAAAATTCTTCCATCCCCAGCCCCATTTACAAGTACAAAACAATAAATAAATCAATGACCCCAGTGGAAGCAGGATATTGCTCACAAGGAAATCCTCCAGATCCTGGATATTCTTGCCTTCCTTCAAAGGCTCAAACGCCGACCAGACATTAAACCCTAAAATACACGGCATGGATAAAACGCCTACTACAACAATATTAACAATTGCTGCTTTCCTTCTGCTCCATCCCCACAAATCCATACCAAAGGACATAATATTCTCAAACACTGCAAGAACTGTGGAAAATGCCGCAAAAGACATAAATGCAAAGAACAAACTTCCCCAGAGCCTTCCTCCCGGCATCTCATTGAAGATATTCGGCAGAGTCATAAAAATCAGTCCTGGGCCGCTGTCCGGTTTCACACCATACGCAAAACATGCTGGAAATATGATCAATCCTGCCGTAATGGCTACAAAGGTATCTAATACGGCAACGTTGATAGACTCTCCAAACAAAGAACGGATTTTCCTATGTAGCTTCCGAAGATTGCCATAGCTCCGATTCCCAGACTCAACGTAAAAAATGCCTGATTCATAGCCGATACAATTACATTTCCCACACCGATTTCCTGCATCTTGCTCCAGCTCGGAAGCAGATAGAAAGCAAGCCCTTCGGAAGCACCCGGAAGTGTAGCACTGCGGACTGCAAGAACTACCATAATTACAAGCAAAGCCGACATCATGTACTTTGTAATTCGCTCCACACCATTCTGCAGCCCCTGTGCGCAGATAAAAAATCCTAAAATTACAACAACCACCATCCAGAATGTCATGGTTTCCGGGCTCTCCAACATCTCATAAAAGACCTGTGTAACTCCCTTAGAATCTTTGCCGGAAAACCACCCCTTACTTCCATATAGAAATAATGGAGCATCCATCCGGAAACCGTTGTATAGAACATCATCAACAGATAATTCCCAGCCATCGCAAGCCATCCATGCAAATGCCACTTCTGTCCTGGTTTTTCCAACACTTGATAGGAACGTACCGCACTTTTCTGACTGGCTCGTCCTACCGCAAACTCCATAGTCATAATCGGCAAGCCCATAATCGCCAGAAAAACAAATAAATGAATACAAAAAAGCCACCTCCGGAATTACCTGCCACGTAAGGAAATCTCCATACATTACCGATTCCGATGGCGCATCCGGCTGACAACAGAATAAATCCCAGCCGGGAACCTAATTTTTCTCTTTCCATCTGTGTTCCTCCCCCATATTCTCCAACGTGTGCTTAAAATTCATTTCTATCATCTGCACACTCTACGGTATTTTTTACAGTATACTCAAGAACATGGGACTCTGTCAATTTAACGCACAGAATCAAAAAGCACCCTGTAATTGCTGTTCGTCAACAACAGCAATTACAAAGTGCATTGATTGCCAGACATTGACAGCAAAAGCTGCCGAATCCGGTATTACTGCGGTCAAAACCATAGTCCTCGCCCATACTGGTATACCACTGCCCGCCTCCCTGAAGCTGCTGCAGTAACTGGCGGTACTGAAAATTGTCCGGTTCCAGATTGACTGCCTGCATGGCGTCCTGAACTGCATTAATATTATTTCCCATACCGTAATTCGCCACAGCATGGAGATAATACCACTGTGCGGAACGGCCGGCAATCTGATTCAACACATTCATCGCCTCCCCGGAACATCCGATTATTGATAAAGTTTGCCGCCGCACGCATCTCCACTTCTTCTTCACTACTTCCGTAGGTATCCTGCCTGCCGCCCTGTCCATAACCAAACCGCCAAATCCGCCGTACCCCTGTCCGCCATAGGACGACGTCTTTCCCTCACGCTCATCCATAATCTGCTTTATACGCCTGCTGGATCTGCTTAAACATCTCTTCCGCCTGATCCTTATTGGGATTATTGATATTTGCATCAGGATGGTATTTCCGGCTGAGTGTACGATATGCCTTTTGATTTCATCCGTGCTGGCATCTCTTGTGACCCCAAGCACCCTATATGGATCTGTCATCTATCCTTCTATCTCCTCATATCTGCTTACTTCGATACTTCACCTGCATCTTTGCCGTACCGTCTTTTTTGTCTTTTTCTTCTTTTTTTTGCCATATCATATTCTGTCCAGATTCCAATATACAATATATTCCGCAAAATGTCTACATTTTCCAGAATAGGGAGCTTTTCAAATGCCTTTGATGCAGATGCCGCCATCATGGTCAGGATATCCTCCGCTGTCTTATCAAACTCCGGTAAATCTCCGATAAATTTATACGGATTATAATTGCCGCTCTTCTTATCTTTTTCCAGATCCTCATAAGCATCCATCAGGTAGATAAACTTTCCCAGATAAAGTCCAAGCTGCCTTAGATCTTCACTCCAGATATCATCTTTATAGGCATAAATCTCCCCAAGTGCCTCTCCGGTAAGACCTGCTGCCAAATCCATATCCGCCGAATTTCTGTTCTCGCATTCGTGAATCTTTTTCAAATATTCCTTTACTGCTTTTTGTCTGTCTGGGATACTGCTCTGAAACTTTCAGGAAGGATTTCCGCAGAATCTTTGCGGCGGTATAGCTTGTCCTCTTCCGCTCGTCCTGCCAGTCATCCAGAAGATTATAATAGGCCAGCAAAAGATTCATATCCGCCGCATATCGGGTAAATTCGTTCCGAAGACATAGATGCTTCTTTGCAGGATGGACTGCACAGAAATGCTCCTCCCTTCGCGTCGCATCTTCATACAACCCAGTAAGCAGAACCGCCAGAAACGTCATATCATACGTCAGCGTCATCCGCCCTGACTGCCCGTAAGCTTCCTTTAATTCCTGACAGACCCCGCAGTAATACGCCTGATACTTCTGGTAATCTTTTAATTTCAGTTCTTCCTTGTTAATGGTTACATAACCAAACATACCCCTCCCCCTTATGTCCGTTTGATGAATTCATGCTGACATTTCGGACAGCGGATGGATATGGTCCCCTTTCCTTTCGGCACCCTTACATTCTGCTTACACTGAGGACATTTAAAATAACAATGCTCCTTATCTTTCACACGCCGTGCTCCAATGCGGAAAAAATCCCAGAAATCTATGCTTCCATTCCAGATATTTCTGGTTCTCTGCATAACGATTCCCGTGATTTCTGGAAAACATCCGCACATAAGTGGCAGCCAGCAGTACCAATGCAATCAGGTAAAACCATTGATTTCCTGAAAATACGGAAATTAACAATGCCGCTACGGATGCATACATGGTAAATCTTCCCAACTGATCAACCCCGTACCGTCCTCTCATGAAATTCTGCATCTTATCTCTGAATTTGTTCATGAACTTTTACGCACTCCTTTATTCACAAATTTCATATAACTCACTTTATTCCTTTTATCTGCAAAAAGCAATTCTTTTCGGACATTAAATTTTTTCTAAACGGCCATGTCTGCTGACGCAGGCATCACCATTCATGAAAGCCGATTGCTCCGCACTTCGTGAATTCTTTTGGACGCATGCAGACTGCTCAAAGCAATTTTAAAGCAACCGCTCCAGAGCCCTTCTGGTATCTTCATAAGTGGTAAAGCGCAGTGCCAAAAGCCCCGCTGCCTTTGCCCCATCCACATTATTCTGTCTGTCATCAATAAATACTGCACGTTCCGGATGGATTTTATATCTGCGTATTAATTCCTCATAAAAAGTTCTCTCTGGTTTTATCATATGACACTGGAAAGAAAACAATGCCCCGTCAACCAGCGAAAGAAACTCCATCCCATCCACAGTCTGATCATAAATCCGTTTGGAATAATTGAAAGAATATACACCTTCAGTCCCCGCTTTTTAAATCTTTTGATCCAGTCGCAGGCATAAGCCAAAGGAAATACGGTCTTTCCCGGTGTTTCATATAACTTTCGCAGTTCTTTCGCCATATTCCGGACAGTTTTCCACAAACTTGCCGATTAATTCCTCCTCACTCAGAACACCGCGGTCCGCTTCTTCCCACACCGGATTTCAAACATGGCTGCTGCCAAAGCCTTATTTTTCTCTTCATCGTACCCAAAGCTATCCAGATACCTCTTCCAGTCATAATCAACCAGTACATTTCCAACATCCAATATTACCGTATCAATTTGGAACCGAACATCTCCTCATTTTTCCGTTTCAGTTGACGATACACCAAAATCATGGCGTACAACAATACCGGAACTGCTATCGTACAAAACAGACAGACTTTTAAACATCGTATACGCTGCCGGACTGTCGAACATGGCAAATACCAGCGTGGCACCGTATAATCCAACCAAAAACACACCCAGTATTGCCAGATATCTTTTACTGTTTTTCATATCCTTTTTGCTTTCTCCTTTCATCCCTCACCCAGTTTTAAATGATTGCAAAATTCTTCCATATCTAAAACGACTGCCAGAGTTTTCCCATCGCCTAATCAAACATTTCCAATATTGCAAGGCTTTTGAATTTCCGGTCAATCACCTTCGGCAGATACCGTTCCATCAACCGCTCCACTTCCTGAAGCACTTCCGGTTTCAGTGAAAATGTATACAGCCGATCCATTGGCGCTCCCACCACGTATTGACAGGCATACAACGCCGAAGGACTCATCTGCTGCGTCTCCGGTGCATATTCTCATTGATGGTCAAAGCCTTTATTTCGAATATCCGGCGCACCAACCGATTGTCAAACCTCGGACTCAGCAATGCTTTCAAAGAGACATACAAAGGTTCAGCATCTGGGCTTCATCCGTCCCTTCACGTCCGTAATAGTCGGCAAATTCAAGGAAATAAAACCCATAATAAATGCCTGGCTGTTCATTTGCCAACTCCATAAAATACTCACGGACCTCCGCACTCACCATACTGTAAGCTGTCCTTCCCTCATATACGGTAAATGTTCCAAATACAAGGGATTCGCGGCAGCCATCAGTACGCTGTTCGGCCGTCTTGCACCCTTGCAAACATCGTAAGCTTCCCGCGCTCCCGCGTCAGCAAAACTACCCTTATCATACTCCCCAATCGGCATCACAGACAACACCATGCCGTCACCTGAATTGGTTCACTCATATCCTCCTCCTGTTCATCGTTCCAAAGCAGCCCCGATTTTTTTCCAAAAAAGTACCTCTGCACTTGAAGGCTGTTTGTCCGGTCAGATTTCTTTTGTCATAACCGAAATTTTTGATCAGGAAATCACTGTCACGCCAGTCTTTTTCACTTTTACCCAGAGTTTCAGATTTACTTTTGTTCCAGAAGTCTCTCAATCTCAAAACGGGCATTGGTTCCGATTTTTTTTCAGCATGGCACCTTGTTTTCCTATAATAATTCCCTTATGAGAATCCCGCTCACATACAATCGTAGCATCAATATCCGTAATCTTTCCGCCCTGACGTTCTTTCATACGATCTATGTATACGGCGATTCCATGAGGAATCTCCTCATCCAACGCATGTAAGGATTTTTCACGGATGATTTCAGCCACAATCGACGCATGGGCTGATCCGTAACCGTATCCTCATCATAAAATTGCGGTCCGTAAGGC
>VOFB01002731.1_pt1 | contig 13945 bp, 17 predicted proteins | sample 5384141 | NCBI WGS metagenome assembly VOFB01 (sample SAMN12384721, study PRJNA508395) | human gut metagenome | isolation source: healthy gut A | host: Homo sapiens | reverse complement strand
AGCATATTTCGCAGGTACTTCTTTATGTCATGAGTATGCAAAAATCCCTCAACTATCAAAAAAGCAAAATAAGGGAAATGCAATTCTGCCAAGAACATGAAGCACATCCGAAGCCTCGCTTAGAATCGCCCACTGCTCGTCTGATATCTGATTGTACGATGCGTGAGTCATGATTCCATTGGTCAGACGATCCTGCTTACATGATCGAGAACCATCGAAATGGCCGCTATTATCTTTAATGCTGCCGCTAATTCCGTATCTGTCTGTTTTCATTTCGTTTTCCTTTCTTTGGGTGGGCCGTCGGGGGTTCAGCCTGCTCCGCAGGCGGCGCTGCGGCGCCCGCGCCCCGACGGGTTCGGAACCCGTGCACCGGCACAAAAAAGCGACCAACCGGAGTTGATCGCTTTCTATTCCATGGTGGGCCGTCAGGGGTTCGAACCCTGGACCTTGGGATTAAAAGTCCCCTGCTCTGCCAGCTGAGCTAACGGCCCGCGGGTGGCATTGTACCACTGGTCTGGGACTATTCCCCAACTCCATTGGCCGTTCTGGAAAATCACAACTTCGGTCCATCGGGTAATGCCCACAATATCGATGTCATCCGTGCCAATCATAAAAGTCAACGTGCGTGCTCGAAACGTTGACACCATGCTCCAGAGCTCCTTTGGACATATCATATCCATCCTCGATGCACTGGGGAAGCCGACTCCCAGTGCAAGATGGCAGCTGGCATTCTCGTCATAGAGCGTGTCATAGAACAGGATGTCGCTTTCACGGATCGGCGTGTTCTTGGAAATGAGCGCGACCTCTCCCAGGTGAGCAGCGCCCTCGTCAGTATCGATGATACTTGCGAGCGTTGCCTGCCCACGCGGGCGTCGTAGTCCACCACGCGGCCGCCCTCGAACTTAATCCAAAAATCGTCGACTTTATTGCCGTGGTGGATGAGCGGCATGGCCGAGTACACGATACCGTCGGCGCGCATGCGATCGGGCGAAGTGAAGACTTCCTCGGTGGGAATGTTGGGGAAGAAAGGGTGCCCATCGGGCGTCTTGGCCCCTTGCCGCCGGCCCACTCGTGACCTTTCGTCATGCCAATCGTCAGATCGGTTCCATTTGCCGCGGTGTAATGCAGGTAGTCGAAACGATTGTCGTTCAGGAAACGCAGGTTCTTTTCGAATGCGGCGTCGTGGAGCTCCCAGTCGCTCTCTGGGTCCTGGCCATCGGCGCGAGCGGTGTGCAGAATCGCATTCCACAGCTTATAGATTGCAACCTCATCGGCGTCTCCCGGGAACACCTCGCGCGCCCAAGCCACGACCGGAGCGCCGGCGATGCACCACGGATTGATGTTGTAATCCAGTCCACGGCGGAAAAACTTTGCACTGCGTGTTCTTTGCCTTAGAAGCTGCAGCGGGCTTAGCGGGATCGATGCCCTTAAGGGCGGCGGGGTCCGCACCCTCGATAAAGATAAAGCAGGCACCGTCCTGGGCCGGGAATCCAGCTGCAGGCGCTTCCACTCGGGCGTCTGCTCAAAATAGCTTTTCTCGACATGCTCGTACGTGAGCCTCGTCACGGCATCATCGGCCCAGATGACCGTCACGTGGCCGGCGCCGGCAGCATAGGCCTCCGCGACCACCACGCGCAAACGGCGCGCACTCAACCGGAGACTGAACGACGACTTCCTGGCCGGGCTTAACGTTTACGCCCTTTGCGGACAACCAGCGCGCATAGTTTTTAATCTTGGGCTCCATGGGACTTCATACCCTCCAGGGCCTCTTCGACCGTCAGGGCAGCTCGAATCATGTGCCACTCCATCTATCTATAGAACAGTAAAAAGGCGCGCCGCAAAAACGACGCGCCTTATATCTTAGCGATAAGTATGTATGCAAACGCTACTTCTTCTTGGAGTCCTTCTTGTCCTCCTCGGCAGCTGCGCGCTCGATAAGAGCGTTGAGCTTGTTTTCGGACATGCCCTCGGCCTGCGCGCGGTACATGTTGCGCAAGGGACGAATACGAGCGAAGTCGTAGATAAAGTCACCTAGGATGATGACATAGGACAAAACGATGCCGACCATCTGGACAGGGCTGGACACCATGCCAGCGGGAGCGAAGTACAGCGAGGCCCAAATTGCCACGACGAGCACCATGCCAATGACGAGCACAATCCACCAGATGCGACGGCGCTTGGTGTAGTCCTCGTCCTGCTTGAGGAGGATATTCGACACCGTATAGATGCGGTCCTCCTTGGCGCGCTGCTTAGCCTTTGCGGGCGCGCTTCTCCTCTTTAGAGAGGCCCTCGAGGTTCTCGCCCTTCTCGAGCTCTTTGCGGCGTGCCTTGATGATGCCGGCACGACGCGAACGGAGCTCGCTGCTTGGCGGGCGGGCTTAGCAGATGCGGCAGACTTGCGCGCAACCCCGGTAACTTCGTGGGATTGCGTGCGCTTGTTCGTGGCGCTACGGGTACTCACTTATGCGTTCTCCTTCATGCTTGTGAACTGGGAGCCCGTGATGATCTGGAAGGCCTCACGATAGCGCTCGGACGTGCCATCGATGACCTCGGCGGGCAGGTGCGGGGTCTCCCCCGTCATATCCCAGTTGGCCTTGAGCCAATTGCGGACGAATTGCTTGTCGTAGCTAGGCTGGATCTTGCCCTCCTCGTAGCTGGCAGCAGGCCAGAAACGGCTGGAGTCGGGCGTGAGACACTCGTCGATCAGCGTGACCTTGCCATCGATGGCACCAAACTCGAACTTGGTGTCGGCAATGATGATGCCACGGGTCGCGGCGTACTCGGCGGCAGCCTTGTAGATCTTGAGGGAAAGGTCGCGAATCTGCGTGGCGATGTCCTCGCCCACGATCTCGCAGCAACGCTCGAACGAGATGTTCTCGTCGTGGTCACCGATCTCGGCCTTCGTGGACGGCGTGAACAGCGGCTCAGGAAGCTTGGAAGCCTCGGTCAGGCCCTCAGGCAGCTGGATGCCGCAGACGGTGCCGTTCTCGTCGTAGGTCTTCTTGCCCGAACCAGTCAGATAGCCGCGTACGATGCACTCGATAGGAATCATCTGGGCTTTCTTAACCAGCATGGCGCGGCCAGCGAGGTAGTCACGATACTCAGCAAACTCCTCGGGGAAATCCGCCGGGTCGATGGAAACGAGATGGTTGGGGACGATGTCGGCAAACTTATCGAACCAGAATGCCGAGATGCGATTGAGTACCTCTCCCTTAAACGGAATCTCGTCGGGAAGAATGAAGTCGAACGCAGAAATGCGGTCGGTGGCGACCATCAGCAGGTTTTCACCGGCATCGTAAATATCACGAACCTTGCCACGGGAATCCGGACGACGCTCCATCGTTGTCACGTGAGTCACCTTACCTAAATACGACAGAAATGCGGGTTCTTTCCGCATGTTTTCCAAACTCGAGCGGCAGGGACGCAGCCCCTCCTTCACCGAATAGCGAAAAGCTAGTGCTCCATTGTAGTAGATGCCGCGTCTGCCGTGTGCTCGCGGGGCAGATGAATTGTAAAAGTCGTACCCTTTCCAAGCTCCGACTCCACGGAAATGTAGCCATGATGGCGCTCGACGATCTGTTTAGTCACGGCGAGGCCCACGCCCAGGCCGCCAGCTTCGCGGGCGCGGCTGGCATCGGCGCGCCAAAACCGCCCGAAGATGCGCGACAGATCGTCCTTGGCAATACCGATGCCGGTATCAGAAACGGCAATGCTGACGTGCTTGCGGTCACTGAGCACCGACACCACGACCCAACCGCCCTCGGGGGTGTAGCGCATGGCGTTGCTCATGAGGTTGATAACACATTGCGTGATCATGTCGGGATCGGCTTCGACGACGTCGTCGTGACCCTGGGTCTCGTCCGCAAAGCGCAGGCGCAGATCGCGGTCGACAAACAGGCGCTCCTGGGCATTGACGATGGAACGCACGAAAGGAACCATGTCCACCGGCTCAAGGTTGAGCGGAGCCGTGCTGTTTTCCATGCGCGACAGGTCGAGCATCTGCTGCACCAGACGAGCCAGGCGACGCGTCTCGGAAGCAACGGTCTCCAAATGCTCATCGTCGGTGGGATACACGCCATCCTGCATGGCCTCGACCGTTGCGAGCATGGCCATAAGCGGCGTGCGAAGCTCGTGTGCAACGTCTGAGGTCAGGCGCTTCTCGTGTTTCATATCCTTCTCGAGCGAAGTGGCCATCTCATCGAAGGTCTCACCCAGCTGATCGATCTCGTCATCACCGCGCAGTCCCGTGCGAGCCGACAGGTCGCCGTCACGGATTTGCTTTGCGGTACTGGTGATGCGATGAATCGGCTTGGTGAGCATGCGCGACACGAGCGATCCGATAACGACCGAAATGCAGATTGCAACAACCGCGGCGAGGGCCATAGCGTTAAAGGTCTTCTCCCTAAACGCAGAGTCCGCTTTAGTGAGCAGAGCGTCGGAGCCGATGGCCCACAGCTTTACCTGTCCGACATGCTCGCCGGAAGACGTTACAATCTCGACGTTAGCAACGCTATCGGAGTCGGTTGGAGCAGACGAGACCGGGCTATGCGATGCCCTCTTGCCGCTCGTGTCGTCGGTCGTAGCCTGGTTTTCGCGTACATCGGCGGTGGCGCTTGCCGAGGGCCATGAGTCGTCGTAGACGATGACGCCCTTTTTATTGACGACCTGCATACCAAGATCGTCGGACACCAAGCTCGATGTCGCAACCGTACGCAGTTCCCCCGCGGTCCAGGAACCGTTTTCCTCATATGACGTTGCCAACTTTTCGGCAGCGGAATTGGCGATTTCGACAATATTGGAGCGCGTGTAATCCGTAAAAACCGTGCCCCATACAACGGAGACTACGCCCACCAGCACCAATACCGTCATGAGCGATGTCAGGGCAAAAGCAAGTGCCATGCGCGAGGGATAGCTCATCGTTGGCCGTGAATCGGAACGAGGCGTGTTCCAACTAGCCTTGAACCCGCCTCGCTCTCCTGCTTGTGCTTTTGTCCGATTTCAAAGCGCGCAGGTGTCATATGTGATTTCCCTATTTCTCGTCCGACTTATCGGTCTTGGCCGGAGCCTCGAAGCGATAGCCGACACCATGGACGGTGTAGAGCCACTTGGGCTTCTTGGGATCATCGCCCAGCTTGGCGCGAAGATTCTTCACGTGGCTATCGATGGTGCGCTCATAGCCCTCGAAGTCGTAGCCGAGCACCTTCTCGACCAGCTCCATGCGGTTATACACGCGGCCGGGATAGCGGGAAAGCGTGGTGAGCAGCTTGAACTCGGAAGCCGTCAGATCGACTTCCTTGCCCTCGACCAAGATCTTGTGACCCGAGATATCGATGACCAGATCGCCGAAGTCGAGCACCTCGACGGCGGCTCATCGGCCTGATGGGCACGGCGGAACAGAGCGCGAACGCGGGCGACGAGCTCGCGCGGCGAGAACGGCTTAATCAGATAGTCGTCGGCGCCGAGCTCAAGACCGATAATACGGTCCTCGATCTCGCCCTTAGCCGTCAGCATGATGATGGGGACATCCGAGGTATCGCGAATGGTGCGGCAAACGCGCTCGCCGGGAATCTTGGGGAGCATAAGGTCGAGCACGACCAGGTCGAACTGATGCTTCTCGAACTCCTCGATCGCGGACTGGCCGTCGCCGACGCCCACAACCCAGTAGCCTTCGCGCTCGAGATAGGCAGCGACGGCGTCACGGATTGCCTTCTCATCCTCGACCAGCAGAATCTTCTTTGCATCTGAAGCCATAACACGGCCCCCTGTCTCAATTAGCTAAGAACAAGCCCATTTTAACGCACCTGAGCCCGCCGGATGCCGCTATGACGCGGCAGCTCGGCGGGCGGTACTCACAATTACAACGCGTTTATTCCCCTGTTGGCGCCTTTTTAACCCCTCTAAGCTTAAAGAGAGAATAGGCGTGCAGTGACCGTCTCTGGTATACCCTCGGCTGTTGCGCACCGTGGCGTACGTAAGGAATGAGTCCGATTTTCCCGCCGTAGCTGGATAATCGCCATACTCCAAAGCGCGGTCGGGCGACAGCAGCGAGCCATAGGTCTTGGCAGAGGTGTCGATCAGGAAATGCGACGCCTGTACCTTAACAAGGTATTTATTCTTCTTGCCAGCCGCACATGCGAGCGGCTCGCGTGACAGAAAGAGGTACGGCCCTCCCTCATTACCGATATACGTGCCCATATTGCCCAGGGCTGCCCACGCCGCTATAGGCCGCCTCGATAGAAAACACGAAGGTATCGCCCATATACACGGCCTCGAAAGGCGAAACTGACGAAGGGAGGACCAGCTGGGCACGCTTGGTGTTGTTGCCGTCGGTCAGATCGATTGCCGTAATGCCGTAGTAGACGCCCTCGTCGTTGCGGACACGCGGCGAGATGGTCAAAATGCCGTCGCTCGCGCGCGGAGCCGATGCAAAGCGGCCCGTCGATTTCCAAATTGTCTCGGCCTTGGATTCATCAAGTGAGCGACGATAGCAAAACGAATCACTACTCGTTTTATTGCCGCCTGTCGAAGGCATTTTATACCAGATGACTGATGACCCGAACGCCGTAAACAGGGGCGGATCATAGTCCTTGCCGCCTCGATCGAGCTCAACCACATCGCCAGAGAGCGAAGCGCCCGACAGATTTTGAGCGTAGAGCTTCCACGATGAATTGGCAAAGTTCATCTCAACCCACGCGAATACGCCGTCGCCGGCGCGGACATCGTAGAATGCATATCCCGTGCCCTCGACAGGATCCTCGATTAATGTGGTAAGCGAGCCATCGCCCAGGTTGAGCACACCGAGCGTGTTGGCGTGCAATGCCGATGCGGGCGCCATCATCGCCGCGGCGTAATCGCCGTCGCAGTAGTACAGCAGCGTACCCAGAGGCAGCGTCCACGACGCCGCCGGCTCAAGATCGATGTCGACAGCCTCATACTCACAGCCATCCGTAATCGAGATAATTTTGGAATCGTCCTTGATAACCTGCGGCTCGCCGGCGGCATCATCGCTGGTACCCGTTTTTTTCGAGCATCCGGCAAGCACCGTGGCAGCGCCCGCGGCAGCCCCACCGAGTACAAAGCCGCGACGCGATATTCCGTTCTTGATGTGATCGGCGATACCCATTAGGCGATCTCGGCGCGAGCGGCCTCGATGGCGCGCGTAAGCTGGTCGGCGCAGGAGGTCTTTTTCATACCGCAGGTATTACCGGCGAGAACCTCGATTACGCGATCGGCAGGAGCGCCCTCGACCAGCTTGGAGATTGCCTTGAGATTGCCGTCGCAGCCACCGGTAAACTCAACGCCTATCACCTTGTTGCCGTCATCGGAAAGGTCAAGGTGAATATTGCGAGCACACACGCCCTGAGGCTTGTAATCAAACGAAATCATGCGATCCCCTCTCAGAATGTTATTCGAGACGACTATTATCCCCGTCTTTCCCTAAATGCAACGAGGCGCTTTGCCGGCAACACACATTACCAGCAAAGCGCCCTAAAAAGCTAACGTTATGCCCGAACCTACTCGAAGCTCAGCTGCTCCAGACGATCAAAGACCGTGTCGATACGGGTGAGGAAGTCCCATGGATCAAAGATCTCGTCGAGCTTCTCCTGGCTGACGGTGCAGCGCGGGTCGGCCTCGAGACGCTCCTTAAAGGTGGGGCCGGAGACACAATCCTGTACCTCGTGCCAGGTTGCCATGGCGTTCTCCTGCACAATGGCGTACGCGTCCTCGCGGGTGATGCCCGTATCGACGAGGGCGAGCAGCACCTTGGAGGAGAAGATGAGGCCGCGGGTCTTATTGAGGTTGGCCATCATGCGGGCAGGGTACAGCTGCAGGCCGTCGATAACGCGGATGAGGCACTGGAACATGTGGTCGAGTGCGATGAAGCTATCGGCCTGGGCGACACGCTCGGCAGAGGAGTGCGAAATGTCACGCTCGTGCCACAGGGCGACGTTATCGAAGGCGACCTGGGCGTTGGACTTCACGACGCGCGACAGACCGCAGACCTTCTCCATGGTGATGGGATTGCGCTTGTGCGGCATGGCGGAGCTGCCCTTTTGGCCCTTACGGAACGGCTCCTCGGCCTCGAGCGTATCAGTCTTCTGCAGATTGCGGACCTCGGTCGCGATGCGCTCGCAGGTGGCTGCGGTGGTGGCGAGAACGCCGGCAAGGTAGGCATGGTGATCGCGGCTGATGACCTGCGTGGACAGAGGATCGTGGATCAGGCCCAGGTGCTCGCAGACGTACTCCTCGACGAACGGCTCGATGGAGCTGTACGTGCCGACAGCGCCCGAGATAGCACCAAAGGCAACGTTCTTGCGGGCGTCCTCAAGACGATCCAGATCGCGCTTGAGCTCCCCGTGCCCAAGAGCCAAACTTCATGCCGAAGGTCATCGGCTCGGCGTGGATGCCATGAGTGCGGCCGGCACAGAGCGTGTTGCGCTCCTCAAAGGCGCGACGCTTGCAAATCTCGCCGAGCTTCTTGACGTCCTCGATGATCAGGTCGCAGGCCTGGGTGAGCTGGTAGCACAGGGCCGTGTCGCCCAGATCCGAGCTGGTCATGCCATAGTGAACCCAGCGGCTGGGCTTGGGGTCGCCCTCGGGAACATCGGCATCGATGTATTCCTTCATGTTGGTCAGGAAGGCAATGACGTCGTGGCGCGTGACTTCCTCGATCTCATCGACCTTCGCCTTCTCAAAGTTGGCATGGTCGCGGATCCACTGGGCCTCGTCTTTGGAAATACCGATCTTGCCGAGCTCCGCCTGGGCCTCGCAGGCCAGAACCTCGATTTCCTGCCAAATGGCGTACTTGTTCTCGAGGGAGAAGATGTGTCCCATCTCCGGGCGGGTATAGCGATCGCTCATAGCGGCTCCTTTTTGGTTATTGGCACGTTGGTCGTAACCCAACCATTGTACCGTGCGCAGGTGCAAGTATGGGCAGCAGGCATTAACCTAACATTTTGGAATTGGAGCGACCATGAGGACGTCTGCGTATTTGCTTCGCAAATCCGCACCGGCTGCGGTCGATCTCCTCGGATTCACGGAGACGATGGGGAAAACTTTGTTGAATTGGCCGTCCCGAGTTCTCCCGCGCTCGGCGGAGCGGGCAACGGGACGTCCGCGTATTTGCTTCGCAAATCCGCACCGGCTTCGGCGCCTGCCGGCGCCTTCGCCTGCTCGCTATAAACGCTTCGCGTTTATTTAACGCTCGCACCCTGTCGGGTTCGAGTCCCGGCGCTTTATTGAAAAAGCACGGCACCGTGATGGTGCCGTGCTTGTGCTCTTAACTGGAGCGGGCAACGGGACTCGAACCCGCGAGTGTCAGCTTGGGAAGCTGATGCCTTACCACTTGGCGATGCCCGCATATGTGGGGGATAGTATAACGCGGTTGTCTTGTTCGATACAAGGGTGGCGATGCTTGTTTTAGCTGTGGAGATTCGTTTGAAAATCGCGTCAATCGTGGAGACGAGGACCTTTAACCTCCTGTTCTCCCTGTCTTCTACCTGCACTTTGCTTGATTGTTGAATTTGAGCTCAATTTGTCAGGAATTGGACAAGCTTTTTGGTCAGGCTCCGGTACTTACCCGCATGGACCTCGGGGGTAGCCTCATCCTACGCGTCGCAGCCTCCCCGTGCGGCGCACGAGGGATAAGGAGCAGCCATGTCCAACGCACCCACGCACTCTGTCCACAGCGCAATCGCAACAGGTCCGCTGCTCCTGCTCCTCTTCCTGCTTTTCGGCTGCCTGGCACCGGGAGCCGCATTTGCCGTCGATGGCTACGACCAGCTCGGCTTCCGCACTATTAGCGATGATTGTGGGCCCTTCTTCATCGGCAAGTATGAAGCTCAAGACGCCTCGATTGCCTACTGCATGAACCAGGAGCGCCCCGGCCCCACCAAGCCGGGCGGCCCATGGCTCAACTTTGATCAAGGCTGGGTGTGGCTCGACGACGAGTTCGCGGCAATCGTTTGTCACGGATATCCTACCGCCACGTCGTTTGGCGGCTACCATCTTTCACCCGATCGCGCCCGCGCCGCAACCCAGCTTGCCGTATGGATGCTCACCGGCACTACCCATGTCGACGGCACCTACTTCCTACACGACCGCTCAGGGTAAAACCAAGAGCGGACACTTTACCGCCGACAATGAAGTCGTGGCGGCTGCGCGGTGGCTCCACGACAGCGCAAAATCAGGAAGCATCGAAGCCGCTCCGCACCGCGCGCGACGCTATCTAGGGGCCGTATCGGGCGGCAGCAAACGTCAAGACATGCTCTATGTACTGCCGGCGGTCTCTGTTTCCTTCCAAAAGCAGTCTGCTAACACCGTTATTACCAGCGGAAACAATACCTATCAGTTTACCGGGGCAACATTCGATATTTTTGAGAGCGCCAGCGGCGCGCGTGTTGGTACCATCCAGATGGACGGCAACGGTCGAGCACAGGCAACACTCCTACCCAACACGGCGTACTACCTGATTGAAACGAAGGCGCCGGCCGGCTATGTCCCCCGTCGTGATCGCATCGCCTTTACCACGGGGAATGACGGCGGGCGGGTCGCCATTGATGAACAGCCCGGCACCATCAACCTGCGTATCGTAAAACTCGATGCCGCGACGAATGCCGGCCCCGGTGGGATCTTCACTCGCAGGAGCAGAGTTCACGTGCGTATCACAATCAACCCGGATGGGCGCAAATCCTCACGACCGACGAAAGCGGTCGGGCCACTCTCGCCGATGTCCCCTTAGGAACCTTTACCATCTACGAATCAAAAGCCCCCGAGGGCTACCTGCCATCCAACGACAGCTGGACCTATACCGTTGGAGCCGACCAGCTCGGCGATTCAGGCGTGGTCGAGATCGAATCTCGCGTTTCCGATATCCCCATTGCGTTTGACCTTGAGATTTCCAAATTCAAGGATTACGGCAATAGCGACCAATCCGGCCTAGAGCAGCCGGCGGGAGGTGTTGTCTTTGAGGTTGTCAGCAACAGCTCTCATCAGGTTGTTGGCACACTGACCACAAACATCTATGGCTTTGCCTCCACCAAAAGATCAGCCCGAAGCATGGTTCGGCACAGGCAAGCGACCCGCCGGCGTCCACGGAGCCGTCCCATACGACCGTGCCGGCTACACGATTCGCGAGGTTCCAGAAACCGTCCCCGAGGGTTTTAAACGTGCAGGGGAATGGACCGTCGAGGCCAATCAGATTTCCGACGGCACCGAGCTTCAATATATCGTGGACAACCACGCGCTGTCGACGCATCTCCAGATTGTAAAACGCGATGCCCAAACAGGCGCTTCTGTTCCCCTAGCCGGATTCACCTTCCAACTCCTCGACAGCAATCACGAACCTGTCTCACAAACTTGCTGGTATCCAGCACATAACGTAATGGACACCTTTACGACTGACGCGACCGGCACCGTCACACTGCCCGAATCGCTCGTGCCGGGCACCTATTATGTACGCGAAACCTCGGCCAAAGAGCCCTATCTTGTCGGCGAAGAGATCGAGGTAAACATACCCGCCGACATGAACCTAACGCCCGTTGCAATCGCCTCGTATTATGACCACGCCGCGACCGGAAACATCAGGATCGTTAAAACCGATGCCATAGACGGCAGCAGCCTCGCGGGCGCCGTCTTTGAGATCCGTGCCTCGGGTGATATCGTGCGCCCCGACGGTAGCATTGCCGCGCTCGACGGTGAGACCGTCGCGACCGTCACGACGGATGAAACTGGAGAAGCACGCGCGGACAACCTCCCACTGGGATCTGGCACCGCATGCTACGAGGTTGTCGAGACTCAAGCGCCGACCGGCTTCTTACTCGACCGGACGCCCCATATCGTAGACCTCGCTTATGCCGACCAGAAAACGCCCGTTGTAGAAGCACGGCTTAACGTATCCGACGATTACACCAAGGTTGATATCTCCAAGGTCGATGCAAGCGGTGAGCAGGAAGTGGAAGGCGCACAACTCACCTTATATGGTCCCGATAAAACCGAAATAGACTCCTGGACCTCATCCGACAAGCCGCACCGCGTCGAACATCTTGCACCCGGCACCTACTCGTTGCGCGAAATGATGTCTCCGCGGACCTATGACCTTGCCGAGGAGATAACGTTTGAAATAAAGGATACGAGAGAAGTCCAATCCGTCGCGATGAAGGATGCGCCCATCGAGATCAAAGGACAGGTCGACAAGCGTCAGGAGCTTGTCCAACCTATCGGAAAGGGTCTGCTGGCCAACGGAGATGGTAAAAATCGCGCCGCGACGCAAACCAATACGGATGGACTTTTCTCCTATACCATCGACGCTCGAAACGATTCAACTACCTGGGTTGATGAGTTCACAATTACCGATGATCTTGAGTGTGCCGAGGACGATACGGCGAGATTCGTCTCAATCGAAACCCCCGTCGCCATCGGCGACCTCAATGGTCTGTGCAACGTGTGGTATCGCACGACGCCGTTGGACTCGACAGACGTCGATGAGCCGGCAAACGCGACACTTGACGATGGGCACGAAAATCCTTGGCTTGAGTCCGACGAAGTAAGGGAGAGTCTGGGTGAGGATTGCCGCCTCGTCGATTACGACGGCTGGCACCTCTGGAAGGCGGATGTCTCGACCACGGAATCCACCACACTCGAGGCGAAAGAACTCGACCTTGCGTCCAATACCGTCGTAACGGGCATTCCGAATTGAATACGGTGCGGTAGCCGCCGACTTTACGACTCGAAGCGATGTGGATTCTTGGACCCGCGATGATCTCAAAGATGAGCACGACGACCTTGACGATGCCAAAGCAATCCTTGGCACAGACGCTCGGGGCGCAGTCGTACACATGCAGGCAACGTCGGCTTATACGCCCCAAACCGCACTCACCAACAGCGCGCGCGTCGATCTTTGCCGCAACGGTGGCGGCGATAAACTTGAGTCACATGACGAGGACAGCGTCATTCAACGCTGTACCCTACCGCAGGACCTACCGGCAACAGGATCAGCTCCCATCGCCGCTTGCATCACCGCGCTCCTGACCTCGGGTGTCGCAGCCCTATGGTTCGCTCGCCTTAGGTCGATCCCAAAGAAGCTAGCGCGATGAAAAAGCGGGCGAGACAGTCCCTGGCTCGCCCGCTTTCAATCATGTAAATCGCCGTATCTACTCTGCAGACGAAGATCCACCATCAACGATTGCCTGCTCGGACTCAGGAATCCCATCGGCACCCGTACTCTGTTCTTGCTCCACCTCTTCGCTGATTGCGGAGGCGGGGGTCGAGCCCTTTGCACCCACGATGTAGGCAGCCCCAAATCCTAACGCAATGGCAATCAAGGTCAAAATCACGTAGACAGGCCAATGGCGCTTAATATACGAAAACACGTTGACTCCTTAGAGCTCCGTCTACGAACGGCGGATAACCTCGGTCACGACCTCGGATACCGTGGCAATGTTCGTCGGGTTGACATTGTGGGGCAGGTCGTCATCGGTACGAGCGCAAGCCAGACGCGTGCCGTCCACGCCGGCGATGGTGAGGGCTCGGCGGCTCGCCTCAAGCGCGGCATAGGCATCGGTCTTGGCATAGGGCATCTCGAGCGCGCCACAATCGACATGGAACGACTTGCACACCTTGCTGACCAGGTTCATGATGCGGCGATCGCCCTTGAGCAGCTGCTGTTCGCCCATCGACCGTCACCACCGAAAGCCTGCCGGCGCCGACGGATTCAAGATTGATGAAGAATACGCCGCGGAGCTTATCGCGATGCGAAGCCAAGAAGGCCTTCATGCCGGCGCCATCACAATCCGAGGCGCCGGTTGCCACAAACCAGATATCGTGACCGAGCAGCTCATCATCGCCCATAGAGGCGACAGCCGAGATCATATCTTCGGAAGAAGCGCCATCGGAAGACGTAGCGCCACCCTTCCAGCCATCGTTATCGTCCTCGAAGTTATCCCAC
>VOFB01001517.1_pt1 | contig 13950 bp, 22 predicted proteins | sample 5384141 | NCBI WGS metagenome assembly VOFB01 (sample SAMN12384721, study PRJNA508395) | human gut metagenome | isolation source: healthy gut A | host: Homo sapiens | reverse complement strand
ATGACGGAGCAGTTTCGGTATGCGGAACAGACAAGGCTGCTATGGATAAGGCAATCAAGTATATCCAGACAATCGTAACCGATTATGAGGAAGGTCTTGTACTTGAAGGTAAAGTCATAAGCATCAAAGAATTCGGCGCATTTATCGAATTTGCACCAGGAAAAGAGGGTATGGTTCATATCTCCAAGATTTGCAAGGAAAGAATAGATCATGTTGAAGATGTCCTTACACTTGGCGATAAGGTTAAGTGCGTATGTCTTGGCAAAGACAAGATGGGAAGATACAGCTTCAGCATCAAAGACGTTAAAGAAGACTAATGGAGGTGTCGTATGTCAGACATTCAAAATTTGCCAACATCAAACATAAAAAAAAAAAAATGATGCAGCAAAAGGTAAGGTTTTTACCAGATTAGGTAAGGAACTTATGGTTGCGGTTAAAGAGGGCGGTCCGATCCTAACAATAACAGTAAGTTAAGAGATGTTATAGCAAAGGCTAAATCAAACAATATGCCTAATGATACGATCGACAGAAGTATCAAGAAGGCTGCCGGAGATGCCAATGCAGCAAATTTCACTGCAATCACATATGAAGGATACGGTCCTAACGGAACTGCGATCATCGTTGAGACACTTACTGATAATAAGAACAGAACAGCGTCTAACGTAAGAAATGCATTCACAAAGGGCAATGGAAATGTAGGTACGCCGGGATGTGTATCATTTATGTTTGACAAGAAAGGTCAGATCCTTATCAACAAGGAAGATTGTAAGATGGATGCCGATGAGCTTATGATGCTTGCACTTGATGCGGGTGCAGAAGACGTCAATGACGAGGATGAGGATGAAATTGAAATCATCACAGCTCCGGATGACTGTGGCGCCGTAAGAGAAGCTCTTGAAGCAGCAGGACTTGAGCTTGCACAGGCTGAAGTTACAATGATTCCGCAGACATGGGTTGAACTTACTTCGGAGAACGATATTAAGCAGATGAACAGAATTCTGGATCTGCTTGATGATGATGACGATGTTCAGGCTGTATATCACAACTGGGATATGCCTGATGATGACGAAGAGGATTAAATCATATTGAATTATGAGAATCGAAGAATTTAAAATGGAACGGGAGAATCTCGTAAAACCGGGAGATACCGTTAAGATAACAGAGGGAGTGCTTCCGTCAAGCTGGTATTATACCATAGTCCCGGCGGTGGCAATGTCCCGCAATTACAAATTCGCCGAACGCATCAAGTCTGCTGAGGGTAAAGTTCTTGAAATAGAGACGACCGAACGTGGTAATTATGTTAAGGTGGAATTTGATGAAGAATCGGTTTAAATAAAATAATACATCCTGATTTAACTGGGGCATGGAAAACGGTATGTTTTTTAGTGCCCCTTTATAAATAAGGAGTAAATCCCGTCCGCGTGGATACGGGTACGTTGATTGAGATATTCATGAGAGTGTCCGCAATATGCCGTGTTATTTCATCAAGCCGGCAGTTTATGCTGCCAAACGGCATAATTCCCGGCTCCGTACATAAATCACAACCGCATCCGGTTATTCGGACATCCGGCATTGTAAGGGCGTTTGATGCCCCGAGTGCAAGCATATCGTTGGAACAGAATATGGCATCCGGTATTTTGCCCTGTTCTTTTAGCAATTTAATATAGTTATAAGAATCTGCGGTTCCGCCGGGGCACAGATGCATACATTCGACTGACGGTTCGATTCCAGCACCTGCGCAGGCAAGTTTGAAACCGTCAAGCATCTCAAGACAGAATTCCGACATTGACGAGAAGAGAAAAGCCGGAAAACAGCACCTGATTTAAGCGTATTACTGACAAGTGTCATAAAAGTATCTTTGATGTCGCAGATGATATTGATGACTCCGGGCGTGTCTTTATATGAATTTATCATTATGACCGAAGGCAATGAGCCGCTTTTGAATCCGGCCAATGTATCCGCGGCAGAAGAGGAAGGCATGTGTTATCACAGACAATAGCATAAACATGCTTTGAGCACATGAAATCGACAGCAGGCTTAAGATCATTCTGGCTGCCGTCGGACACCCACAGATACGGTGTTATGTTACGGTTGTTCAAAACACTTACAAGGGTATTTATCATATTGAAACCATTACGTTGAACAGAGCCGGAATATATAATCCCGACACTTTGTGATGACTGGCGCTTCTGCCGGCTGTATCCGGTAAGACGGATGGCGTCCATAACCTTCCGGCGTGTGGATTCGCTTACCTTTGGACTGTTGTTGAGTACACGGGATACGGTTGCAATTGATACACCCGTCATATTAGAAATATCATAAATATTCATTTGCGGCCTCCTTTATGCCGCTATTATATAATAAATACAAAAATGCTCAAGAAAAATCATAAACAGGTATAATTTTTTGACGGACAAGTTCCGATACATAAGATAAAGCTGTAATTATGTCTTTTGGAGGATAATATGAAATTCAGAAAATTCCTTAGAAATCATTGGAAGGCAGTAGCTGCTGTTTTCGCAATAATAGTTGCGACTACAATAGGAGTGGTTATGGTAAGGGCCGCAACGGTTATTTTATCCGTTGATACGCCAGCCATTAATTTTAAATCAGATTCAGAGGCGGTTACTGTAAATGCTACGGTCAGTATTTTTGAATGCTTCGGCGACGAACGGTACTTTTACGTGGAGTTCAGCCGATAATCTCGTGGCAAGTGTCAGCAATATCGAGGGCGTAGGAACGGTTAAGGCTGTTGCAGCAGGCAAGACCAAGCTTACGGTAGGATATCTGCTGGATGAAGATTATGTATATAAAGAGATACCGGTGATGGTACCGCTTACGGTGGCTTATGATTCTGTTGCGGGAATTATGCAGCCGGGTAATGACGGCAATGTTACATGTAACGCTGCCACATCCAAATACGTTGAATGGTCGTCATCCAACAGTAATATTGCCACGGTAACAGGTAATGGCAATGCAGCCACAATTAAGGCTATAAGTGGTGGCACGGCTACAATCACTGCTGCGATACCTGCGGACGGACTTCAATATTCATTTAATGTAACGGTTGGAGTTACCATTGCTGAAGATACCGTTGAAGTTGGCCAGGGACAGAGTGTTGCACTTACCACTAACAGTAATTCAGTTTCGGATGTATATTGGTGGTCTGCGGATGAGAATGTTGCTACTGTAAGCAACGGAGTTGTGTACGGTGTGTACGCAGGATCTACTACGGTATATGCCAGCTGCCTTGATCATAATCCCAATAATAATGCCGGCGATTCGGTAACGGTAAAAGTACCGTATGTTGTCAATACACCGGAGACGACAGTTCTCGTCGGTGACAAGATTGCGATTTCAACAACAGCCAATCCATCAGAGGTTAATTATGCATCAAGCAATAATAATATAGTTTCGTATGACTCCAAGACAGGAATGTTTACGGCAAACAGCACCGGAACGGCAGATGTGACGGTGACATGGAACGGGCATGTTGAGACAATAACAATTACCGTTATTGACGGATTTTCACTTTCAATACATCAATGTCCCTTAACATCGGAACAAAGGGAAGCGTTACAGCTATGGTTTCGAACACTGAGCAGCCGGTTCACTGGAAATTATCGGACAGTGACATGGCGTTGCTTGAAATTTCGGAAGACGGTCTTACAGCAACGGTAACAGCACTTAAGACCGGAGACAACGGATATGTAACACTTATAGCAACGCAGGAGATTGACGGTATTGTCAAGACTGCAGAATGTAAAGTTTATATACTTAATCCTGTAAATAATCTCACACTTATGTACAATGGTAAAGAGATTAAGGACATGATTTCCCTCCAGAAAGGGGCGGAATTATATATTACGGCGTATCTTAACTTCGGAGAGACGGTTGTTCCGGATAATACCAAGCTCAGCTGGGTATCCTCCGATCCGTCAATCATATCGGTTGTACCATATACCAGTGAAGGCCAGCAGCAGCTTGGACTTGTAACTGGTCTTAACGGCGGCAAGGCTACGATAACTGTAGTTTCGGAAGACGGATTATATATCGCAACGGCGGATTTTTATGTAACTGAAGGAGTAACAAGCATAACTCTTGATAACACAAGCGTTACGGCACAGATGGCATTGCAGAAGTTCCAGCTTACAGCCACAGTCCTTCCGGCATCGGCCGGCGTTGATACATCCGTAACATGGGCATCCCTGGATCCTTCGGTCGTTACGGTTGACCAGAATGGTCTTGTAACATTTGTAGGACCTGGTGAGACATATGTAAGTGTAACTTCCAATGCGGACAGTTCCAAAGTGGCATATTGTAAATTCCATATAACGCAGCAGGTTGAAGGAATTAAGATGGATTACGACAGGCTTACGCTTAATGTAGGCGACCAGTCGAGACTTACAGCTTTGATTACTCCGGATAATGCAACCAATAAGAATGTTAAATGGTCATCATCCAATGAAGCTGTTGTGACCGTTGATTCAACAGGTATGCTCACTGCTGTGGGAAGCGGCAGTGCCACAATAATCGTCCAGACAGAGGATGGCGGATATATTGATATGACTAATGTTACGGTTCTTCAGCCTGTTACATCAATCAACCTTTCCGAAACTGAATTATCGGTCAAGAAAGGAACGGTACTCTGGCTCAGTGCGGAGGTACTTCCTGATACGGCTGACAATAAGAAGGTAACATGGAGTTCATCTGATACATCGCTTGCAACGGTTGACCAGACCGGTAAAGTTACCACACTGGTGCTGTAGGTACGGTAACGATTTCATGTGTAAGTGAAGATAACGGAACGGTTGCATACTGCGTTATAGAGATAACGGAACCGGTAACGGGACTCACACTTAATACATATTATCAGGAAATGGTAACCGGAACAAAGTTTGTATTAGTTCCTACGGTACTTCCTAATGATGCACCTGATAAATCGGTAACATTTATGTCAAGTGACCCGACGATAGCGACTGTTGATGAGAACGGTGTTGTATCGGCACTTGTCGGAGGAATGTCAGATAGTCGTTACGACTAACGAGAGCGGACTCAAGGCTACATGTACAATTAAAGTTAAAGAGTATGTAGAGAGCATTAAGATTTCAGGTAACCCGAAGAATCTTAACGTGAATAATTCAGTAAATCTTAAAGTGACAGTTGGTAAAGAGACTGCTTCCAATAAAGCGGTTGTATGGCGAAGCAGCAATACGTCGATTGTGACCGTGGATCAGAGCGGTAAGGTTACAGGCGTTAAGCCGGGTAATGTTGTTATAACTGCGACAGCGGCTGATGGTGGCGGAGTAAGCGATTCGGTTGTAATAAGAGTCATTAATCCTGTTACATCGATATCATTAAGCAAGTCAAAGATTACTGTATATGTAGGAGATACATATAACTTACAGGCAACAATAACACCGCCTAATGCATCTATCAAGAATCTTGTCTGGACATCGGATGACGAAGCGTGGCAAAGGTATATTCCGACGGTGATGTAGTGGGTGTAACTCCAGGAAGAACTGTGGTACATGCTACATCGACAGATGGCAATGAAGTTGTTGCCAACTGTACGGTTATTGTCAAGGAAATAATAAAAGGCATCTTCGATTTCGGTTAATTCATCGGAAATCACGATGTTAAAGGGCAAGACAAGACAGCTTACTGCAAGGTTATATCCGACCAATACAAATGAACATGTTAAATGGGTATCCTCAGATACATCTATTGTGACGGTTGATGCATATGGCAATATCATTACGGTTGGGGCCGGAACATGTGAAGTTACGGCATACAGTTCATCCGGAACCGTTCAGGATACATGTATAATACATTCAATGGCAATGCATTATACGGATATCAAGATAGAACAATATGATACATTTAACCTGTATGTGGATGGTGCTCCGTCAGCATATCGTGGAGAACATCGAATCCAAGAATTGCTACAATAGACGGTAACGGACTGGTAACAGGACGTATGCCGGGTGAATGTGTGATAAGCGGAACGGTCGATGGTAAGACAGTTACATGTTATGTCAAAGTAATGGCTGTGGATCCGGGCAAGTTCATTAACAGGAAAAAATAATATAAGAATAACGAAAGGCATTGCGGCTGATTGACCACAATGCCTTTTTCGATTCCGAGAAAAAACGAAGCACCAAAGAATTAACTTTGGTGCTTCCAGCTTTAAATATGAGGGGGGAGATAGAAAGTTATACTTCACTATCCACTTATTAATTTAGTATACGAATGTGATGGCTGTGTGAAAAAACGAAAAAAGAATTTAACATTTTGTAACAATTTCATCCGGAGTGTATTTCGTAACAAAAAACTTAATATTTGCATTTGTTGATTTTGAATGATGAATGTGGTATAGTGTGAGTGTATGCAAAATAAGGAGAGGTTACTATGAGAGATGATTTTGATTTAGAAGAGAACTTGCCAAATCAATAGCAAAGTATTGTGGATGAAGAGACAGCTGATGCACATGCATATGTTAATAAGAACACATCTGAAACAGATGATATACCGGATGAAGAAGAGAAGATATATGATGATCCGGATGATGATTCAGATGATGATTCCGATAAGCCGGATAAGAAGAAGATCATTATTATCGTAGCATCTGTTGTAGCAGCGGTTCTTATAATAGGAATAACGGCATTTCTTGTGGTCAGGGCTGCTTTTAATAAGAGCAAAGATAATTACGGATATTATAATGAACTTGGATATAAGGCCTATGATGATAAAGATTACGATACCGCTATATCTGATTTTGAGAAAGCACTTACCTATGATGAAGGCAAGGGCGACAGTGATACCAATATCAATATGATGCTTTACCTGTTTGAATGTTATAAGAATACTTCCCGGATGATAAGGCAGAAGAAATATTGCTTGATGTGCTTGACCGTGACAGTGATAACAAGAATGCATATTATAATCTGATGTCAGTTTATCTGAATGGTAAAAAGATTATACCAAGCTCGGCGACCTGTATGAAAAGGCAGCTGCCACTGAAGATGATGATATTATTGCATTGTTTAAAAATATGTGCCTCAGGATCCAGTGGCGACACCGGATGAAGGCAGTTACAGCGACGATCAGAAGGTATTTCTTTCAGCTGATAACGGATGTAAGATATATTACACAATAGACGACTCGGATCCTAAGGACAATGCACAGGTTTTTCTAACAGAATAGAACTTAAAGAGGGCCAGACCACTGTTAAATTCTATGCGGTTAACGATTACGGAATTAAGAGCGATGTTATAACCAAGACCTATAATATACAGTATTCAGGACCGGCGACACCTGAAATAACACCGTCAGACACGACAATTTCACAGTCGTCCAAAGTAATGGTTACGGTTACCGGAATTGCGTCAGGCAGTAAGGCGTATTATACACTTGACGGAACGGCACCTACTACAGACAGCACAGAGTACAGCAAGCCTTTTGAACTTCCGGCAGGAACTACGGTTGTTACCGTGATGGTTGTTGACGGACATGGAAAGAGCACCATGGCATCCAAGACATATAAGGTAACGTATGAATCCAAATATACTCAGACAGAGGCAGAGGATTTCATATGGAGTGCATTGATAGACAAGAAAATTGTCAATAAGAAACATATTGACAAAGATGATAATGAATGTTCAATGGATTATTATTCATTAAAGACAGTCGATGATAAACAGATATATATGTTCTATTACAACATTGGACATGATGCACAGGATTATTGGTACGGTGCTGATGCCAATACCGGAGATGTATATAAGGTAACAGGCTCAAAGGGAAGTTATAAACTTTCATCAGTTAAATAATACAATCATAGCGTGGGACTTTATCGGTTTCACGCTATTTTTTTACAATTTTCCAGTATATTTGTATTGCATTACTTGATTCTATTGTATAAAATGGTAATTAGATAAATATAGGAGGTGCTTTATGTATAAGATACTTAAGGCTGAGTTTCTGGCCAGCAATATTTTCCTTATGGAAATAGAAGCTCCGCGTGTGGCTAAATCATGCGAGCCGGGCCAGTTTATTATTGCTAAGATTGACGAGAATGGTGAGCGTATTCCACTTACGATTTCAGACTATGACAGAGAAAGAGGAATGGTTCAGATAGTTGTTCAGGTTATCGGAGCATCCACTAAGAAGATGTCAGAGCTTAAGACAGGAGATTATCTTGAAGATTTCGTAGGACCGCTTGGATGTCCTTCTGATCTTGTTACAGACGATATTGAAGATGTTAAGAAGAAAAAGATTCTTTTTTGTTGCGGGCGGTCTTGGAACTGCTCCGGTTTATCCACAGGTTAAATGGCTCCATGAACACGGTATTGCCGCTGATGTTATTGTCGGTGCCAAGACAAAGGATCTTGTTATTCTTGAGAAGGAGATGCAGGAAGTTGCCGGCAATCTCTATATAACAACAGATGACGGAAGTTACGGCAGAGGCGGAATGGTTACGGATACGATTAAATATCTCGTAAACGATCTTGGTAAAGAGTATGACCACTGTGTAGCTATAGGACCGATGATCATGATGAAGTTTGTATGCCTTCTTACCAAAGAACTCGGAATACATACGGTTGTCAGTGTCAACCCTATCATGGTTGACGGAACCGGTATGTGGAGCGTGCCGTGTGCAGGTTGGTAATGAAGTTAAGTTCGCGTGTGTTGACGGACCTGAATTTGACGGACACCTTGTCAACTTCGATGAGGCTATGAAGAGACAGCAGATGTATAAGACACAGGAAGGTCGCGCAATGCTGGCACTTACAGAGGGTGCAACTCACAAGAACGGCGGATGCGGCTGCGGAGGTGACAAATAATGGATGTTATGAAGAGAGTGCCTGTAAGAGAGCAGGCACCGAAAGTAAGAGCAACAAACTTTGATGAAGTATGTCTTGGATATAACAAAGAAGAAGCTATGGAAGAGGCTTCCAGATGTCTTAACTGTAAGAATGCAATGTGTATGAAGGGATGCCCGGTATCTATCAATATTCCGGCATTTATACATGAAGTTAAGGAAGGTAATTTTGCTGAGGCTTATAAGATTATCAGCCAGTCATCAGCTCTTCCGGCTGTGTGCGGACGTGTATGTCCACAGGAATCACAGTGTGAAGGCAAATGTATCAGAGGAATCAAGGGTGAGCCTGTATCAATAGGTAAGCTTGAGAGATTTGTTGCTGACTGGGCAAGAGAGAACGGAATCACACCGGAACCGGCCAAAGAGAAGAAGAACAAGAAGGTTGCGGTAATCGGTTCAGGCCCGTCAGGACTTACATGCGCTGGAGACCTTGCCAAACTTGGTTATGATGTTACTATTTTTGAAGCATTACACAAGGCCGGCGGAGTTCTTGTATACGGAATTCCTGAGTTCCGTCTTCCGAAGGACAAGGTAGTTCAGGCAGAAGTTGAGAACGTTAAGAAGCTTGGCGTTAAAATAGAGACGAATGTTGTTGTAGGTAAGGCTGTCAAGATTGATGACCTTAAAGAAGAGGGCTTTGAAGCTGTATTTATCGGTTCGGGTGCAGGTCTTCCTAGATTTATGGGAATACCGGGAGAGAATGCCAACGGGGTATTTTCAGCTAACGAGTATCTCACAAGAAATAACCTCATGAAGGCTTTTGAGGATGGTTATGATACCCCGATTGCAGCAGGAACAAAGGTTGCTGTTGTCGGCGGCGGTAACGTTGCGATGGATGCTGCGAGAACGGCATTGAGACTCGGAGCTGAGGTTCATATCATTTACAGAAGAAGTGAGGAAGAACTTCCTGCCAGAGTTGAAGAAGTACATCATGCAAAAGAAGAAGGTATTATATTTGATCTTCTTACAAATCCTACAGAGATTCTTGTCGATGACAAGGGCTGGGTTAAGGGAATTAAGTGCGTGAGAATGGAACTTGGCGAGCCTGATGCATCAGGCAGAAGAAGCCCTGTGGAAATTCCGGTTCTGAATTTGAAATGGATCTTGACACAGTTATTATGTCACTCGGAACATCACCGAACCCGCTTATATCATCGACCACTAAGGGTCTTGAGATCAATAAGCGTAAGTGTATCGTTGCTGATGAGACAACCGGACAGACATCCAAGATTGGTGTATTTGCCGGTGGCGATGCCGTAACGGGAGCTGCTACGGTTATTCTTGCAATGGGAGCCGGAAAAGCTGCAGCAAAAGGTATTGATGAGTACTTAAGCGCTAAGAATTAATCAGCGCATTATTATCCGGCGTGCCGTAAGGCATGCCGGAATGAATTATATTATTGGTTGAGTGAGGATTACACAATTGATTTTGCTTGAGATGGAGATAGATGCAGCCACTATTCAGGACAACGTATATCTGCTTATAGTTCTTGTCGGACTTATATTAGTGCTTGTAGGCTATTCATTATGGATGGGAAAGAGGAATACCCAGAAGTTAATTGACGAACATATTAATATTGATCCGATATCAGGGTACGGTAATTTTGCAAGGTTTGTTGATGATGCCGAAATAATGCTTAAATATAAGGACGTTAATTATGTTGTCGGTGTGATAGACATAAGTAATTTTAAAGCGATTAATGATTATTATGGACGTAACCAGGGTGATAGAATACTTAAATCTGTAGCGGACAGGATTCATGACATTATTATGCCGGATGGCATTTTTACAAGAATGTTTGCGGACAGATTTGTTTTTATGATTAATTTTCTTGATATTAACAGTCTTAAATACATTATTGAGACATATCTGGAAGATATTGAATTTGAAATCGAGGAACTTAGAGAAGTTATTAAAATAAATTGCAACTGTGGTATGTATATCATCGAGGATTATGGAGAAGATGTCAATATGATGATTGACAAGGCAGCAATAGCAAGTAAGCTTTCCAAGAAATCCATATCCAAGATGGTAACCATTCTGGATAATAATATCAATTATGATATTGCCAGAAAACAGAAACTTACATATAAGATGAGCAAGGCGCTGAACAATCATGAATTTGTTCCTTATATCCAGCCTAAGGTGAGTTTCAGGGACGGACATATTGTCGGTGGAGAGGCGCTTGTGCGTTGGATGTCACCGGAGGACGGAATGATCGCACCGAATGATTTTATCCCACTTTTTTGAGCAGAACGGATTCGTCAATAAGGTCGATTTCTATATGCTTGAGCGTATCTGTGCCATGATCAAAAAGCGCAGCGAATGGGGCAGATATACTGTGCCTATTTCGGTAAACCAGTCAAGAATGCATGTGTATGACACGGTTTATATTAATAAGCTTATCAATACTTTTTGATAAGTACGGCATCAATAAGAATAATATCGTATTCGAGTTGACGGAGAGTGCTTTTACGGAGAATACGGATGATATGATTGATTTAATAAGACGAATGTCAAAGCTTGGGTACAATATATCGATGGATGATTTCGGCTGTGGATATTCTTCACTTAACATGCTGAATCTGCTCCCCGATTAGTGAACTTAAGCTGGACAAGCAGTTTCTGGATGACGAATCCGAGAAGAGCAGATATATTATTAAATCAATTGTAAATCTGGCGCACGGACTTGGCATAAAGATAGTGTGTGAGGGGTGTAGAGACTGCAGAACAGGTCGAGTTTCTACCAATATCGGATGCGATATTGCACAGGGTTATTATTATGCCAAACCTATGCCGATGAACGAGTTCGAGAAATTACTTGATGGAGATGTGTGTCTGCTGCGATGAAAATTTCAATTATCTGTGTTGGTAAAATAAAAGAGAAATTCTATTCACAGGCCGTGGATGAATATGAAAAGGCTTACAAGATACTGTAAGCCTTTTGTTGTTGAACTGCCTGACGAAAAGACCCCGGAGGGCTGTTCGCAGACTGTGTGTGACCAGATTAAGGCCAAAGAGGGCGAGCGTATACCGGTGCGCTTAAAGGTGACGAATATGTAATTTCGCTTGCAATAGAAGGTAAAAAATTAAATTCCGAGCAGCTGGCAGGAATGATAGATAAACTGGGTATCGGCGGTACAAGCCATATAGCTTTTATAATCGGAGGTTCGCTTGGACTTGACCCGCGTGTATTAAAGCAAAGCGATATGCTGCTCAGCTTTTCTGACATGACTTTTCCGCACCAGCTTATGAGGGTCATACTGCTTGAACAGGTGTACAGAAGTTACAGGATAATAAACGGAGAACCATATCATAAATGAAATGCACATAATGTAATGTATAATAATAGTAGCAAAATAGCAATTGGCGGTTTGTGTAATAAATGCTAAAAATATAGTACGATGATTGTGGAGGTGATATGCAATGATTTTTTCACAAAAACTACAATTAATTCGTAAGAATAAAGGCTTGACCCAAGAGGAACTGGCGGGAAAACTGGATGTATCCAGACAGGCTGTAGCGAAGTGGGAGTCCGGTGTTTGAGTTATAATAGGACCAAGTTAGATGAAACCCAGTAAAATCAAGGGTTATGCCTAATTTAGTCCTTATTTTTATACCATTTTAGCGGTAGATTAAAGGCAGCACTGTTATATCAAAACATTTAGTGAGGACTAAATTAGCACTTGAAAGGGTGTGGGTAATTATATGAAATTTTGCAAAACAATAATGCAGACAATACAGAAAAGGAGTGAATGGATTTATGCCAGACTAAACTTATCTTGGAGAAACATTGTTTAGTTTAGGAGCGGTTGTTTTGTACTGTATAAATTTTCTGATTTCTATATGCAGTTATATTGCAATTTCAAATAAACAAACTTAATTTGAAGTATTCCACATGTGTGTTTATTTGAGTTCTTTGAATGAGCTTAAATATAATGTTATTATTAATGATCTAATGGTTGTAGAGGAGGTAAGAAAGTGAATGATTTGTATTTAACAATAATAATTATTTTTAGCTGCTATTTTGGAGAATTTATATTCTATAATATAGTAAAAAATTCCTTGATTTCTTCATTAGGTTGTGTTCTTTTTTTTTGGAAGTGCTTTAATTATATGTATTATGGTTCGTTTCTTGGTTAGGAAAAGAATATAGATTAAAATAGAGAAATAGTCAAATATGGTAATTAAAAATAATATAAAAGGGATTTTATATCTAAATTACAATACTATCAGAATAATGGTGTTTTATAAAATCGTTAAGGGAAAGAATCGAAGGTGGTGCAAACGAAAAAAGCAGTATTGAGACTTTTCATTAACTGCCCTTTCGTTTGCATCAATTTCGATTTTTCTGGTTGAACAAAAAGCGCGTCGGCTCTATATGGACTTTTAATTCTGACACTCTATTTGTAATAAGATAGCGTGTACACATAGGAAACACATAGAATTTATAATTCAGTCCTGTATTATGACACCAGAAATAAGCCTCCTTAAGGAAGCTAAAAAATATACAGTTATGATACGTTAACAGAGCATATGTGGTTTTGGTTTTTATAAAATGTTGTTCTGTAGGCAGAGGAATAATCTTACCACCACAGGAAGAGCACTTGCATATATCTTTATTATAAAGAAGACGGATAATGGCAGGTGCATCCATATCTTTCAGCTTGGAAATATATTTTGCAAACCAAGGATGTTTCTGCATAGGGTAATCTTTTTCTTCTTATTTCTGGATGAAAGAAGACCATAGTGCCTGATACGTACAAAACGTTTTGAGGAACATGCATTAAAAATCGACGGATAAATTCCTCGCCGGATATGGTGATCTCTTTCAAAAGCCCTTGGTTTTTGTAATCTTTAGCAGAAAATGTAACTGTAGATTCTGTCATGTCTTTGATACGGTAGTTGCTGATAGCAACTGGTGGGTGTATTTTCCAAGGTATCTGATGACAGATTCGGCACCGTCAAATGGTTTCTTGCAATAAGGAATCCATTCCTTTGCATAGCAGGTATTTAACAATTCCTTTGAAAGTATAGTAGTTTTTGTAAGGTGCAGCCGATCCATG
>VOFB01004858.1_pt1 | contig 13954 bp, 18 predicted proteins | sample 5384141 | NCBI WGS metagenome assembly VOFB01 (sample SAMN12384721, study PRJNA508395) | human gut metagenome | isolation source: healthy gut A | host: Homo sapiens | reverse complement strand
ACCATGACATGATCGACTACCTGCAGGGCAACGAGTTCAACTTTATCGTCTGCCTCACCAAGGCCGACAAACTCAGCCGCACCCAGCAGGCCCGCCAAGCAGCAGCCATCAAAAAGCAGCTCAACGTCCCGGCCGAGAATGTAATCATCACGAGCTCCCAGACCGGCGTGGGTATCGACGAACTAAAAAAGCGCATCGCCGAGGCCTGCCTCTAGTCAGGGTTAAACCGTCAAAAGCCCCCGTTCATATCACCCCAGTGATAGTTATTGGTAAACTATCACTGGGGTGATATTTTTTGAGGTCGATATGGAGCTTTGGCACGGGTCGGAGGTTGTTGTCGAGCATCCATCGTTGGATAAATGCAGGCAATTCAATGACTATGGGCGCGGGTTTTATTGCACACCGCATGAGGAAATGGCAATGGAGTGGGCATGTCGGACCGAGTCTGATGGCATTGCCAATCGATATGAGCTTGATTTAGATGGCCTTGCGATTTTGGATTTGGAATCAGGTGAGTTCTCGATTCTCAACTGGCTTGCAATTCTGGCGAATAACAGAGAGTTCAATGTTTCAACGCCAGTAGCACGCGAGGGCTTCGTTATCTGCTGGATAACTGCCTGATTGATATTTCTCCCTATGACGTTATTCGAGGCTATCGTGCAGACGATTCCTATTTCTCGTTTGCAAGACAGTTTGTCAACGGCATGATCTCGCTCAGGCAATTGCAGCGCATTATGTTTTTGGGGGAATTTTGGGCATTCAATATGCGCTTATGAGTGAGCGTGCGTTCTCGGCGATTAAGTTCCGCGATTGGAAGCAGGCTTCGGGAGCTGAGTTTTATCCCAAACGATTTGAGCGAGAACAGAACGCTCGACGAAAGTACCTGGATACGGTAAACGGATTTGACTCTGATGGTGTCGACATTAGGGATTTGATGGCAGGGAGGGTTGATTTAAATGATCCAAGAGTTAACGGATCGTGGGGCCGAGTAGGACATATCCCGTCTATTACCTTGAGGACGCAATGAACAACCTCGGGGATTGCTTCGACTATGCCGTTAACGATTACGGAGCAGAAGGATCGGAAGTTGCTGAACTCTTTTTTGCCTGAGCGGCGTAGCTCGCGAGTTCGAACGCGGCAACGCATGGGTAGTGTCGGGAAAGTCGGGCGTTGAACTATTTGCGCTCATCTCCGAAAGATCTGGTTACCAAACAGGGTCGATGCCAGATCGGACCTACCGATTTGAGAAGACACCAGAATATTGGACGGGCTGGATACTGGCATATTTGCAGTGGCGCCTAGGGGGATCGTTCGAAGATCTGCTTCATGTTGTTCCATTTGATGCGCTGCGAAACCTGTACTACCCCTGGCATGAGGCCTCGGAGGAGCGCGTGGCGCGCCTTGTCTGTGATATGGCGAAGAAGGCGCCGCGTCAGACTAAACTGGCGCTAGCAAGAAAGAGGATTAAAAAAAACCCAACAAGACCTGGCATACGAATCGGGTGTATCGCTCCGTTCAATCCAAATGTACGAACAGCGCCAGCGAAACATCAACGAAGCCTCGGTAACGACAGTGAGGGATATTGCAAAAGTCCTACACTGCAACATCGAAGACCTCCTAGAACCAGTCTTCGAATACAAAGAAACAAGCGCAGCGTAAACCAAGCGCACAGGCGAAGCTGTCACTAGTAAGTGCCCCTACCTAGCAAGAGCCCCTACCAATAAAAAAGCAACTATCAGCCCGGCGCTTTTACAAAGCGTAGGTCCCTTGTAGCCGCCGTCAGCGAAGCTAACGTAGGGAGGCGGGGGCTTTGCCCCCAAATCTTTCCGTAGGACGGCAGGACCCCGCCGCACGAAGTGCGCAGCGGGGGTCCTGCCATGTCCGAGGACGATTTGGGGCAAAGCCCCCGCCTCCCCGGCGAGTATACGGGACGGCGACTACAGGTATTCGATCTGGGCGCCTTCCGTGTCGCACGTCAGAATATGCGTATCGCACTTGGGGAACTGCTCGCGCAGCTTGACCTGCAGGAACTTTGCCACGATGGTGTCGTCGGTCACAGCCATGAGGGTCGAGCCCGAGCCGCTAATCCAGATGGTCTTAGCGCCGCCGTTAAGGCAGGTGTCGCGCACGGCGTTGTAGTCGGGGAATCAGACGGCGACGATAGGGCTCCGGATGCGGTCGTCGTTGGCGGCGGCAATCAGGTCGAGGTCACCAGTCTCCAAGCCGCGCGTCATGCCGGCGATGCGGCCCATCTGCCACACGGCGGTGGGAGAGCGGAATCTCCTGCGGCACGACCTTGCGCGCCTCGCTCGTGTGTACCTCGTAGGGCGGAATCACGGTAATAAAACGCAGGCGATCGCTCACCTCGTAGCGCAGGCACTGGGGGAGCGAATCGGTCGGCGTAAAGGCGAGAGCAGAGACGCGCCGCCCAGGATAGCAGGGGCGACGTTATCGGGATGGCCCTCGACCTGGGTGGCAATGCGGACGAGCTCAGCGCGGTCGACGGTGTGCCCGTCAACGCGGCGGCTGCCATAATGCCGGCGACGACGCAGGTGGAGCTGGAGCCCAGACCGCGGGCGACGGGAACGTCAGTCTGAATGTCGATGGCGACGGGGAAGGCCGGCTCGCCCCATGCGGCCAGTGCATCCACAAAGCTCACGTAGACTAGGTTGTTCTCGTTTGGAACTCCTCGGGGCAACCTGTGATGGTGAGCTTGTCGGCGCGCTCGAAGGTGAAGTGCGAGTAGAGACTGACGGCCATGCCGAGGGTGTCGTAGCCGATGCCTAGGTTGGCGCTGGTTGCTGGGACGGTGATTTTGATCATGGGGTCCTCTGGGCGGGTCTGGCCGTTTAGTTCGCTGCTCGGGCAGTCTGGCTCGCTCGGAAAGCACATTAAGTGCTTTCCGGCTCGTGCGGAACTCGCGACGAACTAAACGGCCAGACCCGCTGTGAGCGTTCGTCATCATCCCGGGGGGTATCTGATGAAAGTGCGCCGGCTTTCGCCGGCGCCTAATAAGGGGGTTTAGTTGGTAGCCATCTTTTTTGCTGCAGACTCGACGTAGTTGGCCATGTCGGCTACGTCGCAGACGTCTTCGAAGCGGACGGGCTTGGACTCGAGCTCGGCGAGTTGGACCGGGGCAACCGTGTTGGTTGCCTGCTCGAGCACGCGCATAGCCTCAAAGTCGTCTTCGGGAACGTCGAGCCCCAGGCATCGCAGCAGGCGCGCGGGAACTTGTAGGGGCTGGCGGTCGAAAGTAGCACGCGGGCCTTTGGCGCCCTCGGCGGGAGCGACCTTTTTCAAAGACGTAATAGCCGCAAGCGGTGTGCGGGTCGATTACGTAGCCGTTCGCATCCCAGCAGCTCTTGATGGCAGCACGGACTTCGTCCTCGCTGGCCCAGCCGCAGCCAAAGACGCTCTGAATCTTAGCCAGCAGCTCGGCGGGCACCTCGTAGCGGCCGGTCTGGGCAAGCTGCTCCATAAGGCCGGCAACGAGCTCACAGTCGCCATCGGACAGGAAGTACAGCATGCGCTCTAGGTTGGAGCTGATGAGGATGTCCATCGACGGCGAGATAGTCGTGAAGAACGGACGGTTGCGGTCGTAGACGCCGGTGGTCAGGAAGTCGAACAGCACGTTGTTCTTGTCGCTCGCGACGATGAGCTTGGCGACGGGCAGACCCATGCGCTTGGCATAGTAGCCGGCCAGGATATCGCCAAAGTTGCCAGTCGGCACGCAGAACTCAACGGCGTCGCCGGCCTCGATGGCGCCGGCGCGCAGCAGCTGCGCATAGGCGGCAAAGTAGTAGACGACCTGCGGCACCAGACGGCCGACGTTGATGGAGTTGGCGCTCGAAAGCGCACCGTGCCGGCGGCCTCAAGACGCTCGGCAAGCTCCTTATCGGCAAAGATGCGCTTGACGGCACTCTGGGCATCGTCGAAGTTGCCGCGGATGCCGCAGACGGCGACGTTATCGCCCTCCTGTGTGGACATCTGCAGGTTCTGGACGCGACTGACCTTGCCTTCGGGATAAAAGACGGTGATACCCGTGCCCGGGGCGTCGGCAAAACCGGCGAGCGCGGCCTTGCCCGTGTCGCCCGACGTGGCGGTGACGATCATGATGCGTTCGGCGCTGTCCTTGGCGGAAGTGCGGGCCATGAGGCGGGGAGCATCTGCAAGGCGACGTCCTTGAAGGCGCTTGTAGGGCCGCCAAAGAGCTCCATCACATAGGTCTGAGGGGCGTCAGCGCCCGGCGCTGCGTCGAGTTTGACGAGCGGCGTAACCTCTTCACTCGCGAACGTGCCGCGGTATGCCTCGTCGACACACGCCGAAATTTCTTCGGCCGTGTAATCATTCAGTAACATTCCCAACACATCTTGAGCGATTTCAAAGTACGATTTATCTGCAAGCGAGCTGATATCGACCTGCTGGGTGCCGAGCTCGTCCGAGACAAACAAACCCCCGTCGGGAGCGATGCCGGTACGGATTGCCACCTTTACTTTGAGCACGATAAAGTGCGTCCTCGTGTACTATGATAAGTTCCCATATAACACTGCTCCTCGGATGCCTTGGTCCCAATCGGTGAAACCATGGTATCAGAGCGTGCAAAATAGGTTCGCAGAGGCTTTTAGAAAGGTAACCTCCAGCCCATGATAAAAATTGCCAAGTTTGGCGGCTCGTCGGTCGCCGACGCCGAACACTTCAAGAAGATCAAGGCCATCGTCGATGCCGACCCTGCCCGCCGTTTTGTGGTGGTTTCCGCCTGCGGCCGCCGCTTTAAAGGGCGACACCAAGGTGACCGACCTGCTCTACCTCGGTTAACGCGCACGTTAAGTATCACGTGTCGTGCGAGGAACTGCTCGAGGACATTGGCCAGCGCTATTTTGATATCGCTGACGAGCTGGAGCTCACCTATCCCATCCGCGAGGAGTTCGCGGCCTTTGCCGAGCGCGCCCGCTCGGGCGGTTACTCTACCGAGGAGCTCGTGAGCCGCGGCGAGTACTTCACCGCTCGCTTGATGGCCGAGTACCTGGGCCTGCCGTTCTGGACGCCGCGACGGTTGTGGCGTTCCATCACGACGGTACGCTCAGCATGAATCGCACCTCCGAGCTAGTGCAGGAGTACGGTCAGCAGGGCGGCTTTGTTATGCCCGGTTTCTACGGCGCGACGCGTGAGGGCCAGATCAAGCTGCTCGACCGTGGTGGCGGCGATATCTCGGGCTCGATCCTGGCCAAGTGCCTGGGTGCCGACCTGTACGAGAACTGGACCGACGTCTCGGGCTTCTATTCTGCCGATCCTCGCATTGTGCCCGAGGCTCAGCCCATTGCGCGCGTTACCTACGAGGAGCTGCGCGAACTTTCGTACATGGGTGCAAGCGTCCTGCACGAGAGGCCGTGTTCCCCGTGCGCGAGGCGGGTATTCCGCTGGTCATCAAGAACACCAATGCGCCGCAGGACCCCGGCACCATCATTAGTGAGACGGCTGATGAGGGTGAGGCAGAGCCCATCATTACCGGCGTGACCGGCAAGCGCGGCTTTGTCGCCATCAACGTTGCCCGCGACCGCACCAAGCCCCGTGTTGGCTTTATGCGCCGCGCGCTTTCGGTCTTCGAGCGCTATGACGTTTCCGTCGAGCATATGCCCACCGGTGTCGACCGCTTTGGCGCCGTGGTGCAGGAGCAGGACGTTCACGATTCGCTGTACTCGCTCGTGGGCGACATTCAGCAGGAGGTCGAGCCGCTCGAGATCGAGGTTGTCGAGGGCCTGGCGCTTATCGCGACCGTCGGCCGTAACCTGCGTGGCCGCGCAGGTATCTCGGGCCATCTGTTTGGCATGCTTGGCCAGGCCGGCGTGAGCGTGCGCATGATTTCGCAGAGCTGTGACGAGATCAACATCATTATCGGTGTCGAGGAGAAGGACTTCGACTGGCGATTCAGACCATCTACCGTGCCTTCTCCGACGAGAACGGCATTGTGAAGGTCTCCGACTTGAGGCTTCCGCGCCGGTCGATCCCGCTCTGGACGTGCTCCGCAAGTAGCTACCATCCCGGTGATTTTTGGGACATGTCTCATAAATCTACGGCGGGGCGTTTCGTTTCGGTTTCGTTTCGACGGGGCGGGTTTCGTGTCCGCCCTGTTCTTGTACACTGGCAACAATAATCAGCCTGCTCGGCGTGCGGGCAAAAGCCACAACCTTTAAAGGGGAAGCATGAAACAGTACACGGTTGCTATTTTGGGCGCGACGGGGCCGTGGGCACCCAGATGCTCGAGTGCCTCAACGAGCAGGAGTTCCCGATCGGCAAGCTCAAGTTGTTGGCAGTGCACGCTCCGCGGGCAAGACCGTTGAGTTCCGCGGCGAGCAGATCGTGATCGAAGAGGCTTGCCCCGGGCCTTTGAGGGCTGTGATATTGTGCTCGGAGCCGCCGGCGACGATATCGCGAAGGAGCTACTGCCCGAGGCCGTCAAGCGCGGCGCCGTCGTGGTCGACAACAGCCATGCCTTCCGCATGGATCCCGAGGTGCCGTTGGTCGTGCCCGAGATCAATGCCGACGACATCAAGTGGCATCACGGCCTTATCGCCAACCCCAACTGCGCGACCATCATCGGCCTGGTTCCCACGTGGCCGCTGCATCAGCTTGCCGGCGTGAAGCGCATGATCGTCTCGACGTATCAGGCGGCTTCGGGTGCCGGTGCTCCCGGTATGGCCGAGCTCGAAGCGCAGCTTGCCGCCGCCTGGGCCGTGGCGAGGAGATTCCCCGAGCCGCGCGCGTTTGCCGCCCAGCTGGCGAGCAACCTGATTCCGCAGATTGGCGGCGTCAAGGAGGGAGGGCTTTACCTCCCGAGGAGATGAAACTGCAGAACGAGGGCCGTAAGATCATGCATCTGCCCGAGCTGCGCGTGAACTGCACCTGCGTGCGCGTGCCCGTGCTGCGCTGCCACTCCGAGAGCATTACGCTCGAGTTTGAGCGCGACATCACGGTGGAAGAGGCCCGTGCTGCGCTGGCTGCCGCTCCGGGCGTGAAGCTGGTTGACGACATGGGCGCCGAGGATGCGCATGATCGCTTCCCATGCCGATGGATACGTCCGATCAGGATCTGATCTGGGTCGGTCGCGTGCGTCGCGACATCTCGAACCCCGAGGCCACGCGCGGTATTACCTTCTGGTGCTGCGGCGACCAAATCCGTAAGGGGCGCGGCAACCAACGCCGTCCAGATCGCTAAGCTCTGCGAGTAGTGCGACCTGTCCGGCGGGGCCGGGCTTAGTTTTTCAGGTCCTCGACCATGTGGCGCCTTGTCCTGCTCCTTCGGAGCCGCGGACAAGGCGCCACATTGGTCTGCGGAGTGTTCTGAAAACTAAGCCCGGCCCCGCCTGCGGTGACTCGGCTGCGAGCGGCCAGCGATGGGGCCGTTGTTGGTTGGGGCCGCTGGGCTGATGTGGGGCACGTGGCCGCTGCGGGCCCTGGCGGCGGCCTCGGCGCTGTGCGCCTGCTGCCTTGGGTAACTTTTGGGGTCGATTGAAGTTGTCTACACAATTCGCGGTATTATGGTGCGGAGTTTTGAAAGGAGCCGCTGGTGGTCACGACGACGTTTGCTTCGCCTTTGGGCGAAATCTTGCTTGCCGCTGATGGCCGCGGTCTGACGGGGCTTTGGTTTGAGGGACAGGAGCATTTTGGCTCCACGCTTCTCAAAGAAGATCCCGAACATGTTGAAGGCGCCGATGCAGTTTCTGGTGCTGGCGGCATGTCGTCGGTGAGTCCGGCAAATGGTGCGGCGTCTTCGGTGCTTGAGCGTTCCTCGGGCTTGGCTGAATGCTTATTTTGCGGGGCAGGAGCCTCGGTTTACGCCGCCGTTGCATATGATTGGCACGGCATTTCAGCGTGAGGTTTGGTTTGAGCTGCTCTCTATCCCGCGTGGCGAGGTCGCTACGTATGGCGAGATCGCTCAGCGCGTTGCGGCTCGACATCGTGTGCCGGGAAACGAGGCACCTGTTGTGTCTCCTCGTGCGGTGGGGGCCGCGGTCGCTCGCAACCCTGTTTCGATTATTGTGCCATGCCATCGCGTGGTGGCGGCCGACGGCTCGCTTAACGGATATGCCGGCGGGCTTGATCGCAAGGAGTGGCTGCTTCGGCTTGAGGGCGCGTACGAGGAGTAACACTCGAGCGCTTTGCATAGCCAAGATGCCGTGAAAGAACGGGACATGCTTTCCGAATGGAGGCTCAGACGGAAACTACGTCCCGGAATTCCGTTTTAAAGCGGGATGCGCTTTCCGAATGGCGTTCCAAGCGGAAACCGTGTCCCGGAATACAGCCTCAGAGTGGGACACCGTTTCCGGCTGAGACCACCTGCCTGGACATCGATCTACGCCCGCTCCTGCAGGGCGTAGATGGACTTATCCATGTTGAACAGGTAAGCCACAACGCAGACAATAATGAACATCGGCAAGTTACCAAAGCCGAAGACTTCGCAGCCAATAAGGATGGGTGCGAGCAGCGTATTGGTGGCGCTGCCAAAGACGGCTGCGTAGCCCAGTGCGGCGCAGAGCTCGACGGGCATGCCGAGTTGAGCCTCGTTATGGCGACATCTGGGTAACAGAAAGGCCCGCGTTCCTCAGAGGCAAGATAGGCAATTCTGCTTCTGAGGTAGATCTCAATTCTGCCGACCGCACTGCCGACCGCATCAAACATTAACTGCCGGAGGGCTCGGTCAAATTCATACGTGTAGATGATGGTTTCGAATGTTGTGCCTTCGCGAAAGATGGTAATCCCGGACTTGCATTTGGTTTTGTAGGGAAACCAGTAGGCCGACAGTCTGTAGTGGTTGGCTTCGACCAAAGCTCGCTCGAGTTCGCTTTTGATCAGAGCACTTAAGACCCTTGTTTTCTGTCAATAGTGCTATTTGTTCGTTGATGGATATCCGCGACTTCTGGTATTTCATTAAGCCTCTTGATAGAAAAAGAGCTGGAGTTGCGCATCGTTGAGAGCTTTCCAGCTTTAGCAAAACAAACTTATAAGATGCGACGGGCCGCGTCAAGATAATTGCTTGACAGCCTAGGGAGGCGGCTGGTTGGCTGGCTTAAAACCCAGCGCGTGAAATGACGCTCCACGCTATTCAGCGCGCTTGATAGGATGACGAACCACAGTCTTAAGTTTCTCCGGCGCACACTTGCGTGGATCGGAAAGATAGATTTCGTGATGTAAACGGGTGTCTGAGAAGTCGGGGACATAGCCCTGCTCGGTCGCATATTCATGCATGGCGTCTACGGTTGCCGGCTCGCTGTCGTAGGGTCCGGTATGCATGCATTGAACGCAGAGACCCTCGTCAACTTTAAGCAGCTCGACGGCAGAAAAGTCCTGTTTCTTTTTGGCCGTGGCTTCCGCGACCGCCCAGTCAAAGTCATCCTGAGTGACGAAATCGGGCAGGCGGATGCACGAGATAAAGTTGAAATCGTCCTTGCGTACATAATCGATGTCGCCGCTCGGGGAGTCTTGCCACCAGAAGCCCTCGAGCGGCGGTACCACAAAGTCGAAATAGCCCTCGATACTCCTTTGAGCCTTTCTTTGACATCTTGACGGTATAGGCGATGCCGTAAAGCAGCGGCAGGGGCATTTTGATACTCGCCACCTTCGGTATTTGGGTCGCCCTTTCCGCGAACGGCAACGTAGCTCATAGGCGGGACAGTTATGATACTCGGCTTGCTTGCAGGTCTGTAGAGCTCCTTGCATTCCTTCTTAAAGTCGAACGCCATGTTGGCCGCCTTTCTGCGTATTGGCCTGCTTAGATAGCGGAATCATATCATAGAAACGAACAGCTGTTCGAATGATTTGGCTGACAGATTGAGATGCGTGCGTTGTGTTTGGCGGTCGGCCTGACCCCATCGATGATTTCTCTGCCTCCCCGGCGCCTCATCTATAGCTGCCGTTTCCCCATATAGAACCTGCCAAAATAAACCCGTCCCTTTTTAGTCGGTGCGAAATGGGTAATACTAAAGAGTTATCCGACCAGATGGGAACCGATCGATGGCTTATATCGAATTCAAAGACGTCATCAAGGCATACGGCGAGGGCGACGCCCGCATTCACGCACTCGACGGCGCGAGCTTTACGGTCGAGCGCGGCGAGCTCGCCATCATTTTGGGTGCTTCGGGTGCCGGCAAGACCACGGCGCTCAACATTCTGGGCGGCATGGATACGGCGACTTCCGGCACCGTGACGGTGGACGGGCGCGATGTGAGCTCCGCTAACGAGGCGCAGCTCGTGGAATACCGCCGCGCCGACGTCGGCTTCGTCTTCCAGTTCTACAATCTGGTCCCCAACCTGACCGCGCTCGAAAATGTTGAGCTTGCGGCGCAAATCTGCCCTGATTCGCTCGATGCCGAGCAAACGCTTTGCCAGGTTGGCTTGGGTGAGCGCCTCGCCAACTTCCCCGCGCAGCTTTCGGGCGGCGAGCAGCAGCGCGTGTCCATTGCCCGCGCACTGGCAAAGAACCCCAAGCTGCTTTTGTGCGACGAGCCCACGGGCGCACTTGACTATAAAACCGGCAAGCAGATCTTGCAGCTGCTGCAGGACACTTGCCGCAAGCAGGGCATTACGGTCATCATCATCACCCACAACTCCGCGCTGGCGCCCATGGCCGATCGCCTGATCCGCTTTAAGAACGGTCGCGTGGAGAGCGAGACGGTCCAGCAAAATCCCGTGCCTATCGAGACGATCGAGTGGTAGCGCCCATGGACCAGGACCGCCAAAACAGCCTACGCCGCGACGCACAGAACACGGAGCGCGAGCAGGATTTTACGACCTACCGCACTGCCCAAAGCTCAAACGATATGGTGCCGACGGTTTTTCGCCGTGGCATCTACCGCACAATCCGAGGCAGTCTTAAGCGCTTCTTGTCCATCGTCGTGATCACCGCGCTCGGCGTGAGCGTGATGTGCGGCCTTAAGGCGGGTTGCGAGGACCTGTGCGATTCGGTTGACGCCTACTTCGACCAGCAAAATGTCTATGACATTAACGTGCAGTCGACCTATGGCCTGACTGACGATGATCTCGACGCCATCCAAGAGGTCGATGGCGTCGAAACGGCCGAGGGCATCTACACCGAGACCGCCTACACCGCCGTGGGCACAACGCGCGAGCGCGTGGTCGTGCAAAGTCTCTCCAAGGAGAATATCGATCAGCCAGTGCTCGTGAACGGCGATTTGCCCGAGAGCGCCGATGAGGTCGCGGTGACTTCGAAGTTCCTGAAGGCTTCGGGCAAAAAGCTCGGCGATACGGTGAGCTTTGCTGCCAACGATGCGAGCTCGTCGAACCAAAGCGCCAAGGATCAGTTTGCCGATGGCGATTACACCATCACGGCCGAGGTTCTCGATCCCACTGATGTGAGCTCCGACTCGACGGTCAACGCCTTCCGTGCCGCCTCGGCGGCGGACTATAAGTTCTATGTGAGCGAGGACGCCGCGACATCTTCTTCCTACCCGCGGTCCACGTGGTCGTCGAGGGAGCCAAGGATCTCAACTCATATTCGGATGCCTACGCGGCAAAGATCAATGAGGTCAAGGGCAATATAGAGAAGATCCGCGAGGAGCGTGAAGGCGCGCGCTCAGGAGCTGACGGTCGACACGCCGACAAGCTTGGATGCGGCCGAGCGTCAGACCGCCATGCTCTTTGGGATCGAGCAGGACAACATCAATCGCATGGCCGAGGGCGGCGACGAGCGTGCGCAGGCGCGAGCCGACTGGACCAGCGCCGTGCCGCCGCCGACCAACAGTTTGCCGACGCCCGCGCCGAGCTTTCCGACTGGGCGAATGCACCTGTACATCCAGACCGCGGCAATATCGCAAGCTACTCGAGCGTGGAGAGCGATAGCTCGTCAATTGAAGCCATCGCCACGGTGTTCCCGTTCATCTTCTTTATCGTCGCCGTGCTCATCAGCCTCACCACCGCCACGCGTATGGTCGAGGAGGAGCGCACGCTTATTGGCCTGTACAAAGCGCTCGGCTATTCGCGCGGGCGTACTCTGTCCAAATACGGGACTACTCGCTGTGGGCGTGTCTGATCGGCGGCGTGCTCGGCAACATCATCGGATTTGTGGGCCTGCCGCTGTTCCTGTTTACGGTGTTCGACGACATGTACTCGCTGCCCCAGATGTTGCTTTCGTACGACATCGTGTCCTCGATCGTTTCGGTGGCGCTGTTTGCCGTGGGCGTGGTGGGCGCCACGATTATCGCCTGCCGCCACGAGATGGCCGAGACCCCGGCCTCGCTCATGCGCCCCAAGGCCCCGCGCGCCGGCTCGCGTATCTTGCTCGAGCGCATCGGCTTTATCTGGCGCCGCATGGGCTTCTTAAACAAGGTGGCGGCGCGTAACCTGTTCCGCTACAAAAAGCGTGCCTTTATGACCATCTTCGGTATCGCCGGCTGCACGGCGCTCGTGATCTGCGGTATGGGTATTCGTGATACGTCGGTCGCGCTGTCGCCCACAGTACGGTCACGTCACGCGCTATGACCTGCTGGCGGTTGCCAATCCCGACGATTTTTCGCAGACGTGCGCGGCATTGATGAGCGCAGCGCGCCAAGGATTCTGACGTGACCGTGACTTCGACGCTGCCGATTATGACCGACAACGTCACCTTTACATTTGGCGGCAAGAGCGAGACTGTGCAGCTGATCGTGGAAAGTCGATGACCGCACGAGTGACTTGGGCGATTACGTGCGTCTGAGGATGAGTCCAAAGAACCGCTGCCTTTGCGTGACGGAGACGTGTATCTGAGCAAAGTTCACAGCTGGTGCTGGGATTCAGCCGGGCGATACGGCTCACGTCCGTGATTCGTCGCTCAATGTTGCCAAGGTCAAAGTCAGCGACATTTCGCTTAACTATCTGGGCAACACGCTTTACATGACGGCAGGGGCACCTATGGGGCAACACGAGCGCACGTTCGGCCGAAGCGCGTCTTAACGGCATCTTTGCACTGCTCAAGGGTTCGTCGGCCGACCAGATTGCGTTTAGCAAGAATCTTTAAGAGTGACGGTTGGCTTACGATTTCGAGTACGGCCGAGCATTGGGAAAACTATGAGGCGAACTTTACGATTATCAATCGGTCGTGGTGCTCGTGACCTTTATGGCGGCGTGCCTGTCGTTTGTGGTGGTGTTTACGCTGTCCAACACGAATATCTCCGAGGAGCGCGAGCTGGCGACCATTAAGGTGTTGGGCTTCCGTCGCGGCGAGGTGCACCACTACGTCAACAAGGAGACGTTGATCCTCACGGCGATTGGCGCCGCACTGGGCGTAATACCGCTAGGCGGCTTGCTGGCCGAGAGTTTTACGTACATCCTGCAGATGCCGTCGCTGTATTTTGATGTTGAGGTCGAGCCGCTGAGCTACGTGCTATCCGTGTTGCTGGCCTTTGCCTTTACGTTTATCGTCAACCTTGCCACCAATCGAACGCTCAACAAGATCGACATGGTCGGCGCCCTCAAGAGCGCCGAGTAACCTGCCAAAAAGGGACAGGTATATTTTGGCAGGTTTATCTGGGCAAACGCCGGACAACCATTAGGTGGCCCAGCGTTTGCCCCGTTTTGCTGGGGGATGTCTGTCGTTCAGTGCTCTTACTGGCCAATCCAGTGTTGCGCATGCTCTTAATGTCTTCGGTAAAACCGTCAAGGTCGTCAAGGGTGATCACGCTGTCGATAAGCAAATTGGCTATCTCGCGGTGCATTGTGCTGCGGCGAATGTCGTTTGCAATTACGCCTGAGGACAGCTTGTCTCTATTGAGGCGCTCTTCTAGTGCCCAAAATCTACTGGACGCTTCGCTGTCGCCGTTCAGCATCTCAACGTACTGGCCGATGAGCTTTTTCCATATAACGTTCTTGCCATTGAGGAAGCATTTTCAAACAGCTTCCAGTCGCTTTCGGTTACGTCGCGCATATTTCTCCGCTCGTCAAACGGGCTTTCCATTTGCCTTTCATTC
>VOFB01002020.1_pt1 | contig 13958 bp, 24 predicted proteins | sample 5384141 | NCBI WGS metagenome assembly VOFB01 (sample SAMN12384721, study PRJNA508395) | human gut metagenome | isolation source: healthy gut A | host: Homo sapiens | reverse complement strand
TTTTGGCTGGTATTCTGGTGATGTGCGCCGGTTTTTCTACCCGCAAACGCATCCGGCGCGTGGCCGAAGCAATTTCACCGCTGGCGGCAGCTACATCAGCTTGCTGCTTTTGATGATTTTGGGCTGCGGATATTTGTCCACACTGCTGTAAAGCGGCGGCCAAAAAAAGAAAAAGCGCCCGAATGGCGGAAAGCCGTCCTGGGCGCTTTTGCGCTCTTGCTATCTGAGCAGTTTTGGATATAACTAACTTTGCAGTCTATCTTTCCTGCGCCGAAAGAGAGGAAAAGAGACCGATAAGGAGGTCGTTTGATATGAAATCAAAGCGCATATGGATCCTGGACCGCTGCGGCTGCACTCGCGGTTGTGTCTGCCGCGGGCTGTGCCGCCGGTGCAGCCCGGCACGGACGGTACGCAGCAGGGCGGCGGAAGCAGCATGCAGGGAGTCGGCCGGCCAAACGCAGCAGGGTGCTGCATCGAATCCCTTCAGCCGCCCCGGACTGATTCTGAACAGGAGGAGCCGAAGACCGTAGAACTGCAGGTTTCAGCAGGAGGACGGCACCACGGATACCGTCACAGCCACGGTCTACACTGGAAACGGCTATACGCTTGCCATTCCGGAAGGATGGGGCGCGATGACAACGAGCCGCAATGGAATCCCCATGCCAACGATGCCGTAGAATTCACAGTTCGTTATTACGATGGAAAGAAAGCGGATGCGGTGGCGGAGCTTTTTCGGAAAGACGAGGATGACTATACCTTTGAAGCGCCCCAAACCGGCGCGCTGGCCCATGTGTGTCTGATGTAGTTTCGCTGCGCGGCGTGAAATGGACAATGGGACGATCACGGATTTGGTGGCCTATTTTGTCAATCATGGTGATAAGGGCTGCTATGGCCTGATTCTCGAATGTCCTACAGGCTTCGGAGAGTTTTGGCGCCTATCTTGGCGCCATTGCCAACAGTTTTACCTTAGCAGAAACGGGAAAATAACAGTTCAAGACAAACAGGCGGTATGGCTTCAGCCATACCGCCTGCTTTTTTAAAGAGATGCCGATGGTGGTGTGTTCCTGTGTTTGGGAGGGAAGGCGTTTAGTAAGCCATTTTCCTTTTATAATAGATGAAAAAGGCGATTGTGCCCATCACCCAGGAAATGGGATAGCTGATGCAGATCATGCCCAAAGTGTTATGGAGCGGCAGAATCCACAGAATCAAAACGACGCGGAACACGCAGATGGAAAGACCCGTGATGATCATCGGGATCAGCGCTTCCCCCACGCCGCGGATCACGCCGGAAAATACTTCGATGCACATATAAGTATATGTGGGGGTGAGCATCAGCAGCATCTGCACACAGATCTGCACTACCTTAGGATCGGTGGCAAACAGGTGGGTGAGAGGATAGCGCAGAACGACCGTGACAACGGTAATGATTACACAGCCCAGCGCCGAAAGGCCCAGCCCCACCGGACGCCCTGATGCAGTCGGTCCAGTTTGCCTGCGCCGAAGTTTTGCCCGATGAACGTGGTGATGGTGGTACCCATGGCGCTGACGGTCATCCAGAATACCAGATTGATGTTACTATACGCTGTCCAGGCCGTGATGGTGCTGGTGCCGAAATAGTTCACGCTGGCCTGGATCAGCAGATTGCTCAGATCGAACATGGTCGACTGAATGCCGGTAGGCAGGACCGATGCGGGTGATACGCCAGAGAAGGCGCAGATCCGGTTTCAATTCGCGCCAGTGAAGCTGCACAGGCAGCGACCGCTCCTGGGCCAGACACAGCAGCACCAAGCTCATAGCCAGCGTCTGGGGAGAGCACCGTGGCCAGTGCCGCACCGGATATGCCCATCCGCAGCACGGCGGTGAACAGCAGGTCGAGGATGATGTTGACTACCGCTGTGCAAATGAGGATATACACAGGCCTGCGGGCGTCGCCCACTGCGCGCAGTATGCCTGAGCCCATGTTATACAGCACACTGGGAAGCATGCCCAGCGAGTAGATCGAAGATACTGCACGGCCATGTCGAAAATGTCTTCCGGGGTTTGCAGCAGTTCAGAAGCCAGGGCGTGATGAACAAACCGAGAACCATGAAAGATAGGCCGATGATTGCTGCCAGCGCCAGTGCGGTGTGGGTGGCCCGGCGCACCATGTCGTTTTCCCGCGCGCCGAAATACTGGGCGATCACGACTGTAGCGCCGCTGCCGATGCCGACGAAGAAGCCAATGAGCAGGTTGATGAAAAGTGCTGGTGCAGCCCCACCGCGGCCAATGCGGATTCGCCCACGACTTTGCTGATGATGACGGCATCGGCGGTAATGTAAATCTGCTGGAAAAAAATACCGCACCAAATGGGGATGAAAAAAGCGGATCATTTGTGTGGAAATACGGCCCTCGGTCAGGTCGATCTCCCGTTTTTCAAAGTAGTCATGGTAGTTCTCTCTATCTTTTTCAAATTAAAAACGCCCCTGAGGGCGAAAATGGATTTCTGTCACTCGGACATGTTTTTATTATAGCAAATCACGCTGCGCGGAAGCAATGAAAAGATGCAAAAAAACGCCGGGAAATTATGCCAGTCGGAATGCTCCCGGGCCGTTCCCTTTGCGCGGAAATGTGATATGATCAGAAAAAAGAAAAGGGAGCGATGGCATGGAGATCACAGTGGTGCGGGCGCTGTATTTCAGCGGCACGGGGACGACGGAGAAAGTTGTCTGTACTTTGGCAAAAGCGCTGGGACGGTATTTGGGTGCATCAGTGGAACGGTTTGATTTTACCCGACCGGAGGCGCGGGAAGCGGAGCAGCGCTTCGGTCCCGGCGAACTGGCTGTGATAGGTACGCCGGTGTATGCCGGCCGGGTGCCCAATGTGCTGCTGAAGTATTTGACGGGAAAGCTGCGCGCAGCGGCGCTCTTGCCATTCCTGTGGTATTGTTTGGCAACCGCAACTTCGATGACGGATTGATTGAGCTGCGGAATATTTTGGAACAGGACGGGCTGCGTGCGGTGGCTGGCGCGGCCTTTGTGGGAGAACATTCCTTTTCCCGAACGCTGGCCGCCGGGCGGCGGACAAACAGGATCTGGCGCGGGCAGAAGATTTTGCCCGCGCTGCGGCGGGAGAAGATCGCCGCGCTGTCGGCACTGCCGGAAACAGCGGTGGCCGTACGGGGGGAGGAACCGCTGCGGCCTATTATACGCCCCGGGACCGGCAGGGGCAAAGCGGTGAATATCCTGAAGGTCAAGCCGCTCACCGATCTGGACAAGTGCAGCGGCTGCGGATTGTGCGCAGCGCTGTGCCCCATGGGCAGTATCGATCCGGTGGATGTTTCCCAGGTGAAGGGTATCTGCATCAAATGCTGTGCCTGTGTGAAAAAGTGTCCCACAGGGGCAAAGTTTTACACGGACCCGGGCTATCTGTATCACCAGCACGAACTGGAAGAAGGCTTTGCCCGCCGGGCAGCGGTGGAAACGTTTCTGTAATTCATTGCAACAGGCCCGGCAGCGCCGCAGGGCCTGTTGATTTGCCGGTTTATTTTTTCCCCAATTCCATGGTTTTGGCATAAGCGGCACTTACTGCACCCATGACGGTGGCGCGGAACGCGCCGTCTTCCAGGGCATGCACGCCAACGATGGTGCTGCCGCCGGGACTGCATACCCGATCCTTCAGCACGGCGGGATGTGTCGCTCTCAGGGCCAGCCTGGCGCTGCCCAGTACCATCTGCGCGGCGTACAGCAGCGCCTTATCCCGGGGAAGGCCACATTCCACGCCGCCGTCGGCAAGCGCCTCCAGAAACAGATCCACAAAAGCGGGTCCGCAGCCGGAAATGGCGCAGCCGGCGTCGATCAGTTCTTCGTGCAGTTCGTCCAGCACGCCTGCGGCGGCCATGTTCTGCAGGAACGCGGTTTTGTCCTCTGCCGTTACATTCGCGCTGGCGGTATACAGGATCATGCCTGATCCCACGGAGACCGGGGTGTTGGGCATAATGCGAATAGTGGGATAGGCCCCGCCGGCCAGTTCCTGGATCCGGGCGATGGTCATGCCCGCTGCCATGGTGACGAGGACGAACGGGTCGGTGCGTGCGCTCAGCACAGGCGCGATGGAGGTGAGCAAATCTTCCATCATCTGGGGTTTTACACCCAGAAAGAGAAAGTGGCTCTCGGCCGCGGCGGTTTCGTTGCTGCCGCTGCATGCATGCTTAATTCGCCCGCCAGAGCTTCGGCTCTGGCGTTGTCGTGATCTGCCAACAGGATGTCGCAGCCCGGCAGCGTTTTTCGCTGCAGCGGCGGACAGTGCGCCGCCCATATTGCCACAGCCGATAAAACCAAAGGTATACGCCATAAAAATCACCTGATTTCCAAAAGTATCACTGCCAGTATACCACCGATTTGCGCATTTGTCTTGCTTTTTTCCGTGCCATTCGTGCCACAATATTTTTGATAACGGACCTGGGCGTATGCCTGCGGTCAAAAAGCAAAAGGGAAAGAGGCGGCCATGAACGCTATGGAAGCGGTTCCGTATCTGATCGTTCACGCTCTGCCGTTGGGTACGGCGGATCTGCGCCGGAGGAAGGAATGGGCGAAGCAGCAGTGAGGGTGCAAAGCAGGAAACAGCGGATAGAAAGGGATATTCAACGTGACACAGCAGCATGATTTTTTCCAAGGGCAGCGTTGCCCGCAATATTTTTTATCTGGCTGCCCCCATGACGGCGGCGCAGCTGATCAACGTACTGTACAGCGTGGTGGATCGGATGTATCTGGGCCGCTTGCCGGGCCATCTTGCGTTAACCGGGGTAGGGCTGACTTTGCCGGTCGTCTCGATTATTATGGGATTTGCCAATTTGTGCGGCACCGGCGGCGCGCCGCTGTGTTCCATCTGCCGGGGCCGGGGGGACGACGAAGAGGCGGAGCGGATTATGGGGAATTCCTTCACGCTCCTGCTGCTGTTCGGTGCGGCGGTCACCGTAGTGTTTCTGGCCTTTCAACGGCCAATTCTGTATTTGTTCGGCGCCAGCGACGCCACTTACCCGTATGCCAGCGCTTATATGACCATTTACCTGCTTGGTTCGATTTTTGTTATGATCGGGCTTGGTATGAATCCATTTATCAACATGCAGGGGGTTTGGACGCACTGGGATGATGACTGTAGGGCTGGGAGCTCTTGTAAACATTGTGCTGGATCCGGTGTTTATTTTTTGGGCTGAATATGGGAGTGGGGGGCGGCCTTGGCCACGGTGATCGCGCAGGCCTGTTCTGCGCTCTGGGTGCTGCGGTTTCTTACCGGGCCAAAAGCCCTGCTGCGCCTGCGCCGCAGATTCTTGCATCTGATGCCGGCCGTGTGCGGCGCATTGTTGCGTTGGGGCTGTCCGGCTTTTTGTATGAATTTGACCAACAGCTTGGTCCAGGTGGTAGCAACGCTACGCTGCAGCGCTACGGCGGGGATCTGTATGTTGGTGTGATGACCATTATCAATTCCCTGCGGGAAGTGTTCACCATGCCGATCCAGGGCCTGAACAACGGCGCGCAGCCGGTGATGGGCTTTAACTACGGCGCGGGGCTGTACAGCCGGGTGCGCCGCTCCATCCGTTTCAGCGTATCGCTCACTGTGCTGTATTCGGCGGCTTTCTGGGCTGCGGCCATGCTGCTGCCGGGGCTGCTGATCCGCGTGTTCAGCGGGGAGGCAAATGTAATTGCGGCCGGCATTCCGGCTCTGCGCATCTACTTTTGCCTGTATGTCCTCTTATCGCTGCAGATGGCGGGGCAGTGTGTATTTGTCAGCTTGGGCCGGTCTCGTTATGCCATCTTTTTCCCTGCTGCGAAAAAGCGGTGATCAACGCGCCGCTGACGGTGCTTCTGCCCCTGTGGATGGGCATCACTGGCGTTTTTTGCCGCTGAAGCGGTGTCTCAGTTGATCGGCGGCACGGTTTGCATCCTGACCATGTATTTCACAGTCTATCGTCCCATGCGCGGCCAGGCGGATCACCTTCCGGAGGAGCGTTTGTGAACGACTGCTGTGCTCTTTTGGCGGAGAACGGTTCCTGCAGAACCGTTCTCCGCTTTTTGGGTAAAGGAAAGAAAAGGGACTTGACAACTGTGTATATTGAATATACTGTAGATACAGTGTATACACAGTAATAACAGAGGTGCATCCATGGATATTATTATCAGCAATGCCTCCGGCGTGCCGATTTATGAACAGATCGTCCGCCAGATCAAGGGGGCGATTCTGTCCGGTCAGGTGAGCGAGGGTGAAGCGCTGCCATCCATCCGCCTGCTGGCCAGGGATCTGCGCATTTCCGTCATTACCACAAAGCGGGCTTATGAGGAGCTGGAGCGCAGCGGGTTTGTGACCACTGTGCCGGGCAAGGGGCTGCTTTGTGGCCCATCAGGATCAGGAGACCCGAAAGGAGGCCGTGCTGTGCCGGGTGGAGGAGCATTTGACAAAGGCTGTAGAGGAAGCCCGCGTCGGTGCGGTATCGCTGGCGGAGATGGAAGAAAATGCTGCAGACACTATACAACGAGGGAGCATAAGGAGTGCGTATGGAACACAATTCAATCGAACTTTCCGGATTGACGAAGCGCTATGCGGATTTCACGCTGGGCCCTGTCAATCTGACGCTGCCCGCGGTGCCATTTTTTGGGCCTGATCGGTGAAAACGGTGCGGGAAAGACTACGTTGATAAAAACCATGCTGGGCGTGGCCCGGCCGGACGGCGGTACCGTGCGTCTGCTGGGACGGGAGGCGGAACAGGCCAAAGCAGACATTGGTGTGGTGCTGGAGGACTGCTTTTTCTACGAAGGGCTGCACCCACGGGATGTGGGCCAGTGCTCGGCGGTGTGTATCCCACTTGGGACGGGGCGCTGTTTGAGTCGTACCTCAACCAATTCGGCCTGGCAGATAAAGAGCATCCGGCACTGTCCCGGGGCATGCGGATGAAACTGTCCCTGGCGGCAGCGCTGGCACACCGCCCGCGGCTCCTGCTGCTGGACGAAGCCACCGCAGGGCTGGATCCGGTGGTGCGGGATGAAATTCTGATGAGTTTCTGGCGTTTGCCTGCGGACGAGCAGCACAGCATCCTCATCTCCAGCCACATTACTTCGGATCTGGAAAAGGCGGCGGACTATATTGCCTATCTCCATCAGGGGAAGCTGCTGCTGTGTGAGGAAAAGGACCGCCTTCTGGAAGAGTATGGACGTCTGGCGTGTTCCGAAGCCAATTGAGCGTGGTCGACGCCTCGTTTCTGGCGGGCGTGCGCCGCGGGAAATTTTCCTGCGAAGCGCTGGTGAAACATCGGGCGCGCTTTGCCGCGGCCTACCCGCGACTTGACTGTGGAGCGCGTCGGGCTGGACGATATTATGGTGTTTATCAACCGGGCGGAAAAAGAGCGGGAGGCGGAAGCATGATTGGCTTGGTATATAAGGATCTTTATGCCTGCGCAAAAAAGCGCGGCCAGCTATCTGTTTGTGGTGGCGATCTACGGGCTGCTGACCGGGCCGGGGGTTGGGACGGCACGATTTTGTCCACCGTTCTGGCGGTGCTGATCAAAGATGCTGCCCTACAGCTGTTTTTCCTATGACAATATAGCGAAATGGGGTTGTACGGCCTGTCCCTGCCCCTGCGGCGCAGCCGGATCGTGCTGGCGCGGTATCTCACCGTGCTGCTGGCGCTGGCGTTTTCTGCGGTGCTGTGTGGTTTATTTGGGGCAGCGATGGCGGCGTTGGGCCAGATGGAGGACTGGGGTCTGTATCTCAGCAGCGCCATCGGCGCGCTGGGCTTCAGCGTGCTGCTCAATGCGATTTTGCTTCCTCTGCTGTACCGTTTTGGCGCCGAGCGGGCGCGCATCCTCTTTTTCGGCGTGCTCGGTGCGATTGTGGCCATCGGCTTTACGGTGCTGAGCCTCGTCGATGTGACGGGTTGGTTGGACGGCATCGAACATGTGCAATGGAAAGGGATGTTCCCCGGTGGCGGGGGTTGCCGCGATTGCTGCGGCGGTTGTGCTGCTGCTTTCCTATGTTCTTTCGGTACGGATTTACCAAAAAGCGGGAACTGTGAAAAACAGGCGGCCTTTTCAGGAAAAGGCCTGCTGCGGCAGATTGAATGTAAAAAAGCGGGTGGACGCTATTGTACCTTCCACCCGCTTTTTGCCTGATGCAGAATCTGCCGGCGCTGTGGTTTTTCAGCACGCGGGCGCTGGAGGCGGCGGTGCCGGGCGTTTTTTGTTTGTGCACTCTTACTGGCAAAAAGGGTGCAAAAAAAGACAGCATTCATCCCAATTTAGGACGAATAGCTGTCATACCCGCGGTGCTGCCGAATTTACCTGCGCGCCATTGCGCAGGCCACCCTTCGTGCTCGTTTCTGCCAATGTTGCCCCATTCACGTCGGGCGGACCGTTCAGGTTGCGGGGGGTGTTCCGCGCGCACCGGCGCAGGGCTTCCGCCTACCCTTGCTCGCTGAGGCCGCCGGTCCATCGTACTTTCTCGGATCGTTGCTTTTGTGAGTCTGATTGCAGTACAAAAGCCTTTTCACACTCCCTTGCGCATGGGCTGAAATTCAAATTTTTGCAGCCGGGATAAGCAGCTGTTCCGATGGGGCGGCCGCTTATCCTTCGTCGCTACGGATTCGATATTTCTGAAGTTTGCGCACAATGGTGGGCTGGCTGGTGTGCAGTGCGTCGGCCAGCTGCTGGGTGGTTCGGTAATAGCGGGAGTAATCCAGCAGGATTTCCCGCTCTTTTTCCTCAAGCATCTGTTTCAGGGAGGCGGGGCGCCGGGGCTGCTGCTGTGCGCCGCCGGTATGCGGCGCGGCGGCCGTGCGCCGCGAAACGCAGGTGAAGGTGTGGAGGATGTCTGAGGATTTGATCCGTCGAAGGTTGTGTTGATCATGGCATGCTGAATGATATTCTGCAGTTCGCGCACGTTGCCCTGCAATGGCTGGACGGAAAGCAGGTTCAGCGCTGCGGGGCTGATGCTTTTGTGCAGGCCGAATTCCTGATTGTATTTTTGAATAAAGAAGTTGGTCAGCGGGATGATATCCTCCTGCCGCTTGCGCAGCGGATCAATCAGCACGGGGAATACATTGAGACGGTAGTACAAATCTTCGCGGAACAAATGCTGATGAACCATGTCCTCGAGATTACGGTTGGTGGCGGCAATAATGCGTACATCAACTTTGACGGGTACGGTGCCGCCCACACGGGTGATCTCTTTTTTCTGAATGGCGCGCAGCAGCTTTGCCTGGAAAGCAAGGGGCAGTTCGCCCACTTCGTCGAGAAACAATGTGCCATTTTGGGCTGTTTCCCACAGGCCGGTTTTTGCCTTTTTGTGCTGGCGCCGGTGAAGGATCCTTTTTCGTAGCCGAACAGCTCGGATTCCAGCAGATTCTCCGGAATGGCCGCGCAGTTGATTTTAATCATGGGAAAGCTCTTGCGCTCGCTGTTCTGGTGGATGATGGTGGCGAGCACCTCTTTGCCGGTGCCAGACTCGCCGTAGATTAGGACCGTGGAATTGTAGCGGGCTACTTTCAGGGCCTGGCGCAGCGTGGCCTGGGAGAGAGGACTGTTGAAAATGTAACCGGAGGAACGGATCTCGTCGCATTTTTTGGGCCAGGGTGGAATTGTAGGCCCGGACGTGATCTTCGAAAGAGGGATAAGTGCTGTAGGGCGAAAAGAAATTTTTTGGGCTTCAGGAAATTCCCGCAGCAAGGCCAGCGTGAAGGCGGCGTGATTGCGCATGAAGCCGGTATATGGAACGATAGACAGTTCTTTGCCCATGCTCTCGGCCGTCAGGGCGGCCAACTTGTAGTCGCTGCCCAGTGTGGCAAAAATACCGTGCCGCCCTGGCGGGCGCTGCTCAGAGCAGACAGTTCCGTGCCGGGCTTATTGACGCAGTTGATAACGACGTCAAAATAATCGGCGTATTTATCCTGCAGCACACTGGCGCAGACCTGGGGGATATTGGCGGCGTCGAGGACGAAATGTCGTCAAAAATGAACAGTCACGCAGCCGCTCACGGTGGGGAGGGCTGCAGCACAAGCGCCACAATGGAGCCGCTGCCCTGCAGTTTTTGTGGGCGGCATAGGCCACCAGTGCGCCGCTTTTTTTCCGCTGGCGCCGATGACGAGCACTTTATCGCCCGGCTGAATAAGGAATAGGGCTTTCGTGGGCGCGCCCGCCTCGTCCAGCGCGGAGATCACGGTTTTGTTTGGAAGATCCGAGGGCATTTTAATCAGGGGAGTCGGAAAACAGAATGCACTGCCCCTCCACTGTCAGGTGGGCGTTTTGAAAATCCACCGACAGGATGCGGTCCAGCCGCATGGGTGTGACCGACAGGGAAGTCAGGGAGATGATTTCATCTCCTACCTGCAGGCCGTAGTGGTTTTCGTATTGCGGATCCATTTTTAAAAACGCGGCCGTACAGCATTCCGCCGGTGCCGGTGATGGGGTTGTGCAGTTTGCCGCGCTGATCGATGATTTCCAGAATACGCCTGCGGAACAGCACCTCATCAAACTCGGTTTCCTCGCCGATTTCGTTGAAGCTGGTCAGATTGATGTTAATGATTTTCACGTCGATGAGTTCGCCCGGTCGCAGACGCATATCATTATCGATTTTCCAGGCGGGCTGGAGAATGGAGTTGACAGGTTCCAGCGAGCGTCCGATTCCCATTGCTTCAAATCGGTTCATTCCGATGTGCCTTTGTGCAGGGCGCATGGCAGCATCCTTTGCGCCATTTTTCCATCTATAAGCATACAAATGATTTCGGGTTATGTCAACCTGTTTTGTGTGCTGTGGCGATACCGACAGAATACGGCGGCAGCTGCAGTCGTGTCCCTGCTGCTGCCGCCGTTATGGGGGGGTTATTTCCGCTTGCACCCTTGGGGTCACACAGGTTCCGCTGGCGCGGCAGACCACTATGGGTTCGGGCAGAACATCGGCGGCGGAAGCGCTGATGTCCGGACGGGAAACGATCACTTTGCGTGCTTCAAATACCATTTTGCGGGATGTGTTGCCAAAGAAACAATTTCTCCGCAGGCTTCGATGTAGTCGCCGGCGTAGACGGGGCGAGGAACCCACGTTGTCATAGGCGCAGAAAAGGCCTTCGTCGCCGTCGGCTTTGATCAGTAGTTCTGTAGCCACGTCGCCGAACAGGTGGAGCATATGCGCGCCGTCCACCAGGTTGCCGCCATAGTGAGCGTCTTTGGCCGACATACGGACGCGCAGAGTTGATGTGATTTTTTCCATAAAATTCATCCTTTCTGAAAATAGGCTGCGCTGTGGGCAGCGATGGCAGGGGGTGTTTCTGCAGATACGTCCTTTCTTGCAGCAAATTGATGCCAATGAAAAAAACGCGGGGAACAGGCTGTATTTCGTTGCTGCAGGCATTTTAAAAGAAGCAAAAATTCAATTTTGAATAAATGATTCATTTTTGAATTGGACTTTATTCAAAAATGAATTTTTGCAGCGTATAGGATAGGGAGAACTTTGGGGATCTGTCAAAATTGAAATTGAAAATACAGCACAATCATACAAAACCTGGTGCGCGGCATTGTTGGCACAGGATTTGCTTTATCTCTGGCAGAAGGATATCTCATAATCTGCACAAAAAGGAGTGTGATCTCTGTTTGAAAGGAAAACCCTTATGGAAGTCACCGTGTAATTTCACCGGTGGGCCTGCTGCCGCAGGCAGCAGCAGGTGAACAATGATCCGGTGATCTGCGACAATGAAATTTTAATTGCTGTGGAAGCGCTGCAGCCCACCGCTACGGCGTTTGGACGCATCCGGAAGGAGTGCGGCGGCGATACGGAACAGATGAAGGCGGAGATCCTTAAAATTGTGGAGGAGCGGGGCAAGTTTCAGGACCCGGTGACTAAATCCGGCGGCATTCTGATTGGAACGGTCAAAGAAATCGGCGCGGCGCTGCAGGGCAAAACCGAAGCGGAAGTGGGGGACCGCATTGCAACGCTGGTATCCCTTTCCCTGACGCCGCTGAAAATCTATGAAATTACAGGCATTGACACAGATACGGAACAGGTTTTCTGCAAAGCGGACGCCATTTTGTTTGAATCCGGCATTTACACGAAACTTCGGAAGATCTGGGTGCGCCGCTGAGCTTGGCGCTGATGGATATTGCCGGCGCGCCGGCGCAGGTGGCCGTTCATGCCAAAGCCGGCGACACCGTGGTGGTGGAAGGCGCGGGCAAGGCGGGGCTTTTGTGCCTGGCTGAAGCAAAAAACGGGTTTCCCCACAGGGCTTGTGGTGTGTATGGAATATTCTGCCGAGCAGTGTGAACTGGTACGCAGTCTCGGTATCGCCGATCTTGTGGTGCAGGCGGATGGACAGAAGCCTCTGAAGGCCTATGAAGCTTATCTGAAAGCTACCGGCGGCCGGCTGGCCGATTTTTCGGTCAATACTGTGAATGTACACCCAACACGGAGCTGTCTTCTATTTTGGTGACAAGGACACCGGCATGATTTACTTCTTCAGTATGAGCACCGATTTTGCCAAGGCGTCCCCTCGGTGCCGAAGGGATCAAAAATATGTTCCATGCTGATCGGCAATGGTTATTACCCTGGCCATGCGGCGATCGCCTTTGATATTGTCCGCCGGGAGGAAAAGCTGCGCCGCTATCTGGAAGCGCGCTACCGCAAAGGAAACTGAGAAGGAAAGGAGGAAAGAACCATGGAAAAAAGCTGATCATCAGCGCGGCGATCTGCGGCGCTGAGGTGACCAAGGAGCAGAATCCTGCCGTGCCCTACACCGTGGAAGAGATTGCCCGGGAGGCGAAAAAGTGCGTACGATGCGGGCGCTTCCGTGATCCATCTGCATGTGCGCTGGGACGACGGTACACCTACGCAGGACAAGGGACGTTTTCAGGAATGTGGATGCGATTCGCGCTCTGTGTCCCGAGGCGATTATTCAGCCCTCCACCGGCGGCGCAGTAGGCATGAGCGACCTGGAGCGCCTGCAGTCCACAGAGATCGAACCGACGCCGGAATTTGCTACACTGGATTGCGGTACCTGCAACTTCGGCGGAGATGAGATCTTTGTCAATACGGATAATACCGTCATGAACTTTGCCAAAATTATGGCTGAGCGCGGCATTAAGCCGGAACTGGAAGTGTTTGACAAAGGAATGATCGACATCGCCCTCAAGGCCGACCGGAAGGGCCTGCTGGTCCACCCCTTCATTTTTGACTTTGTTCTGGGCGTACAGATGAGTGCCACGGTCCGGGATCTGGTGTTTATGGCAGGGAGCGTGCCGCCTGGCTCTACCTGGACGGCTACCGGACTGGGAAAAAACGCCTGGACCATCGCTGCGGCGGCAATCTGCCTGGGGGCCATGTACGCGTGGGCTTTGAGGACAATCTGTATTTGGAAAAGGGCGTTCTGGCGAAGAGCAACGGAGAGATGGTGGAAAAAGTGGCAGCGCTGGCCCGCCTGCTGGGCCGCCCCCATCGCCACGCCTGCCGAGGCCAGAGAAATTCCTGCACATCGGAACGCCCAAAGATCTGTGAATAAGCATAACCCTGAGGGGTATATTTTTGAAAAAGGAGAAGAGAACTATGAAAAAAGAAGCGTTTTTGCCTTTGTTGACGGCGTCCGCCTTGGGCCTGAGCCTGTTTTCCGGATGCGCACGGCCGGGGAGCGAAAAACAACGATCCGGCCAGTAACGGCGCAGAAGGAGAGCCGATCAAGATCGTCATCGGCCACACGGACTCTCATCCCAGCGCTCTACCCATAAGGGGAGTGTCTGGCTGGGCGAGTATCTGGAGGAAAAGGCGCCCGGCCGCTTTTGTAGTGGAGGTTCATTCCGATGGATCTCTGGCGACTCCCCCGATATGGTGGCCGGCGTGAAGCTGGGCACGCTGACAATGGAGTTCGATCTGGCGTCCGTCGTGGCTACAGTAGCCGGCGACGAAGCCAGCTGCGTGGATCTGCCCCATCTCTATCCCACTTATGAAGATTGGGTGGAA
>VOFB01004845.1_pt1 | contig 13971 bp, 30 predicted proteins | sample 5384141 | NCBI WGS metagenome assembly VOFB01 (sample SAMN12384721, study PRJNA508395) | human gut metagenome | isolation source: healthy gut A | host: Homo sapiens | reverse complement strand
AAATCTCCTATAAAGAAATAAAGATTTTCAGAAACTTCTTTATATTTCTTTATAAAAGAAGTTTTAATATTTTGAATCAGTCCTCGTCGATTATAAATATGAGTTAATTCATCTGTATTAGAAATACTATTTAGTTCTCTAACAATGGCATTGACATTTAAAGATATCCCAATTTGATTAGAAAGATATTCAAGTGTTTCTAAATCAAAATATGTACAATCCGTCACCAAAAGCCATAAAAATTTTCATGAGAGTAAATGCTTGTAAGTATTTTATAAGGTTGCTTTGCAAGATTTAAAACATCTTTTAGTAACACATGTGTATTTTTAATAGGCTGTCTTTGGCCATTTTCTACATTTATAATTAATTCCATTGTTTTTGGCATGATAAATGGTCTAAATTCATAAGTCATAACAGGTGTTTCAAAAGATAAAGCTGTGCATTATGAATACCTAGAGAAGGTATATTATCCGCAATAGCATAAATATCATCATTCAAAGATTCAAACAACATTCCTTTATTCACTTGTCCAATACTTCTCATTCTCCTTGTATAACGCTTTTCTTTTAACAAAAGAAGATAATTATAACTACTAATCATTTGTAAATAAATATATTGTTTAAAAGATTGAGTTTTATTTTTATCTTCCATGTTGAGGTAGTTTTTCAGTATTTATTAAAAATGATAGACACAAAAGAAAGTCTTTCTAAAATCCAAATAACGAATATCATCTTCATTAAAAATCAAATTAATATAATCTCCTATTTGTTGATAAACGCAATGTTTCGTACAATCTTTTACCGAAAGATCAATAAATAAGTAAAGAAACTCCATACAGTTTTTGATAATTGGAACTATAAACCAATTTATTATCAAAAACATATTGTGTCATTCCTGAGCTATATATTCATTACTTTCTTTTTCAGCTCTACAAAAAGAATATTCACCAATTTCAGTTTCTTCATGGTTTTCACAATCAACAGAAAGACGAGGAATAAAATGGGCATCTATATATTGATTTTGTGTAGAACCATTTTTATAAAGATCATAGCCTTGTTTTTATTCCTAAATAAGCAATAAAGAAGCATCCGCATGACAAGAAGCAAGCGGTGGAACCATATGTGTTGATTCTGGTTTATCATCAAAACCAGACACCATAATATCTTTACCTACACGTTTCCCTATTTTTCTAATTCACGATATAAATAATAAGCAATATCATCCGTCACGCACATAATTCCATCTAATTCAGGATTTTCTTGAAGCCATTTATTCATTAAATTCCCTGAATCAATATTATAACCAGGTGTCGATAAAATATACTTTTCTTCAAAAGCATATCATGACTTGATAAGGCTTCTTGATAGCCTGCAAGTCTTTGCTTTACAGTAACCCCTCTATCATAACCAGTAATAATTCCAATATGTTGACAATGATTTTTTTCAATCATATAACTTACAGCATCATAAACAGCTTTTTGTTATTATAGACAACAAAAGGATAATCTTTATTTGTGAATTTAAAGTAACTACTGGTATATGAAAATATTTTGGAAAAGCCTCTCTTGTTTTTTGATCCGTTACGACAAATACTTGAAGCGGGAATAACTAAAAATCTAAATCTAAATAATTTGCAAAAGCATAGACATTTGCTTTTGATAATCAGAAAGATTGTACAAAACTTTACATTTTGGATCAACTGAACCACCAAAAAAAAGATAACAAGTTCTATTCCCAGTTCTTTACACGCTTCATTTGCTCCTCGGCATATTTCCATATTATAATCAGAGGCACTTGTAATCATAAGTCCTGCTTTAATTGAGTGTTCCATTTTTCACCTCTTTTCATCAATTATAACACAAACCTATAAAAAAAGATAAAAAAAAAGACCAAATGGCCTTCAAATAAATTCCTACAAGTCTTGTGCAAATTTCAAAATGTTATTGTCAAAAAATTATTTAAGGGAAGAAAACCTGTTCATGATTTGTCTATGATGTTTATTATATTTTTCTTAAATAAAATCAATTTATTCTTATCAAAAACAAAAATAAAAGAAATTATATTGTTAAAAAACTTAATTAACCATCTGACACATTTTTTTGATTTAACACCGTTATTATCACTTTAAACCGAGGAGTATAATCTATCACTTTTTAAAATATTATATACTTGTCTTAAAGAGGTGGATACTATGGCTAAAAATCAAAAAAGGATTCTTTAATTCTTTTAACTAGAAAATATGCAAATTTCATAAGTCATGATAAATAAGATACCATTCATACAATAAGTTATACATAGGTATTCATCTTGCCCCCTTTATCATCATATATGATTACACTAAAAAATATCAAAAAAGATGTGATTTTTAAAATCACACCTTATTCATCCTCTAATAAAACTTCTCCATTAGATTCAATTATTTCTTTATAACGATAATAAGAATCTTTTAATTTTTTTTTCTAGCGTACCATGTCCATCATTAAAACGATCTACATAAACAAAACCATAACGTTTTTCATTTCACCAGTACCAGCTGATACAACATCAATTGGTCCCCAATATAAATAACCTCGACAATCAACACCATCTTCAATAGCATCATTAACATTCTTTAAGTGTTCTTCAATATAATGAACTCTGAAATCATCATGAATTTCACCTTTTTCATCAATATTTTCATCTAAACCAACACCATTTTCTACAATTAATAATGGTAAATGATTAACGATCATATAAAACATTTAAGTATAACGTAATCCTACCGGATCAACAGCCCATCCCCAAAGGTTGAGGTGCTTTATCTTTAAGATATGGATTATCACGGCATGTAAGTCCACCTGTATCTACTTTTAAGTTCACATCACGATCAAATGTTGTTGAACGATAATAACTAAATGATAAGAAATCAACTGTATTTTCTTTAATCAATTTTAATTCTTCATCACTAAATTCTACATTTACTTGATCTTCTTTCCATACTTTCTTTAAATAAGTTGGTACAATACCTAAGCAGAATGGATCTGCCATAAAGAAAATATTCATACGTTGAGCATCTAAAGTTCCCACAACATTTAAAAAGGATCACAGTTATATGGATAAGTAGCTACTGATGAAGCTGTCATCATACAGCCAATTTGGTAATCTTCACTAATTTCATGTCCCTAATTGAACTGTTTTTCGCATTTGCGACTAAGATATTATGATAAGCATCCCATTGATCTTGTTTTGTAGTTGAACCAATTGGATCACTAGGATCTTTAGGATCTTTAATTGTTAAAACCCCGCCAGCAACAAGCGGCATTCTAAATAACGCATTGACTTCATTAAATGTAAGCCAGAATTTAACTTTTCCTTTATAACGTGTAAAAACAGTTTTTTACATAACGTAACCAAAAATCAATTAATTGAGGATTAGACCATCCACCATATTCAGTAATTAAATGTAATGGTGTTTCATAATGTGATAAAGTAATGACAGGTTCCATTCCTAATTCATTCATGCATGCAAACATATCATCATAATAAGCAAGACCTGCTTCATTTGGTTCAAGTTCATCCCCATTAGGGAAAATTCTTCCCCAAGCAATAGAAGTTCTAAAACTATTGAATCCCATACCTTTCATTAATTTTAAATCTTCACGGTAACGATGATACCCATCTACGGCATCATGTGATAAATAAACTTTATCAGAATTTAATTTCATTTCATATTTTTTCTTATCTTCATTCCATTGAATACCAGGATCTTTAGACATAATACCTACAAGTACATCTGTAACGTTTGGTTGTTTCCCATCTTCCAACCAAGCACCTTCATATTGGTTAGCAGCAGCAATAGCGCCACCCCATAAAAAAATCTTTTGGAAAACTCATTTTCTCTACCTCCGTTTTTCTAAATGTATTATAGCACTTAGTAAACAAGGAACTCTTTCATTTCATAATTTGAAAAAATAAAATTATATTTAATTTTTTTAATCTATGATTTAAAATATTCTTCTATCTCTTTTTCTTCATCTTCAGGAATTTCTAAAAATTGAATTGCTTCTTTAAATGTCATTTGCAATTTGTCATCATTTTTCTTACATATTCTATATTCTTTTTTCTAATTCTCTCTTTTTTGTGTCCCTTTTTTGTCCCTTTTTCCAACGCTTCTAATTCGATAACTTCTCTAAATTACACATATCTCTCATCCTTTCTTCAAATTCTTCATCATCCAAGCCATATCCTTTTATTACTTCATTCTTTTCTTGATAATTCAATGTATTATTCAATAATGCGCCTATAGGCATTAGTATTTCATCATAGCTTTCATACTTATCATTAGGACTATGTCCTTTTGCTTAAGTATATCATAAGTTGTTCTTCTTTATCATAATTTTCTATTTTTTCTTCATAATTTACACTTAAATGATTTTCTGCTATTTTGAGTTGATTGATACAGCCATCTTTACTCTTTGTAGCTTGTGGCATGATCCAAAATGAATACACTTTTTTCATTCCATCATAATTTTCACTATCATATTCTCTTCCCCATTGACTGGAAATCATTCTTGAGCTATAAGCGATGCTTCTTGTGACAAGATGATATTTTGTATAAGGATTGTTTTGAATTTCAATATTAATGTAGACTCTTTTGGTTGATTGATCTAGCTGTGGTAAATCGATATAGAAATAAATATCATAGCACATCAATCCTTCATCTTTGATAAAAGCTTCTTTATCCATTAAATGAAAATGAGGATTGACGATTTTATCACCAATACGGACTCCTTTAATTAGCTTTTTATTTCATCTAATGAAAGATGTTTGGCTTCTTCAACAAAACAAGAAATGATTCTAGAAAGCATATAAGGATGTCCTATCAGCATTTTTGGCAATACTGATCGTACATGATTGTTTTTATTAGAGCTTGTTATAAGATTTAATTGTTGCATAAGTAGTTCCTCCTGCTATATATATCGTTTATTTTTTACTTTTCTTCTTTTTTGTTAAAAAAATAAAAAACTTGGAAATTTCATTCAATAATCTACTTAATATTCTCATTTTGACAAAAAAAGAAGAATCAAAACGATTCTTCTAATATTTATAGAAACCTTCTCCTGAAGACATACCAAGTTTTCTCCTTCATCAATATATATTTCTTTAACATCTTAGCCATACCTTTAAAATTATAAGGAGCTAAAAATGATGGAACCTTCAAATACATAGAAACAATATTATATGCAGTTGTAAGTCCTACTGTATCTAATATTTGGAAAGGTCCTTTAGAGCACCTGTACCATTATGTCCAAGCTTTATCAATACTTTCAGGATCACTTATACCATTAACATAGAGATCCATTCCTGAAAATAATAAAGGAACAAGCATTGAATTTAATAAATAACCTGATTTTTCTTTTCTTACAGGTAATGGAATCATTCTTATTTCTTTAGCAAAATCCATAATCAAATCAAAATATTTTTGATTCGTTTGTTTTGTGCCATGACTTCTGTCATATTATTTTTCCAAATACTATTTGCAAAATGTAATGATAAATATTTTTCTGACGTTTTGTATATTTAGCGAACTTCGATGGTAATAATGTAGATGAATTCGTAACGATAACTGTCTTTTCAGGTAATAAATCTGCCATTTTTTATAAATATCTATTTTTTGTTCTACATTTCAGCCATTGATTCAATAATTAAATCGGCATCACTGACTGCTTTTTGTAAATCTAATTCTAATTTAATATTTTCATAGGCCTTATTAGCTTTTTCTAAACATTGTTCTTTATCAAAATCTTCATAATCACTAATTGGCCCAATTTTGGGTGTCTTTCCTTTATCGCTATCCATTAAAGTAATCGTAGCATGATAAACCTCTTTTAAATGATCTAATTTAGGCTGACATCTTCCTATACTTCCTTCACTTCTAAGCCAAATCGTTACATCAAAACCACAATAAGCTGCTTTGATAAGCAATTTGACTTCCTAAAACGCCTCCACCAATAACAACAACATTTTTAATTTCCATAGATTCATCCTCCTACCTTTATTTTATCATTTTGTTAAATTATTCACAAAAAGATTTTTTACTTTTAGTTTGAACTACATATAAAAAAGAACCCTATTTCTAGGATTCCTTTATACTATTCAGCTTTTGTTGAATTTACTTCTTCAAACATTTGAGGAATTGCATGTTTATCTTCTTTGTTTTATATTTGAAGTAAACAACTGTTAATAATGAACATACTATTAGATTCCATAAATACTGCAATTTCAACTGAAATTGAAGGAGCTGTCATACTAATTGTTTTTCTAAATCCATCTACACTATAAGTATATGGTACAAATTTATGAATAGCTTTGTAGATAGCTGACCTGTATCTAATGGATAAGTACCAGCTGAACCACCTAAGTTAACAATCATGAATACAAGTAATAAGAAGTCACCAATAAATCCAGTTGTTAAACTTAACAACATAACGAGGACATAAATGCCGCCGATACGAGAATTGCAAGTAAGTATGTTTAAACCTGCAAATTAACAGGTTCAAATCCATTAAATTAATCTTAAAGACAGTAACCAATTACGATAGCTGCTAATGTAGAAACTGTATACATAACAGTTTGCTTTACTTGCCCAATATTTCATGCATTTTCAGCTTTTTTAATACCATGTCTAATTGGATACATTAAAGCAAAATGCTAAAGCATGTTACATATAAACCTCAACTGGACATCATATAAGGAGCCATTGCATGACCGTTATTTTCAACTTTAGAAATTTCTTTTATGACTTGTTTCAACAGGAGTAGCTACCATATCAGTAGTTTTATCTGTTGAATCAATCTTACTTTTCTTCTGCACCAGATTTTAATGCACCATTTTAAAAGTAGTTACACCATCAGCTGCACTCTTAATTCCATCACCTAAAGTATCAGAACCAGCAGCCAACTTACTAGCACCATCACTAATTTGACCAGCACCATCAGATAATTGATTAGCACCATTCATTAATGTGCATTATTACTTACTAATGTTGAAGTACCTGTAGCCAATGATCAACACCACTTGTTAAAAGCTGTAATTCTTTAGTTAATTCAGGAACATTACTGTTTAATTTTGAAGTACCATCAGCTAAAGCAGTAGCACCACTTGTTAAAGCTGTATTGTTATCAGCGATTTGTGTTAAAACCTTTTGTAAACTATCCACACCAGCTGTATAAGCTTGAACACCTGCAACTAAAGCATCTTTAGAATCAACAGTTACTTGTTTAATATTTCCATCATTGTCAACAGTTACATATTTACCACCATTAACTTTTTGCATTCACTTCATTTAATCCAGCTTGACTGTTTGAGTTCCACTTACTAATCCTGTAGGAACTTTTGTACCATCTGTTAAAGTTCCACCATTAAGAGCTACATCTAAATCTTTTAAACTTGATTTAGTTGAACTAGATAATGTATTAATTGCTGTAGATGCACCTGTTGTATAAGTAGCAACCGAATCCATATATGAAGCTACACCGTCTTTTATATTTATCTACAGGGAAATATTTTGTTAAACCATAAGCATCGTTTCTGCTCTTGACATTCCACTGTTAATAATTTACTAGCAATTCCTTGTTTTTGAGCATCACCACTTGCATTTAATGTTTTAATTATGTAGCATAATTATCTAATGATGTTTTTCCATCAGATAATTGAGTCAATGAATCTTGACTTGCCTTGCTGCCATAGTTTTTTTGGAAGTTTCAAGATTTTCTTGTAATTTTTTTACACCATCAACTACTTGTTGATTTCCTACAACTAATTTTTCAGCACCTTCACCTAATGCTTTAACACCTGCATTTAATGCTGTGTTATTTTCAACCAATTGATTCGCACCAGCTAATGCTTGACTTACACCTGCTGTATAATCACTAACACCTTTATTTAATGCGTTTACCAGTATTTAAATCACTTACACCACTAGCTAATGTAGGAGGGTTGCTACCTAAAAGCAACAACACCTGTTTTTAATTGGTAAATACCATTATTTACTGTAACAACACCATTTGTGTAATCTTTAAACCTTTAGTTAAAGTATTTGTACCATCTTTTAAATGTTAAAGAACTACTTGCTAATACTTTTAAGTTATCACTAATTGTTTTGTTACCATCTTCTAATTGAGTCATACCATCAGATAATTGTTGAGTACCATCGCTGGCTTCCAGCAAATCCATCTGACATTGTTCCAATTGAAGTAAAGATTGTTTCAGCATATGTTTTTGTTACTGAAGCTGAAACTTCAGCTTTAATTTTTGCGATTGCTGAATCATCCATTTTGATGCAACATAGTTTGTACCTGGATTTGTTGTATAATTTAAAACCATCTTTTAGGATTTTTATCCAACAAAGTTGTTGCATTTTTGGAGAAATTGCTTGGAATCGTAATGACCATATAATAGTCACCATTTTTTAGTCCCTTATTTGCTTCTTTTGAATTTACAAAATGGAAATCTAATGAATCGTTGTCTTTTAATTTTTTAACTAATTGATCACCAACGTCTAATTTCTTATCGTTGTATTCAACTGCCTTATCTTTATTCACGACAGCGACAGGAAGATCTCCACTGTTACCATATGGATCCCACATAGACCAAGGAAGACAACAGTGTAAATACTAGGAATAAGAATAAGAGCAACTAAAACAATTTGAATCCAATGATTTTTTTTTAAATGTTTTCCACTCTTGCTTAATCATAAATATCCTTCTTTTTTTATCTTCTATAGACATTTTACATCCATAGATATATAATGTCTATAGAGTATTATAATTTTTTCAATATATTTGTCAATATTCTTACATACAAAATATAAAAAATTAGCTATAATAAAAAAAAAAAAGGGAAGGGATTACAATGAGAATAAGAAAAAGTTTTGAACAAGCAATTTGTATTTTATTACTTATTGGAACAAGTGAAGGGCCATTAAAAGTCATGAACTTAGTAAAAAGCTAGATGTTTCTGATTCATATTTAAAGAAAGTAACAAGACAATTGGTCGTTGCTGGTCTTATTACTTCTAAGGCAAGTAAATTAGGTGGTTTTATTTTAAATAAAAAAATGAATGATATATCATTTTTTAGATATTTTTGAAGCAAATTGAAGGCAAGGAAACTTTTATTGAAACAACGCATCTTGTTGATAAAGTCTTTTGATCCTGATTTAAATATACATCATACCGAAGATATCATTATGAATCATTTAAATGTTGCAGAGAATCAATACAAACAAAGCTCAAAGAAATCAATCTTGGTGAGATTACAAATTATGTTCATCAAATTCTATTTAAAAACAGGTTCAATTAGAACCTGTTTTTAGTTTGAAATTAATTTTTAAAATCATTTTTAATAAGTGGTTTTGAAAAATAAAATCCTTGTATAAAATCACAACCATGTTCTTTTAGAAAATCTAGTTGTTCTTTTGTTTCGACTCCTTCCAGCAACAACCTTCATTTCTAAACGATGAATCATTTCAATTAATGAAGCAAGAATACTATCATTACTTTGGCTATAACCGATATTACGCACAAATCCCATATCAATTTTAATAATATCAAATTCAAAATCACTGAATTGTACTTAATGATGAAACACCACTACCAAAATCATCCATCAAAATCATATTTCCTCTTTGATGCAATGTTGATAAAAAATCATTCGCATTTACTGATAATGAAGAATAAGCTGATTCTGTTACTTCATAATTAATATGTTGGTTTCTTTCATTTTCTAAAATAAGATTCATAATGTTTTGTTCATTAAATCCATTCTTGATAAATTCATAGAAATCTTAATAGGTATATCTTGACATTCCTTTTCCAAAAACTCTTGAACACTTTGATAAAACATATGTATCTAATATAGTGATATATCCACTTTCTTCCAAAGCAGGAATAAACTTACTTGGTAGAATCACTCCATTTGTTGGTGAATGCCATCTTACAAGGGCTTGGCCGAAACAATTTTTTCTGTTTGAGCATCATAGATTGGTTGATAATAAACTTGAAATTCTTTTGTTTTTGATTGCTTCATCTAATTGAATAAGTGACATACTTCTTTCTTCATGGTCACTTTTCATTTTTCATTATAAACAGCATATGGTTTTAAATAACGATTAGAAATATAATTTTTAGTAAGTTTAGCACGATCACACATATCTGAAATATTAAGTGTTGTTTCGTGCGGAATAAGATAAATACCACATCTTCCATAAATATCCAGTGTAATTGATTCATAATGATATGTAAAATGTAAATACTTTATCAGTTTTTCATAATCTAAGTTTCGTTTATTAATTAATAATGTAAATTGATCAAACCATTCTTGCAACTAAAATAGGTTTTAAAAATGAATTTTGTAATTGAACAACTAAATCATTTAAAATCATATCTCCTATTTCATACCCATATAAATCATTAATAATTTTAAAATCAACAAGATTTAAATACATAATCGCAAATTCCTGTTGTGTATTTCTTTTAATAATTTCATTTGTTCTTCTAAAAAGCCTTCTTGTATAAGTTTCTGTAACAGAATCTATTTCTAATTCTCTTGTCATATCATCAACAACAATAAAGCATAATTTCTTTTTTTTGATCAAACCAATAATATGAATAATGTACTACTTTATTTTTCTAAATCAAAAACTTTAAAGGAATAATATCCTAAATATTTCATATTCTCTTCTAAGTTTTTTAATGATGTATTTTTAATAAATTGTTTTCTATATTTAGGAGCTATTTGATTTTGAGTAACTAAATCAATAACTTTTGATAATCAATATAATTGTTTTCTTTTATTTCTTTTGTTGCATGATTTAATCTTAAATAAACATTTTGATGTAATATATCAATGAGTGCAATTGCTTGATAATCATTTTTATAAAGTACATTTTTTATTTGTTCATCTATATATTCTTCTGTATTATTACGCCAAAACATATATGCTTGTATATGATTATTAATTGAATTTGTAAAACATGAACATTTAATTTACAATGTTGAATACATTGATTCCATAAAAAATAATGTTGGATACATTGATATGCTTGATTTGATTGATATTGTTTCAGTAAATGACTTCTTTGTAAAATATCTTGTAATTCATTAACTTCATCTATGTAAGGAATATGTTGATAAATATGTGTTTTTAACCAACTGTCATATTTTGATTTTTTGATCATCAAAAAAGATTAAATTTAAATTTTGATCAACTTTTAGCTAACATTGTATTATCTGTTAAATCAATACATATACCATATGCAACACTTTCTTTCTAAATTAAAAATGAATTTGTTCTTGATAAAATTGTAATAACCTATCCATCAGATTTTTGTACTCCTTAAAAAATAACTCTTGTCTATACTTAATTATAGACCTTATTAAAAAAATACAAATGCACTACAAATTAAATAATAAATCTAATAAAATTTCTTTTTAAAACAAAAGGATAGAAAAATTAACTCTCTATCCCTATAAATTTTCTTTTTAATCATTTGGAAAAATAACTGAGCATCTATTCTTGCCTTTGTTTGGACATCGCATACAGCAATACTTTTTTCTAACTGTTCATAACAATAATTTAAATCATTACTATTAATTGCTCGAATAAATTCTTTAAATTCTGGTATTAATCTTTCCAGCTATTATCAAATTTTTCTTCAATTCCATCATTTAAATGAAGAATAACTTCACCAACTATATTAGGTGGTATGTTGATTTAATATACCCTTTTGTACCTTGAATCATACCACCATACATACCATGACTATCCTTTACCCCAACGCAACAAGCAATAAATGATGGATTTTTAAAACTAAAAGTCCACTTGTATCAATATTTTTCGATGTTACTATAATATTTTTGCTTCTACCAGTTTACCAAATAATCCCATTACATAATGCAAATTATAAAGACTCAAAATCCATTAAAGCACCACCTACTTTTAATAAATCTTGACGAGTTTGGTAAATATCATCTACAAGGAGGAAAAATGAGAATAACCAATTCTTTGATTAAAACATGTTACCTTCTTAGCTTTGAAAAAATTCTATAAACTGATTAGGCGCTAATTAAATATAAATAATGGTTATCTTTTCTAGTTTCTAGATTAATTTCAGCAAGTTCTTTCATTCTTATAGAAGAAGGAATTGCAGTTTTTCACGTAAATCTGCTTTCCCTTTTAATAATGAGTTTTTTGACTAATGATGATCCCAGTTATGCCATATAGCAATTATGCATACACAATTCATCATACAATCATCAAACATAAAATCATATAGCCATCATAAACTTTAACATGAGATTTATCTTAAAAAGTTTCACTTTTTCCATTTGTAAGTGCAGCAGTTGTATAAAGTTGATCTTCTTTACAATAAAATAATTTTTTATAAAACGACAATCTACATTAACAGTATCCAATAATTCCTCATTTTATAAAAAACAAAACCATTAAAAGAATTATACCAAACAATAAAAATGAATAATAATGAGAAAATTTAGTTGGTATAATTCTTTAACCCTTCTATTTTTGTTTTTCTTCAATCTCTTTTAACATATCAATACGTACTTGATGTCTTCCACCTTCTGTATTCACCTGATAACCATGCATCAACAATCATTTTTGCAAGTTCAATTCAACAACTCTTGCTCCAAAAGCTAACATATTTGTATTGTTATGTTGTCTTGATAGAAGTGCACTATAAGGTTCACTACAAGTTACACAACGAATACCATTGACCTTATTAGCTGCTAATGAAATTCTACACCTGTTCCACAAATAACAATCCCTTTATCAACTTCTCCACTGACAACTGCATTTGCTACCGCTTCACCAGATATAGGATAATTAAATCTTTCTGTGCTATCAGTTCCATAGTTAATTACTTCATAGCCATATTTTTCTTCGATATATTTTTTGATTTCTTTTTTTGTATTCTACTGCTACATGATCATTTCCAATTCCAATTTTCATTTTTATAATCCTCGCAATTCATTAATAATTTCTTGATAACTTTTATCTTTTCCAAATAAAAGCACTTGTTCCTAGAATAAATCCTTTAACACCCATTTTTGATAACATTTCAATTTTTTCTGGAGAACATGCCCCATCAATCATGACATCATATCCACCATAATTCTTTGCTTCATCAACAAACTTTTTGAATTTTGGTGTAACAAAATCTAAATACTTTGCCCTGCAAATCCTGGATTGACACTCATCAACATGACATAGTCACATAGATGTAATAAGTCTTTGACTGTTTCAAAAGATGTTCCTGGATTGATGGCAATTCCTGCTTTAGCTCCTGCATCCTTGATTATTTGTAAAGTTCTACAAGCATGTGGATCAATTTCAGGATGAATATAGATAATTTTTGGCTCCTAAACTTGCAAATTTCTCAACATATTTAGATGGATTTTCAATCATCAAATGAACATCGCATGGTTTTATTGCTGTCTTACAGATATATTCGATATCTTGTAATCCCATTCCAAAGTTAGGAACGAAGCTTCCATCCATAACATCTAGATGGAAGATATCGATTCCTCCTTCTTCTAAATCTTTTATTTCTTTTTAGTGATGCAAAATTTGCACACATCATACTTGGACATAATAATTTTTCCATATTAGCTCAAATCTTCTCCGTTACTTTCTATGACTTTTATACCAATAAAATGAGTCTTTTTATAACGATTAAACGTACCATTTCCTTCATCATCCATATCTACATAGATAAAACCGTATCGTTTAGTAATTTGACCACTTGATGCAGAAACAAGATCAATAGCGCTCCAAGTAGTATATCCAATCACATTTACTCCTTCAGTAATTGCTTGTTTTATAGAATTTATATGTTGTCTTAAATAATCAATACGATAGACATCATGAATTTTATAGTCATTGGTCAATACGTCTGTTGCGCCCAATCCATTTTCA
>VOFB01003880.1_pt1 | contig 13975 bp, 27 predicted proteins | sample 5384141 | NCBI WGS metagenome assembly VOFB01 (sample SAMN12384721, study PRJNA508395) | human gut metagenome | isolation source: healthy gut A | host: Homo sapiens | reverse complement strand
TTCGAAAATGATATAACTACTGGTGCATCATCATCTGATCACAGCAAAATCAAAATTGTTTTTTCTGTTTCATTTCTGAAACATCTGTAGCTTTTAATGTAATTGTTTGTGTCCCTAATTTAAATTATCTAAAGTTTTATCTGCTTCAATAAATGGTGCATCACCATCTACATTATCAGATGCTTTTTACATAACTTGATAAATCACTACTTCCATTAACAGGAACTTCAACTACATAACCTTCATTTGAACCTAAAGTTTCAAATTTTGGACCCCTTCTTGATCCCACTACTTTTACTGCTTAACTTCTTTTGTTTCATTATTAAATGAATCAGTAGCTGTACATGGTAACCTTATAATCCCCTAATTGTTCAACATTTAATGATACCGAATCAGCACTTATGATATCATCTCTGCTATCACGATTGTCAGTTACATCTACAGTATCAACATCAAATTTTTCTCCATAAGGAACCTCAATTTGATCAGATGTATTTCAATGGTGCTTTTGTATCAGCAGCAGCGTATCCTACTAACATAAATGTTGCAACACCTGTAATAGGTATAAACATCAACTTTTCTATTGACAATTTTTCTTGAAAAACTGAGTTAACTTCTCTTTGACTTTGTTTTCATCTACATATTGACTAACTCTTTCCTTAATATTTCTCTCCATTCGTCTCCTCCTTTCAACAAATACAAACGTATTATAACGTAAAATCAACTAAAAACACCCTTTTGTCCTGTCTATACAAGTAGTAAATCCTTGAATATCAACCATAGCAAGGGGATTTAGAAGATTCAGTTTTTTAATTTTTTTTGAAAAAATCCTTAATTTACGTAATCCTAAATAATATTTATGATTACTCTATGATTTTCAAAGACTCAACCATGTCTATTTTTTTAGAACTCTTCGCATATAAAGATTAATCAAGAATGTAAATGCCATTGTTAAAATAATAGCAATCATATAGCATCTGATATTAACTGTTCTAATAAACATCGCCATATCTACTTCAACCGTTCTAATCAAATAAGCATGAATAATCTTACCAAGACCAAGTCCAACAATCGAACCAATAAAGGCTAGAATAATGTTTTCTCTAAAGACATAATCATAGACTTCTTTTGGATAGAAACCTAAAACCTTAATCGTTGCAATTTCACTTTTTCTTTCTTGAATATTAATATTTGTTAGATTATATAAAACAATAAACGCAAGTGCACCTGCACAAACAATTAAAATAAAGACAACACTATCTAAACTTTCCATTTGACTATAGAATCCTTCTGAAATACCACTGACATATTGAATAGAAGTAATATTTTTCATGATGATCACAATAATTTGTAAGTTTCTTTTCACTTGCTTTTTATTTAATTTAAAATATTGGCTATTATAATGAACTTCATCTTTGGTTAAGTTTTCATAGTATTTTGGAGACATATAAATATAATGTCTAAAATAAAGCTTATAAATACCTGCAATTTACTTTATAATCTTTTATTATCTAATGATAATGTAAGTTGATCACCAACTTTTAAATCTAATATTTCAGCAAGTTTTGCATTGATGTAAACACCATCATCTTTAAGATTTAAAGTCTTGCCTGTTTGATAATCACTCATATGAATATATTGATCAAAATCTTTTTGTTTCACTTGGAATTTCAACCGTTACCATTTGTTGATCAATCGTGATCGTTTTATTATAAATACCCGTTGTTGATTTCACTTGAGATTGCCCTTTAAAATCATCTTGTGCTTGTTTTTTTGTCGTTGCTGTTAAATCATCTTTATAATTTACAACACCATCATAAATCCACATATTGCCATATTGTTCGCTTGCTAGTGGAGAAACGGAATACTTGATTCCAAAAACCAACAACGATCAATGCTGTACAACCTGCTATTCCAATAACAGACATAAAGAATCTCTTTTTATATCTAAAGATATTTCATTGTTACCTTTTGATTAAATGATAATCTCTTTCCAAATAAAAGTAATTCTTTCAAGTAATATCCTTTTCCCTAGCTTAGGCGCTTTCGGTCTTAAAATTTGCGCTGGAACAGCTTGTAATTCTTTATAACAGACCATAAAAGTGACAAATAAAATAATCACGACTGAAATAATATATGTTTGTATACATGTTGCTAGTTCAAAAATAATACGTGTTGGTGCTCCTATATCAAACATCATAATACGATATAAATAGTAAATAATACTTGGGAAGAAATATGTTCCAAAAACAATTCCAATACTACTAGCAAAGAATGTTGCTAGAAAAGCATAGATCAAATATTGCATAATCACATCTTTTTTTCTTATAGCCCAACGCTCTTAATGTTTCCATTTTGTACTCTTAGTTCTTCAACCATTCTTGTCATTGTTGTCATTGAAACAAGAGCTGCTACTAAGAAAAAGAGCACTGGGAACAGAATTGATAAAGCTGAGATTGAATCACAGTTACCACTATAACTTAAGATTGCTGCGCTTTCATTTTTTAGTTAAGGTAATGATCTTTCCTTTTGTAAATCAGCTGCTTGTTGTTTAGCTTCATTTAAATCACTTTGTGCTTGATCTAATTTTACTTTAGCTTCTTCTAATTGTAGTAAGTTACTATCTAAAGTATTTTTAGCTTCGTCTAATTGTTTTTTTAGAATCAGCAAGTTTGATTCCTGTTTGATCTAAAAGAGCTTTAGAAGCCTTTATTTTTTTGATTTGAGGTATCTAATTGTTGTTTACTTTGTACAAGTTGAGCATTTGTTTGATCTAAAACCGTTTTATTTTGATCAAGTTCTTGTTTAATAACAGGTAATTGTGTTTTTAAAGTATTTATTTGTGATTCATTTTGTTTTAATTGATCATAGCTTGCAATCAAAGTTTGTGCTTGTTGATAATAAGGTGAATCACTTGGAATATTTTTTAGCTTGTTCATAACCACCAAATTGACTTAACGCAGCTTCAACAGTTTGGATAGATGTATCATATTGATCAACTTTTTCTACATAATCTAAATAAGTCTGGTAACCTGCTTGGTATTGTTTAAGTCCTTCTTGGTATTTTTGATACCCTGTTTGATATTGACTTAAACCAGCTTGATATTGTTTTAAACCACTTTGGTATTCTTTTAAGCCTTGTTGATATTGAAGATATCCTTGATCATATTGTTTTTACCATCAAGATATTGATTCATACCATTTTGATAAGCATCCATTCCCTCTTGATATTGTTTTAGACCATCTTGATACTCTTTTTCACCATCAGCTATTTTATTCAAAGCATCTTCTTTTTGTTTGATTGTAAAAAATCAAGATTATAACCTTTTAAAATTGCTTTGATTTTTTATTGATTGGTTTTACATACTCATCATAATCATCATCAAATTCCTATAAATGATTTTCATTTTTTAATGAATACGCAAATCATTATAAAAAGTCTTTTGATCATGTAAAATCAAACAATTCATCAGGAACAGCCATATGTTCATTTCCTTGATTTAAAACAAGAATAAACCCACTATTATTCCCATCACCTAAACTGTTTGTACCTCTTTCTAAATCACTTACATAACGACTATCATTAATGATTCCTACAATTTTATATTCTTTTTTTTACCATAATCATTTTCTAAAGTAATTTGATTATTTAATTTCAAAGATGATTTTTTATATACTGATAATCCATCAAACATTCATTATCTTTTTGAGGGTATCTTCCCTTTAATAATTCAGGTAGGTCTACCCCCTTTGAAAAATCATCATCACTATAAACTGTCATCCCGATATTTGCTTTTTCATCATATGACATTAAAGCATCAAAGCGAAAACCATAATCAACAGCTTCTACCTTTTTACTTTTTCAACTTTTGAATAATAGATTCATCAAAACCATACGTTGCAATATAGTTCAAATCATTCCATTTATATGTTTGTAAATAATCGTGCATTGATTCTTTCATAATCAAAGGACTTTGTCGAAGTCCTGCAAAAAAATGAAGCTCCTAAAAAACAATACAAAAATAGATAAAAATCGTGCTTTTGTTTTTTTAATAATTCTTATTTGATTTTAACATAAGCATTTCTTTTCATTATTACCACTCAATTTCTTGAATAGGTTGAGGATGTTCATTTAAAAACATTTGATCAACCTTTCCATTTTTTAAATGAATCACACGATCTGCCATTGGGGCTAAAGCACTATTATGAGTAATCACAATAACTGTCATTTCATACTTATCACACATTTCTCTAAGCAAAGCTAAAATAGCTTTCCCTGTTAAATAATCTAAAGCTCCCGTTGGTTCATCACATAAAAGCATTTTGGGATTTTTCGCAATCGCTCTAGCAATTGCTACACGTTGTTGTTCTCCACCTGATAATTGCGCAGGAAAGTTATTCATACGATTTTCTAGCTCCACCCTTTTTTAAAACCATTTTTTTCATCTAAAGGATCTTTAGATATTTGTGAAACAAGTTCAACATTTTCTAAAGCTGTTAAGTTTTGCACAAGATTATAAAATTGAAACACAAAACCAATATCATCTCTTCGATATTGCGTAAGTTTTGCTTCATCATAACGCGCAACATCTTGACCATCAACCATAATCGAACCACTCGTAGGTTGGTCCATTCCTCCTAGTAGATTTAAGATCGTTGTTTTACCTGCTCCACTCGGTCCAACAATAACCACAAATTCACCTTTATTGACTTCAAAATTGACACCATTACTGGCATGAATCTCAATATCTCCTACTTTATAAGTTTTTTTCACATCTTTAAACTGTATAAATGCTGACATAAAATACCTCACTTTCTTATTTTATGATAAAATAATTATAACATATTTAAGGAGGTTATTTATGAAAATTATGATTTTATCCGATAGTCATTCTATGACCAAACAAACCCTATTACAATTTATTAAAAATCATCCAGCATCTTATTATATTCACTGTGGTGATATCTATATGCCTTATACTCCTTTAGAAGTAGATCACTTCTATAATGTTCGAGGAAATAATGATTTTGTTGATTTATCAAAAGATCTAACACTGGATATTGATCATTTGAAATTCTTTATTTGTCATGGGCATATTTTCCACATTGACGAATCCCATTATGAACTTGAAGCGTATGCTTCCAATCATCATCTAGATGTCGTTTGTTTTGGTCATACACATAATCCAACTTATTATAAAAAAGAAAACACAATTTTTATCAATCCAGGAAGTATGACTTTTCCTCGCGGTCAGTACCCTCATCCTACTTATTGTGTATTTGAAAACCACAAACCAAGAAGTCACATTTATGATTTAAAGACCGACTCTCCTTGTAATCCTTTTGAAGTAAAGAAAAAAGAATCCTTTTTTTAAAAGATTCTTTAAATAATTATTTTTCCATAATGATAGATGTTGGTAAAATACTCTTATAAAGTTTGATACTTAATAAATAGCTTATAAATAAAGGAACAATTTGTATAATTAAGATAATTAAAAATAAATAAAACGTAATTTTAGCTCTTAGAAGTAAATTACATAAGATAATGATTTGATAGGATAATGGAAGTAAAAGAATAACACCATAGAAACAAATCATTTCTTTTTTTATGATTCTTTTAATTGTTCAAGAGAAAACCTAAACGACAAAAAGATTTTCAAAATTACCTTTTCTTTAGAAAGCTCCATTCCTATTTTAAAAACAATCGTCAATGACATTAAAATCATCACTGAAACATAAGACATTAAAGCAACCATTGAAACAAGTGGTTGTTTTATTGTATAAACGATAATACAAGTAAGTAAAACAGAGGAAAGCAACGAAATCAGCAATAATCCAAAGATTTTTTTTGAATATCACTATGAAAAAATCCTAATGAAATTAAATCTTTTGAATTCTCTAATGAATTATTTCTTTGCCTTTTTCGAATATATTCTGGTAATACTTTTTAATAAGCCCTGATATACCAATCAAGCCAAATAAAGCTATAAACATATAAGAAGTTGAATCTTTCACAAATAAGAATAAAACCATTGGCACAAAATAAAGAATAATAAAAACTTTACTCGTAATTTGTGGACCTTTTAAACCACTTAAATCTATTTTATTTTTATCATGAATCATATAATTAATCGTACTTCTTACACAATAACCTAAATTCAACATAGAACACCACATAACTTCAAAAAGCAAGAATCATAAATGTTGCTGGAAAAGTTTGGCTTGATAAATAGAAAAGCTGTCCGCTATATTTAAAAGTCATCATAAATAATGAATTGATTGTTGGAATGAGTAAATAACCTAAAACAAGACCTAAAGGAATCGCACAAAGCATGATTGTAAAAACTTGTAAAAAATAAGTAGAAACCTAATTGATAAATACTTGCTCCTGACATCAAAATAATCGAAATTTCTTTTCCTTTATTAGAAACATAAAAGTTATTTGCGAGAAAAAACACAAAGCATAGCAATAACAATCACAAAGACTGCAATGGGCGTCACAAAGGTTGTATCATCTTTTCCTAAATGAATGCCTGAATAAGGATTAAATGTAAGATTAAAAAGAGAATATAAAAATAGTTGTAAGAAGAAAGGTCAAAAAGTAAAAAGATACTTTTTGACATATCTTTCTTTTAAAGAAACAAATGCAAGTTTAATGATACCCATTATTCAAAAAAGTTCTTGTGATTCACTTGAATTAATATCAACTATTTTATAAAAAATATTCTTTTTGTGATAATCCTTCTCTTTCAATCGTACAATCAATAATTCCATCTTTAATATATAATAGTTTAGAAGAATAAGAAGCAATCTTACTATCATGTGTTACCATTAAAATAGAGACACCTTCTTTTTCATTAAGTTCTTTAAATAAAGAAAGAATTTCATGAGAGTTTTTACTATCAAGATTTCCAGTTGGTTCATCAGCAACAATCAATTTAGGACTAGTAACTAAAGCACGACAAATAGCTACTCTTTGTCTTTGACCACCTGAACATTCATTAGGATATTTATCAAGAGTTTGCGCTACATCAAGTTTTTAGCAACTTCTTCGACTCTTTTGGTAATTTCTTTTTATCCACATTTGCAAGAGTTAGTGGTACAGCGATATTTTCAAAAATAGTTAAACTATCTAAGAGGTTAAATTCTTGGAAAATAAAACCTAAATTTTCATATCTAAACTTACCAATTTCCCCTTCTGACATAACACGTACTTCTTTACCATTAATAAAGACTTTTCCTTTTGTAGGAATATCAATAGTTGAAAGGTTATTAATGAAGGTCGATTTACCAGCCCCAGAAGGTCCCATAATACACACAAATTCACCTTCATACATTGTTAGTGAAACTTCATGTAAAGCTTCATAAAGTGTTTTTGTTCCAATTCCATAAATTTTTGTAATTTTATCAGCAACAAGTATTTCTTTTCTTTCCATTTTATTTTCCTCCTTTGATTGGTTTAACTACTGCATTGATATATTGAACATAAGTAATAAATCCTGAAATAATAATTGGTATAACATAAGATAAAACATAGATAAATGCAAATTGAAGTGACATATCTCCATAATAAATAAAACGTCCTGATATAAAAAACAATATAAACAAGCGGAATTAAAATCAAAACAAAATAATAACTAATAACTTCTTGTCGTACTATTTTATTAAGTTCTTTTTTGGTATAACCGATTTTCCATAAATTCAAGAAAAGTGTTTTTCTAGTCATAGCTTCCATCGATAACTTATAAATAATCGAAACAACTAGTAAAACAATAACGACCACATAACCAATAACTCCTGTCGTAAATTCACGTGGTGAATGAATATTAGAAGCAAGAATGGCAAGCATTCCTGTAACAGCTACCGTCATTAAAGAAAATAAAAAGAAGTGATCTTTGAATTGAATAATTTAAATTAGAAATTGAAATAAGAATATATCTTTTTTGTAAGAAAAATTCCTCTTTTAAATTCCTTACAATATCTGGTAATACATAACGAATCACCCCTACTGCCCCTGATAACCCTACAAGCGTTGGTGCAATATAAGCAGTTGGCTCATGGGGATTCATAAACATCATAACAATTCCTAATATATAAATAGCAATAAAAGTAACAGAAACACTTTTCTTTGTATTTCTCTTCACTTTCATTTCTTTTTCTTGACTTAATAATGTTTGAATATCATTTTTATGTAAAAACCTGCTGTTAATACACAAATCATTGATAAAACAATCGCCACTAAAACAAAAAAAGAATAAATATAGGCTTCGCTTGGTATAATGGATGGATCTTTAGAAACGCCCAACATTTGATACATATAAGCATTGGAAAAGGCACACCTCCTCTTCCTATTAATATTCCTAGTGGTGTCGCTAAAAGTAATAAGGTAAATGTTTGATAAAGTACATACATTGTAGAATTAATATAACCTGATCCTGACATTGCCATGATTGCAAGCTCTGTTGTCTTTCTTGATAAAAAGAAATTATTTGCGAAGAAAATCATAAAACAACAAAACAAATAATTAAAAATGACAAAACTGAAGAAAAAGGCATTTGTACATCATTCCATGTACCACCACTTCTAGCAATCGTTTGATCAGCTAAATCTGGATTATTGATAATATTAAAAACACAAAACATACTGCTATTGCAAAGATTAAAGTTATCCCATAAAAAAGACTCTTTTTATAGTCTTTAACAAGCATTCTCATTGAAAACTTAAACGTTCCCATAATAGCCTCCTATTTAAACAATTCTTTAATTTGATCTATTGAATGAGCATAATTTTCTATTTCTTCTTTAGAAAAAATAAGTCTGATCTTATTCAATATTTCTTGATAGATATCATTTGTTTCTTGAATCAATTTTTTTCTGTAATTGTAATACGTGTATGTCGCTTATCAAAATGACTGTTCCCAACCAAAAGCCAATCGCCATCCTCTAACCGAAAAACGATTCCCACAACAGTTGAATGTGACAATTGAAAATTTTGACAGATTGTTTTTTGATAAACAGGTTCATTAGCTTCATTTACAAATCGAATAATATTAAGCTCATTAAATTTAATTCCATAAGGTTTTAATTTTTTATTAGCGTATTTATTCATTTGTGATGATAATAAATCTAAAGCAAGAATCGTTGATACTCTTGATCCATTGATATCTTTCCTATTCCCTTTTCCATTATAATAGCGCTTTCATTAAATAACAGCAAAAAATATGTCGAGTTCGACATATTTAGCAAAATTGGATAAGACTTGATTATTTTATCATGTTAACCCTTTTATTTTGATTTTTTCATAAAATAAAAAATATTTTAGAATATGCTCTAAAATGTCTTAAATAATTTCTCCTACTCCTCTTAAATAATAAGTTACAACTGTAATCAATTCTTTAGCTATATCTTCTACATATTTATCAGATGTTTCTTTATTCCCTTGAACAATAAAGAAAATATCTTTGCTTTCATTTGTGACTTTTGTTTTATTAACTTGTCTTATCTCACTAAAACAAATAATATCATTGGCATCATCTATATAACTATAAATACCTGCTTTAACAACTTTTTGCTTCTTCGCTACCTAAAGGAATATAGTTTTCATTCCCTGTTGTTAACTTTAAACTAATATTTCCTTCAGTTTTAGCTAAATCATGCGCCCCTAATGCAAGTTTAGTATCCATTGAAATTAGATTATAGATATCTACTAATGGGTTAATTTTATGAAATTCTTGTTTTTTTAATAAATTCTTTAATAGATTTTCACTTGCAGGTAAATTCTTTCTTTTAGAATTCCTACTTCTTTATGTAAATCATAAAAACCTTTAATAATTTGATTTTCTTTTAACGTATCAAGTGTATTATTTTCTAAAAAGATGTTTAACATGAACATCAATATAATCATTTAAAGATGAAGAATACACAGTGTTATTAATACCATGTATTCTTACACCTTTTATTTTTACCCCCTAAATCTAATACTTCTTGTTGTATCTTGAATTGAAAATTTTTCATCCCTATATTCTCCTTTTAAAAAAAGGGAAAATAATTTCCTAATCTTGAATTAAAGGTGTTGATAAATAACGATCTCCACCATCTGGTAATAAGACGACAATTGTCTTCCCTGCATTCTCTTCTCTCTTAAGTTCTTTTGGCTGCATATAATGCTGCTCCTGATGATATCCCTACTAAGATTCCTTCTGTCTTTGCCATTTCTTTTCCCTGTCGCAAATGCATCTTCATTTTCTACTGTAATGATTTCATCATAGATTTTTGTATCCAATGTCTCTGGTACAAATCCTGCCCCGATTCCTTGTATCTTATGTGCTCCACCTTTCCTGTTGATAATACCGGTGAGCTTGCTGGTTCTACTGACACTACTTTTTTACTTCTGGATTCTTTTCTTTCAAGTATTTTCCTATCCCTGAAATTGTTCCTCCTGTTCCTACTCCGGCTACAAAGATATCTACTTTTCCTTCTGTTTGTTCATAGATTTCTGGTCCTGTTGTTTTATAGTGAGCTGTTGGATTCTGCTGGATTTTCAAACTGTCCTGGAATGAAACTGTTTTCGATTTGTGATGCCAATTCTTTTGCTTTGGCGATTGCTCCTTTCATTCCTTCACTTCCTGGTGTTAAGACTAATTCAGCTCCATAAGCTTTCATAAGATTTCTTCTTTCTACCGACATTGTTTCTGGCATTGTAATAATGATCTTTAGATTCAATGCTGTTGCTACGGCTGATAGTCCAATTCCTGTATTTCCACTTGTTGGTTCAATCAATGTTGTATTTTCATTGATCAATCCTTTTTCTAGTGCTTCTAGGATCATTTCTTTGGCAATTCTGTCTTTGACTGATCCTGCGGGATTGAAGTATTCTAATTTTGCTAGTACATCTGCTTTCAATTCATCTTTTGCTTGATTAAGTTGTTTACTCTTACTAGCGGTGTATTCCCTACTAGTTCTAAAAAACTGTTTTTTACTTTGCTCATTTTTCTATTTTTCCTTATTCCTATAGTTTTTCTATGATTTAAGAATATACTTATTTAAAAGAATGTCAACGAATATGATAAAAAAAAGGACCAACTCAGTTGGTCCATGATTTATTAAGCGTTTAAAGCTTTTTAGCTGTTTCAACGATAGCTGTGGAAACCTTCTGGATCGCAGATAGCAATTTCAGATAACATTTTCTGTTGATTTCAACATTAGCTAATTTTAAACCGTGCATTAATTTAGAATATGAGATATCATTCATTCTAGCTGCAGCGTTAATACGTGCAATCCATAATTTTCTCATATTTCTTTTAAGTTTCTTCTGTCTCTATAAGCATATGCCATTGAGTGCATTACTTGTTCATGAGCAGTTTTATATAATTTATGTTTAGCTCCAAAATATCCTTTGGCTAATTTAATAACTTTTTTCTTCTTTATGTCTAGTTGTATATCCACCTTTAACTCTTGCCATTGTGTATTCCTCCTGTATTTATTTTTTAACTAAAATTATTTAGGTAATCTTGATTTAATTCTCTTGTAATCTGAAGCACTTACTACTGTAGCTTTTGCTAAGTGTTTTCTTTTGTTTATGAGTTTTATTGTGTGATAAGTGTGAAATGTAAGCATGGCTACGTTTTAATTTTCCACTACCTGTTCTTTTTAAACGTTTTTTAATCCGCTATGTGTTTTAATTTTTGGCATAATTGTTTCCTCCATTAATTATTTTTTTTTTTGGTGCTAATAATATAGCTGTTAAAGTACGTCCTTCTAATTTTGCTGGTTTTTTCAATTTGACCAACTGCAACATTCTTCAACAAAAGTCAAGTCAATAACTTTTTTACCCAAATCAACGTGTGCAAGTTGTCTACCTCTAAATCTGATTGCAACTTTAACTTTGTTTCCTTCTTCTAACCATTTTAATGTTCTTTTTAATTTAACATTTTTTATCATGAGTATCAATAGTTACTGATAATTGAGTTTCCTTTAAAGTTACCACTTTAGAGTTTTTCTTCATTTCTCTTGCTTTCTTTTGTTGTTCAAACGATATTTTTTACCAAAGTCCATAATACGACAAACTGGTGGTTTTTTGCATTAGGTGCAACACAACCTAAATCTAAATTTGCATCATAAGCAATATCCAACGCTTCTCTACTACTTTTTACTCCTAATTGATCACCGTTTTTGATCAATAACCAACACTTCCTTAAAACGAACTCTTTCGTTTACTAAATCATCAGGTTGTTTTTTGGTTTCTGTTATCAAATCTGCTAATAAAGCCACCTCCATTATTATAGTTGAAATAAAAAAAGTGAGCACACTGAGTACCCACCATTGACATTAAGATTAAATCTTAGTGACATTTGCCTATCGACAAAATCAATCAGGCGAGAAGTAGGCACTTCTTCTTTCCACTACTTTTTATTGCACGTAGATATTACCATCATATGCCACTCATGTCCAATAAATTATTGATTATTTCAAAGATTTTTATTTTGGATTCAATACTGTTTCTAATTGATATTCATTATTAACTTTATTAACTATAATTGCACTGGCATTTTGTGGAAAATCAAGTTTTGATTTTTTTTAATAATGTTTAATAAATGCATATAAGGAACATCCATGACCTACCATTAAAATCGTATCATCATCTTGAAATTTCTTTTCTATATCATTTAATTCAAAATGTCTTTTGAGGTACATCTTCAACATTTTTCACCTTCATATCCAGTATAATCCATTTTGTAAATCATCTAACCAATTAGAAGATTCTAATTGAAGTTTATCTACAAATAAACAGGGTAATCCTTCTAAAAAGACCAAAATTCACTTCTTTTTAAACGACCATCTTCATTTAATAAAACAGAATGATTTTTTTTAAAATTATTTGTGCTGTATTTTTTGCTCGTAATATTGGAGAAGTATAAAGCGTCTATTTTATAATCCTTTAACTGTTCTGCCATATTTTCCTATTTCTTTTATTCCTTGCTTTGTAGAGGTGAGATACCATCCTTGTTTGAGCTGTACATTTCATTAAAATGTGTCTTTCCATGTCTAACAAATATGTATTTCATAAAAGATTTCCTTTAAAAAGCAGGTCAATCGACCTGCTATTTAAGATTGGTTTAATGCTTTGTAGATAGCTAGTGAAACAATTGCCCCTAGAATAGCTTCTAAAATACCATTTGTGAAACAACTCTAATAATACCGTTACTAAAGTAAGTATTGCACTCCTACCGCACTCATGTGCTTCACCAAAGAATATGTATATTCTGATAAAACAAGCACTGTGTTTGTAATCCAGCTCCTGTTAAAGCACCTACAACAACACCTAAGTTTTTTCACGATTATTCTTTTCATGATTCCAAAAAACGAGTCCAACTAAATAGCCAAGTAAAATTCTAGGAACAAAAGCAATCAAAGACTTTTGTAATTTCCTGACATTGTGCCTATTGTCACAAATGAAACAAAAAAGATGTAATGCCTGGTTGAATCGGTTGCCTTGATTAAACTTGTTAATCCAAAAACAAAACCAACTCAGCTCCATGCTTTTTTCTAATACGATTCCTGCAATCAATGACAGGAATGTGCATTGTTAGTGGCATTTAATGGTCCAATGGAATATATCAAGGGGTGTCACAACAAGAATGATTTCAATCGCTAAAAATAAACCATTGAAGTCATGTACTGTGTCTTTTCGACTTCATATAATCCTCCTACTGTCGCTCATAAAAGATGCAACGTTTTTATGGTATTCGCTATTTCAAATATCTTAATAAGGTCTTATAGATCTCTTTTAATATCAAAATATACGAACATTATATGCTTTCGATTATTTTTCAAATCTTGATAAACTAATAAACCATATCCACTCTTAGCTTTTTTTTTAATCGCTCTTTGAATACATTTAAATGACTTTAACAGCTAAAATACCAACAGCATCAACCATTCCATCAACTTCATTTTGCTATATACAAAAATTGTAT
>VOFB01004552.1_pt1 | contig 13977 bp, 16 predicted proteins | sample 5384141 | NCBI WGS metagenome assembly VOFB01 (sample SAMN12384721, study PRJNA508395) | human gut metagenome | isolation source: healthy gut A | host: Homo sapiens | reverse complement strand
AAAGAGATACGCCGAGCTCGGCCTTTCGGATGAAGCTGCAGCTGCTGCACGTTCTTCCGCTGCGCGTCTAATTTTTACGGCGTTCTGCCGGTGTCTCATGCATGGCAAGTTTTCAAGCACTACGAGGGCCTGCGGGTCCACAAAAGGATTTTGTTGCGTTTTCCGGTGTTGCGCAGCGGGATGCATCGCTTCCGTACGCCATCTACGAGCTGAGGGAGCTCTACAGCGACGAGCCATGGGGCGACCCGCTGGATCGCGCGATCGTAAACAAGGATATGGTCATGCACGGATATTACCGTTTCCTCTACGTTTACAATACGCTCGAAAATCAGAGGTGCCAGTCATTTCTCGTGCCGGATCAGGAGATATTCTTGTCCTTTGCGGAGGATCGGTTCTATCTCACGCCGCAGGGAAAGGCCATGGTGGACTTTATCGGCGGCCTGCGGGCCGGCGGAACGCAGCGCAGATGGAACGGCGAGGTCATTGGCCCGATGCTGGACCTGAATGGAGAGCCCGCTCTGGGAAAAAGGCTGTCGGGACTCCTGTACCGTACCCAGAGCGAAGAGTTCGAGATCGATATCTCCAAACGCGAGTCGGAAAAGCGGAGGCTGGAGCGCGAGTCCGCCGCCCTTGCTGCGGACAAGGTGCTGCGGAGAATGCGCGTTGATATCATGACGGGATTCGTGGAGCCGGACGAGGGATTCGACCTCCAGGTTCGGATCCTCGATGAGGACTACGACGTACAGCTGTCCAAAAACAGACGGACAAGTTCCGCAGACTGTTTATGGATCTGTATTTCCAAAGCAGCCTCTGGCAGCTCGGCGGCTGGACGGCCGTGAGTCTGTTCTATAGCGGCGCTGCTTACGGACCGGAACGCCGTCCGACCAGCGAGAAGGTGCGGAAGGCGACGCCTCCGGACGCGGACGAACTGGTGGAACTTCGGGGCAGGCTCGGCCCGGACTGGCCCAAGCTGCCGAAAAGCTGATATGGAAAAGTATGCCCCGGCGCTGAAAACAGCGTCGGGGACGTCTTTTAAGCGGCCGATTTGTCTGACGTGTCATTGCGGGGGCTGGTGCACCTCGCGCTTCCCTGATGTGTCATTGCGAGGCCCCAAAGGGGCCGGTGGCAATCTCGGGGAAGGCACTCGCAGTTTGCAGGCTGCCGATTAAAACGTACCAGCCAATTGCGTCTGTAGCGGCGCTCAGTGAGCGCCTACGGCAGTTGCGCGTATTGCAGTGGTGATTCGGCGGCGCAAGGCTATCAGAATTGCCATTCCGAGGAGCGAAGCGACGGGGGAATCTCGCAGTACTTGGCCGGATAATTGGGTACTTCCGGCGAAAACGTAACCCTTCCGTGAGATTGCCACGTCGGCCTGCGGCCTCCTCGCAATGACAAATCTGGGAGCCGTTGCCATTTTAACGGTGGCCCGTTCGAGTCTGCAGCATTGCGCCGGGCCCGGCTGTCCGCTCCCCCACTACAGTGGCCGGTGCAATTCGGCAGTGCCTTCCCGAGATTGCACCCCAAGGGCACTTCCTCGCGCTTCGCGCTCAGGGCGCCACGTCGGCCTGCGGCCTCCTCGCAATGACAAATCTTTGGCTTTCACCGTTTTATCGGCGGTCTGCAGTGGTCGGCAGCGCTGTGCCGGGCACGGCTGTCCGCTATCCCTGCCATAAATATGGAAAGGGCCGTGACCCGTTCCTTGGGCCACGGCCTTACAAGATGGAAACCAGATGAAGCACGCAGTCGGCGTTGGCTTATCCGCAGATATTTCCGCGGCATCGCCGGACTGCCTGAGCGGAACGGGGCATACCCCGTCTCTGTACAAAAATGATATCATATCGGCGGCAGGAAATTGTGAACAAACTATGAAAATAGCCAAAATAGTTTTCACATGTTCTCCACTTTTCGTCGAAATGACGGGATATCAGCTGACGAGCCGCGCCTCGAGCACGACGGGTTGTGATCCGTCACCGCGAACTCGGCATCCTGCGTGCGGACGCTGACCGGCTCGACATTCGGGCTGAGGATAAAGCCGTCGATGACATAGAACTGCGTGCCGGAGCTTCCGGCGCTGTAGGGCTGGTTCAGCAGGCGGCAGGTCGGCGCGGCGCTGTCCCAGGCATACTGCCAGCCAGCGGGCAGGTCGCCGAGCGTGCCGGGCGTCCAGTCCGCGCCGGAGGCGATGGGATAGCGGTCCGTGCCGTCCGGGAAGCTCTGGTTGAAGTCGCCGCCCGCGATGACATAGTTGCCCTTGGCATACTCGTCCTGCAGCAGCTGCAGGACATAGCCGTCTGGGCCTCCTTGCCCTCGCCGTCGTCATAGGCCTCGAGGTGCAGGTTCACGAGCACGAGCTCCTGCTCCGAGCCGTCGATGGGGATGCGGGTGACGAGCAGACAGCGCTTGAGATTGGCGATGCGCACCGGCCACGAGAACGGGCACGGCAGGCGGTAACGCGTGGCGGCCGTGATGTCGTAGCGGCTGTAGGTCGCAACACCGGAGTGCACGCGGCCGATGGGTTCCGTGACGGGATAGGGCACATAATCACAGGAATAGTTCAGGGCAAAGCGGCTCTCATAGTTCTCGAGATCGAATTCATACTGCCGCCACTGGTCATAGCCGTAGCTGCGCTTCGAATCCGTGTCGACCTCCTGCAGCATCACGAAGTCGGCGTCCGCACCGCGGATGAGGTCCTCGATGCCGAGCATATTCTGCCGCACGGTCTCTGCATCGGACGGCCTGACGCCCTCGCCGCCGTCCATGAAGAAGTCCTCCCCAGCGTCCAGCCCGCCGTAGCCGGTATTGAGCGTCAGCACGCGGACGGTCTGGCCGCCCGTGAGCTTGCCCTCGCGCAGGACGTTGCCGCGCTGTGCGTCCTCGGCATAGGCCGGGCGGTATTCCGTGGCCGTGAGATAGCCGATGCCGCCCGCCGCGACGATGGCGACGGCCAACACAAGGAACAGGAAATATTTGACGATCTTCCGGACGACCCGGCCGCGGCGCTTCGGCTTCTGCGGGACCTCCGGCTCGTCCTCGGGTCCCGGCTCGTCCTCCGGGCGCAGCTCCGGCAGGCGCGCCGAGCCCTCGAGCGGATCGACGGGATCCGGCAGCACGCGCGTGCGGTCAAGCTCCTCGTCCGGCGTCAGCTCCGGGATATCATGTTGCTGCAATGTGCTCGCCTCCTTGCTCTGCGGCGGCGTGATAGGTCAGGCCGCGCGGATAGAAAAAACGGATGCTCTGCGGTGCGATCTCAAACGTGACGTCGCGGGACATCATGAGCTCACCGTCGAGATTGATCTCGCTTTCGCGGTCGCAGCGGATGCACCCGCCTGCAGCGGAAGTGGCGGATGAGCCCGGCAGCTGGGCATAGTGCCCGGCCTTGTATTTGCCGATGACACGCAGCATCGTCGCGCGCGACACGTCGCGCACCAGCAGCACGTCGAGCAGGCCGTCGTCCGGCTCCGCATCGGGCACCGGGTTGAAGCTACCGCCATAATACCGGCCGTTTGCAATGCACATCAGCGTCTGATTGCCGTCAAAATGCTGCCCGTCCACGTCGACGACATAGTGCTCGTGGATGCCGCGGATAAAATTCACACCCGTGGAGAGCAGATAGGCGCCCGTCCCGCTGACAAGCGGCAGGGCGCTTATAGCGCCCGATTTCCGTTCCGATGCGGGCATCGAAGCCCATGGAGCAGATGTTGACGGCGTAATTCCTGCCCGTTGCAGCGGATGAGGTCGAATGTGGCCTCCTCGGCGTCGAGCAGGCGGGGCAGGGAGCGGAAGGCCGCCGGATCGGAGAAGATCTTGATGAAATCGTTGCCGGAGCCGCCGGGAAAATGCGTCACGGCGGCGTTGGCATGGCCCGCCGCGCCGTTGACGACCTCGTTGAGCGTACCGTCGCCGCCGCAGGCATACAGCCGGACCGGCTTCGCCGGAGGAAGCGGCGGCCTGCGCGATATGGGTGCAGTCGCCGGGCGCGCGGGAGACGAGGATCTCATAGTCCAGCCCCTCGCAGGCCGCGCGGATCGTCTGGGTAAATTCGCCCGTCCGGTCATATTTTCCGGCAGCGGGATTGATCAGAAATACATGCCGCAAGCGTCTGCGCCCTTTCAGAAATACATATAGACGTTGCATTGCAGCCGGCCGTTGTAGAGCTTGCGCTTTTTCGTGGCCTGCTTGCCGAAGTAGTGCTCAAATTCCGGCTCGGAGGAGATGATATACTTTTTCCACCCGTCGGCAAAGCGCAGGTGGCGGCCAAACTGCCGCATGAGCTGCTGCGCACTGCGCTGCTCGAGCATACGCTCGCCATAGGGCGGGTTGCAGACGATGACGCCGTGGTCGCACGGCAGGCTCTCACGGGTGGCGTCCGCCTCGCGGAACTCGATGTATTTGCTCACCCCGGCCTTCTTTGCGTTCGCAATGGCGATGGCAAGGCTGCCGGAGTCGATGTCCGTGCCGAGAATGCGGTATTCCCCGCGGAACTCCGCCGCGCGCGCGGCCTCGCGGGCCTGCGTCCAGACATCCTCCGGAATGCAGGACCAGCTCTGCGCCGCAAATTTGCGGGCAAGGCCCGGCGCGCGGTTCAGCGCGGCCAGCGCCGCTTCGATGACGATGGTGCCGGAGCCGCAGAACGGGTCCCAGAAGAAATCGCGGCCGCGATAGCGGGCCAGATTCACCATGGCGGCGGCCATGGTCTCGTGCAGCGGGGCCTCGTTGCCCACGGCGCGGTAGCCGCGCTTGTGCAGGCTGACGCCGGAGCTGTCGAGGAAGACCTCGCACAGGTCCTTCATGATGGAAAAGCGCAGCTGGTAGGTCTCGCCGGTCTCGGGCAGCCACGTCAGGCCGTAGTGCGCGCCGAGATGGTCGACGGCGGCCTTTTTGACGATGGACTGGCAGTCCGGCACGGAGTGCAGCTGAGAATCAAGGCTGTAGCCCTTGACGGGGAACGCGCCCTCGCGCGGGACGAAGCGCTCGAGCGGAATGGCCTTCACACCCTGATACAGCTCCTCAAACGACCGCGCCGGGAAGCGCGCCAGCAGGATCATGACCCGCTCGCCCATGCGCAGCCCGATATTCGCGCGCGCCAGCTCGGCCGCGCCGCCCGTGAAAACACGCGGCGATCCTCGACGCACATCCTCCATGCCCATTCGCCGCAGCTCGTCGCCCACGAGGCCCTCAAGGCCAAACAGGCACGGCACGGCCATTGTCCAACGTTCCATTGCGTATCCTCCCGCCCAAATTCGAGCGATTTTTTCCTCATTATTTTTATGTTCTATTATAACCGATAGCAGGACCGATTGCAACGGCCAATATTCCCCGCTGCCCGGCGCAGAAAAAATTGAAAAAACATGAAATCAGGGCTTGACTTTTTCCGATTTTGCATATAATTATATATGCGCTTTGACGCACGGCAAATAGCGGGTTTGTGTAATGGTAGCACACCGGACTCTGACTCCGTTTGTGAGGGTTCGAATCCTTCACCCGCTGCCAAAAACCGGTTGTCCATTGGACAACCGGTTTTTTTACGATATGGATCCCTTAGTGCCCTCCGGTTCGTCCGGAGGGCGCTTTTGCTTTTTTACAGCCCCAGAAGTTCCTTCTTCTTTGCGTCGAACTCCTCCTGCGTGATCACGCCGGAGTCGAGCAGGTCCTTGAACTTCTTCAGCCCGTCGGCGGTGCCTGCACCGGCCGCAACGGGCTCGGCGGGAAGCTGCCGCCATGCCGTCCGTGATGGCCGTCTTCAGCTCCTCGCCGTTGGCCAGCAGGCGACGCTTGCGGAAACGCAGGAGCTTCTGAAGCAGTGCGGCATGGCCCAGCTCTACCCGAAAAACAGGCGGGACGCCATCATCCTCTATGGGGCTTACGAACGGCATGGACCTCTTCGCCGTCAATGACAGGCTGTTTGCCGAGAACGAGGAGACTCTATATTAAATTAAGGAGAAAGCGCCCCGGCATAATGCTGCCGATTCGCACAGGCTGCCGTTAAAATGGCAAACGCCCCCGGCGGGGCCTGTAGCGACGCTCCCTGAGCGCCATGCAGTCTGGCAGCATGTGCTGCATGGATTCTGCGGCGCAATACTCCCAGATTTGTCATTGCGAGGAGGCCGCAGGCCGACGTGGCAATCTCGGGAAGGCAGTTACGTTTTCGCCGGAAGTACCCAATTATCCGGCCAAGTACTGCGAGATTCCCACGTCGCTTCGCTCCTCGGAATGACACATCAGGCGGGTGCAGCGGTGCACCAGAGCGCTTGCGCGGTTGAATATTCCTGTACAGGGCGTACCCGTAAAGGGCACGCCGCTACAGACGCAATCGGCTGTTACCGTTTTAACGGAGGCCGGTACGAATCGGCAGCGCGCCGCCGGGCCGGGCTGTCCCCTCCCTTACAAAGCGTGGCTGGCAGCCTTGCGCAACTTTCCACGATCCATTTTCCGCTTGCCTTCAGCTTCTTCTCCTGCAGCAGGCGGGCAGGTCCGTCTGCGCAGGCTCCGTCAGGCAGCGGCCCTGCACGTCAAAGCGCGAGCCGTGGCACGGGCAGTCCCAGCTCTTGTCGTCCGGGTTCCACTCCAACCGGCAGCCGAGATGCGGGCAGCGCAGCTCCACGGCGTAATACAGCTCTTCCGTTGCGCGGTACACGCCCATCTGCTTTCCGTCCAGCTCCGCCGGGCCGCCCTCGCCGACGGCCAGCTCGTCCGCCTGCGGGACCGGCCCGTGGAGCACGCGCCGGCCCAGCCCGCGCGCGCCTGCAGGCCCTCCTCCGCAATGCGGCCCGGCCGCTGCTGCAGCAGATCGCCGGGGTCAAAGACCGCGGCATCCGGATGGCTGCCGTTGCAGATCAGGGGCCGACAGCAGCTCCGCCGCGGCCATGGCATTCGACATGCCCCATTTGCGGAAGCCCGTCGCCACATACCACTGCGGGTCCCTTGCGGAGAACCGCCCGATATACGCACGCCGGAGGCCGTCATGCAGTCCTGCGCCGACCAGTGCGCCGCCTCGCGGCTGCCGGGGAACAGCGCCTGCGCCGCCTCGCGCAGGGCGGCATAGTGCCCGCCGCCGTTCCGGCCGGTGCGGTGCGCGCCGCCGCTGAGGATGACCGTCCCACGGTAGCTGCGCAGCGACCATGCATTCGGCTCCAGCCCGTAATACATGCCTGCCGGCAGGACGGCGTTCTCCAGCGCGATGGCGTAGGAGCGCTCCTGATGCATCCGCGCAAAGTAAAGCCCCGGCACGTTCACGAACGGGTAGTGCGACCCGCAAATACCACGCGCCCGGCCTCGATCGTTCCGCGCAGGGGTGAACAGCGTGCCGCCCTCGACGTGCTCGACCGGCGTGCGCTCGTAGATCGTCAGCCGGTCGGCCAGCGCCTGCAGGAACTTCAGCGGATGAAACTGCGCCTGCCCGCGCAGCCGCCACGCCGCATACGCGCAGCGGCAGAGGGGTGTCCGGCTCGAACGACGCGTCCCAGCCCGAGCGCCCGCTCCGCCTCTGCCTCGCGCAGCAGGGCGTCCTCTCGGTCGTAGGGTAGAGCCACGAGTCCGCGCGCTCCAGATCGCAGTCGATGTGCTCCAGCTCGATGCGCGCGCAGCAGCGCTCCACGGCGCGCCGGTTGGCCCGCGCGTACATCGCCGCCTTTTCCCGGCCGAGCCGCTCGATCAGCCCGGCGTAGATCGCTCCGTGCTGGGCCGTGAGCTTCGCCGTCGTGCGGCCCGTCTGGCCGCCCCGACATGCCCGGCCTCTGCGACGACGACCTGCAGGCCGCGCTCCTGCAGCTCCAGCGCGGTCAGAATGCCCGTCATCCCGCCGCCGATCACGGCCACGTCCGCCTGCGCTTTGCCGTAAAGCGGCGGCCGCGCCGGCCCCACGTTTTCTCCCAGATCGACTCCATACCCTGCGCCTCCCGTTTTTTTCGCTTTATGCGCGCCCCCGAGAGCGTTTTTTCAAAGGTTGATTTTTTCCGCATAATATCCCTGCTGAATTCAATATGGGCCTGTAGCGAGCGTTCGATCCGAGGTCGAGTTCGAGTCTCTTCAGGTCCACCAAAACAATATAATCGAACCTTGTACCAATTGGTCATGGGTTCGGATTTATTGTTTTAATGGAAGAAATTGAAGACTGGTAATGGAAAAGCCGGGAGGACTGCCGATTATTGCAATCCTCCCGGTTCCTTTATGTAGATGCACTGTCTGAAATCTCCTTCTTTGCTTTCCATTCGGCAAATGCCTTTTTGCCACCTTCGCTTTCGTAGTACTTCTGAATTACCGGAAGCAAACTCCGTGCCAGCGATTCAAAGACGTATTCCGGAATTTCGGTTGCATCTACGCTGTTTGGAATATTGGCTTTTTCTGCGTTCACTTGTTTCCTCCTTTATCGCTTCTGTAGGCGCATAGACACGCTTTTCTGAGGTGTTATGGGAAAAGATATTCCCCTGTGTTTTCTCAGCGCTTGTGGGGCAGAAAACACCTTGTTTTCGACTTTTATTTGTGCGATATTGCGCCATCCTCTCTTGGCTGAATCAACTTTGCGTCCGCTGGGTAGTTCAGCGTGATGAGGGCGGGCTTGCCCAAGCCCTGCTTTTTTCGGATAATCAAGCCGCTGTATTCCAGCTCCCGGAAGATCCGCGTGACGCTTTGGCGGCTGCGGTGGAGCTTTGTCTGCGCCTGTTCCAAGGTAAAGTACAGTCGAATCGTGCCGTCCGGCTCGACGTAGCCGTTCTGCCGGGAGATGCTGGCTCTATCCAGCAGCAGCGCGTAGAGCACCTTGGCATCGTTGCTGATGTCCCGCAGGGCTTCGTCTTGGAGAAGGAACCTTGGAAGCGGCACATAGGACGCCGCTGGGCTCTGCGCCGTGAGCTTGCAAAAAGTTTTCATGTGACCTCCTATCCCATCCATCAATCCATCCATTTTTGTGTTGTTTGATTGATAGATTGATTCTCTTGTATCTTGATTTATTTCTTATTAGTTAGAGGATGAATTTCAGCCCCGATGGAGGGCACGAAAACCGTCGTCCTGAAATCCGGTTGCGGTACGCTCCGGAGCGTCAGCTTGTCCACCGTCTGAAAAACCGGTGACGGAAAACCCACACATGGAAAATCCCGTCGTGGTCAAAGCTCATCTTTCTGCCGCACTTTCAGCAGCTCCCAGATCTCGGCCTGCCGCGCTTTCAGCTCGGCAACGTCGTCCTCATAGCAGTGCCCGGTGCTGTTGATGCGGCGGCAGATCTGGTTGATATTTGAGGCGGCACGGCTGACGGCGGCAGCTAACTTTTTCTGCTCGGTGTAATCGACCTTGATGATGTAGCCGTCGATCAGCATCTTGCGGGCGTAAGCGCCGAAGTTGTGTGTCCCCAACTGGCGCATCTTGTGCTGCACGAGATTTAGCTCCTGCTCGTTCAGGCAGATTTCCTTGCGGATGGGTCTTGTGCGGTCTGGCATATCAAAGAACTCCTTTCACTTTACAACGGACATTTTAAGTCAAAACGCAGGTATCGAAATGAGAAATTTTCAAAAAATGCGCCCCTGCTTTTGCGAAAGCGGGAGCGCGTTGTATCTGCGGATATGAGATTTGAGAAGAGTAGCAAGCACATCCGGTGTCCGTACACACCGGAAAAATGAGCGGTTCAGCTTTGCAGCCGATACGCCCATTTTGATTTTTGGGAAGCCCCAAACCCTTGATTTTTGAGTTGAAAATACTTCCTGAACTTTTCGGGAAATCTCTTGCTTTTATTCGCTTTGACGATTATAATTATACTGTGATTTTATAAGCAGACGCAGAAATGAGCTGCGACAGGAGCGCCGACTATGAAATACTTATCCATCACGCAAACCGCCGAACGCTGGGGTATCTCCACCCGCCGTATTCAGATTTTGTGCGGAGAGGGGCGCGTCCCTGGTGCTATCCGCATTGGTACGGTCTGGGGGATTCCAGAGGACGCAGAGAAGCCAGCGGACGCGAGAATCAAGAACGGCAGGTATATCAAGAAGCCCGCCGAAAATGAAAAATGAGCCGCAGATTATATCAGCGACTCTAACTCGAAATAACGGGGTCTATTCCACCTCGCGGGTGCGAATGGGCGCACTGCCCCCTTGGTTACGACTCTACCTAAATCGTCGATTCGACAAACGATGACAGCGTTGGACAAAAAATTTAGTCCTTCCGAGGCAGGATAGGTCTTTGTCCAATATAAGAATTTACATGTACGGAGGATTACGCAATGTCAACTTCTGAAATCATTATGGCTATTATCAATGCTGCTGCGATTATCATAGTTCCTATTGCCGCTGTATTTGTCGGTCAAAAGCTTCAAGACCGCAATCAGAAGCGCAAAGACAAGATGGCGATATTTCAATGTCTAATGACCCACCGGGCGACCGGCTGGGCACATCAAGATACCGTAAATGCGCTAAACACGATTGACATTATTTTCGTGGATGATGAATCAGTTCGTAAATGCTGGGCAGATTTATTTTCTAAATACAAACCGAATTACTCTACACAAGAGATAACCACCGCGCAGTGTAAGTTGCTCGAAGCTATGGCTGAGACTTTGGGCTATGAGAAGAAGATTACTTGGGAAACAATACAAAACCCCTATCTCCCAGACGGACTCGTTCAGCGCATGGAGAAAACTGCCAAATTTGAGCAGGGCCAGTTGGCGATGGCTGAGTTCATGACGAATATGGCTGGCAACCCTGCTCCTCTCGGAAATGCTATGCTAAAACAGGCCGCAAAACAGGAGGATACCCATGCCAACATTTGAATGGATTGGAAAGAGCAAGGTGATCAATCACCATCAGGACGTGCCGTTTCGGGTGTTGGAGCGCAAGTACAGCTTTGATGAAAACGGACAGCACGACGAGGACAACGGCAGCGAAAACATGATCATCCGGGGCGACAATCTGGAAGCCCTGAAAGCGCTGCTGCCCCGGTATGAGGGGCGCGTCAAGTGCATCTATATCGATCCGCCCTACAACACCGGCAACGAGGGCTGGATCTACAACGACAATGTCAATGACCCGAAGATCAAGAAGTGGCTGGGCGAGGTTGTCGGCAAAGAGGGCGAGGACTTGACCCGCCATGACAAGTGGCTATGCATGATGTACCCGCGGTTGAAGCTGCTGCAAAAGCTGCTGGCAGATGATGGGGTTATTTTTATCAGCATTGATGAGATTGAACATCGTTATTTGGAACTCGTCATGGATGAAATCTTTGGCTCTGCTAACCGGATAGATACATTTGTTTGGCAGAACAACTACGGTGGTGGAGCTAAGAGCAATTATGTCGTTCACTTGCATGAGTATGTGCTGTGCTTTGCAAAGAATATTTCGACAGTAGGAAAAATTGAACTTCCGCCAGATGATAACATTCTCAAATATTATAAATACAAGGACGAGAAGTTTGACACAAGAGGACCGTACAGATTACAGCCTCTTGCAACAACCAGCATGGATGACCGCCCGAATCTGAGATACCCACTGTTTTACGAAGGGCATGAAGTATGGCCCGCAAAACAGTGGTTTTGGTCGAAAGAACGCGCATTGGAAGCGCAAGCGAATGATGAACTTGTTTTCTCCGAGAAAAATGGCAAGTGGACAGTAAACTACAAGCAATATCTAAATGGTGCGGATGGTACGCAACGAAAAAGCAAGCCGTATTCCATCATTACGGGTATATATACTCAGGCTGGTACAAAAGCCATCAAAGAGATTATGGGTAGCGGCAAAGCCTTTGATTTTCCTAAGCCGCCTGAGTTAATAATGTACTTCATTCAAATGATTACCGGCGAAGATGATATTGTCCTCGATTCCTTTGCCGGTTCCGGCACCACCGCCCACGCCGTCCTCAACATGAACAAGGCGGACGGCGGACACCGCAAGTTCATCCTTGTCGAGATGATGGACTACGCCGACAGCATCACCGCCGAGCGCGTGAAGCGCGTGATCCGTGGCTACGGCGAGGGCAAGAACGCCGTGGAGGGCACGGGCGGCAATTTCAGCTACTATGATTTGGGTGAGCCGCTGCTTGTGGGCGATTGCCTGAATGAAGCCGTTGCCCCGGAGAAAATCCGCGAATACATCTGGTTCATGGAAACCAAGCAGCCCTACGCCCCGCCCAGCGGTGGCAATCCCTATTACCTCGGCAAACACAACAGCACAGGCTATTACTTCTACTACGAGCCGCAGCGCGTGACGGTGCTGGACTATGCGTTCCTCTCCACCATTACGGAAAAAGCTGATGGAACGGTGATCTATGCAGACGCCGCTGCCCATCAGCGAGGACATGCAGGCAAAAATGGGCATCACATTCAAGAAAATACCGAGAGACATTAGCAGACTATAAAGAAGGAGAGTTCACATGGCTTTTTACATTTTTTCTCCCCGATGAGAATGGAAATAAGACAGAACACGGGACTACCTCAAACGCAGTAATCATTATCGGAGCAAAATGGGTCAGGCAAGAGCAAACTCGGTGCATGGATTGAGCAACAAAACATGGATCAAATCCACCGCATTGGTGCGCAAAGGAACCTTAATTTCAATGAAAACATCCCTCTTAAGAGCTATTCACAAGCAGAAGACTTCGTCCTTTATGGAACAGATGACAAATCAAGCCAGCGTGGAAAGGGACCCCGCTGGGCGTGGGGAAAATATACTACCAAACTGATTGATGATTTTGATAATGTGCTCGCTGCAATAATTGCACTCAAAAATAACGATAACGAAAAAATTGTAAATGAATGCAAGCAGCACCCACCCGTGAAGAAAAAGACCTGACCCTCCATTCACCTCAATTGATAAATTAACCCAGATATGGAATATTATTTTCCCGCAAAGAAAGCATGAGTTGAGATGCTAAGTTTTTAGCTGTTTTAACTCGTGACGATTCTTGAAATTCAGTATAACCTCAAACCAAATGAGCCGATGGTGAGCGTGCAGTTCTATATTTAGCTGCCCAAGTACTTTGCGTTCCAGCAAATAAAACGCTTATTATCGATGAGCCGGAGGTACACTTTTTACACCATTATGAACAGATTATGGTCTGCGCTTGAAAGTTATCGCCCAGATTGCCCTGTTTATTTATATCACCTCATGATACGCAATTTGCTGCCGCACACGGGCAGTCTGATAAAGTATGGATTAAAGAATTTGATGGGATGCACTGGAAACTCGAAAAATTGCTGACCAGGAGCTTCCCGAAGAGTTGCTTTTTGATATTGGGCAGTCAGCACCATAGGCATTCTTCAGTATCTGAACCTGCAGTCATCCGTTATTTTAAGAACAAAGCTTTTCCTGAAATAACAGTCCATCACTACACCATCAGCAGCAAGCTGTTTGATCGGATTACTGATCCATCGCGTCCGAAAATAAGAATGATGTCCCCAGCCCTTTGAGGGAACTGATACGCCTGATATGACTTTAGACAATCAATCGATGAAAGCTTTTGCCCCAAACCAAGTGAAGTATTTGAAATACCACCAGTTATTTCAAATTGTTGCATTACGGAATATTGACTACGAGAAACAAAAGCGGAGGAGGAGTCAAAAATTCAGAAGTTATAAGAAGAAGATTATGCTAAAGCACTTTAGCGTATTTAATGAAAAGGGGCTTAACAAGCTCCATTGGGCATTTTCTTTATTTGGTTGACAAGAGTATCGCAAAGCCGGCCGATTGGCACTGGAAACCCCGCATCTGTTTCTGACTTATTTGCTCCTGAGAAACCATATATGACTGACTCACATTCGTAAACCCAACTGAAACAAAGAGTTACGCAGCCGCTTGTTTTGGCAGGAGAAATCAGCCCTGACTTTAGGCGATACTTAAACGTGATAAGCACCCAGGTTCCAAACCTTGTTTGCTGACGGGCGGCGGCAAGACCTGTGGCTGCCTGCAACGCTGTTCGTTCTATTTGACGCACCTCCGCTACCAAGACAGTTGCGTTTTGCTCCACCCCTCTGACGCATTCCTCCTAACACAGACGGCGAAA
>VOFB01001796.1_pt1 | contig 13980 bp, 26 predicted proteins | sample 5384141 | NCBI WGS metagenome assembly VOFB01 (sample SAMN12384721, study PRJNA508395) | human gut metagenome | isolation source: healthy gut A | host: Homo sapiens | reverse complement strand
TTAATCGAAAACGATATGGCAAAAACCGTATGTCTGCATGACTATCAGAAAGACATCATGCGCCGTCTCTCCGGAGGAGTGGCTAACGCATCGCAGCGTGATGGTGCAGATGCCCACAGGTATCGGCAAGACCCATGTATTGGCGGCGGTGGTAAGCAGTTTCCTCACTGATGGAAAGAGGACGGTCTGGATCGTCGCACACCGCAGGGAGCTTGTGGCGCAGATTGAAGAGACCGTTGCAAATACGGGACAAGTCTGACTGACGGGTGCATCAGGGTGATGTCCATACAATGGCTCACACGGCATTACGATGATGTGGTGGAAAAACCGGAACTGGTCATCATCGACGAGGCGCACCATGCGCAGGCAAGGACTTATCGGATACTATGGAGCAGGTGTCCGGAAGCGAAGTTTCTCGGACTTACCGCCACTCCCTGTCGGATGGGACGTTCTGGATTCACAGACCTTTTCGACTCGCTGGTATGCTCGTGGAGTGTGGCGGAGTTTATAAGGAAAGGATGGCTGTCGTCATTTGATTATGTCTCGATACGTGCAAATAGCAGGGAACAACGGTTAATAGACTCGCTGGAAAAACGCGGTGCCGACGGTGATTATCAGATAAGGGAGATGAATGATGTACTGAATCGCCACACAAGCATCGAACGGTTATACCGGAGCGTTCTGGAGTATGCGGACGGGAAGAAGGGGATCGTCTATGCCGTCAGTATCGACCATGCGCGGAAACATCGCGGCGTATTACAGTGGAAAAGGACTGGACGCCGCAGCCATAGACAGTCACACACCGGCTGCTGAACGCGGACGGATGGTGGAGGATTTCAAGACAGGCAGAATAAGGGTACTGGTAAATGTGGACGTTTTCAGCGAGGATTTGACTGCCCCGATGTGGAGTTCGTGCAGATGGCGCGCCCGACACTCTCGCTGGCCAAATATCTGCAACAGGCCGGGCGCGGACTGAGAAAATCAACCCCAGAAGGAAACATGTGTGCTGATAGACAACGTGGGGCTTTACCGTGTGTTCGGTCTGCACCATGGCATGGGACTGGGAAGATGTTCCGTGGGGATATGGCTGAAGGGGAATACGGACCGTCCGGCATGGAAACGGAACAAGTCCGGAAACTGTCACCGCGGAAGATTCATGTCAGGACTTCGGTATGGAAATGATCGTTTCCCATGACAGGCTGCTTTCCGCTATAGCTTTGCAAAAAACTCCTAATCCCTGCAAGAGGCCGGAACTTAGAGCATGGCACGACAAGAACAGCGGGTTATGGGGCTGTGCCGGGGAAGAAATAAGATTACGGCCCGGTATTCGTCACAGTCTTCGATATCCGGCATGACATGGCAGCGGTAGGCTCTCGGACAAGAACTGCGGACTGGTAAACGCCTGTGGAGATTATTAAGGAAGGAAGGGTATTGCCAGTCCATGAAATTCATGAGAAAAACAATTTCCTGACCGTGCAGAAACCGAACGGCAGATCTGGATTATATAGATCTTTACAACCTGCGGTCATACAGGAAAAACCCGAGGAAGCGTTTCGGGGATGTGGAGATGTTGAAAGTCGGTCGCATGTATTATAGCCGTACAAAAATCTGTATGCAAGCAAACTGAACCTGAGCGGCGGCTATATTTATGACCACAAGTTCTATGTGGCGATTTTTGATTATAATGCTTCCGTCCAATGCTATATTGGACGATCCGCATATGGCTGGTTTTCCATGGGGATATGCCTGTCTCCTCGGTGGTGATCATGACAGTTACTATTGGATATGCCGATGGTTGGCGGATGGAAGCATCATCGTGACGGACATCGGAGGGAAATACTATCATGTGACAGACTGTGGGGAAAAAAAATACATCGGATGTCACTTCCCGGCAGAGGAGGGAGAGAAATGTTTGGCCGCGATGGAGCGACTGGCAAAGCATGCGAGGGAGATGAATATGGCGGAATCCGAGAAATGAAAAAGAGGCGGCTGCTTGGAAAAGTCAGGGCGAGGCTGTTCCGTTCCGTTCAGGGATGAAATGGGGGCTGAAAGTCGGTGAGCGTATCACCATTCCTCCGATATACCGCAATGTCAGGCCTCCCATAGGCAGGTATTGCGCCGTAGAGAAGAATTACAGCCAGTGGGGTGTCATTGCCATTGACGGCACAATGATGATTGAACCGCAAATACTGATATAGAAATCAGCATGAAAGGCGATGTCACAGGAACAAAGGTATCCGAAACAAGGTAGTAGTGAAACTGCCATAAAGGGTGATCTACCAGTCCTGTTTGTAAATTTGTGACTTTGAATAGTCCCTTCGCTGTAAACGCCTGGTTTCACACAACGAATTAAAAATCGTAGTGAATCATAACCAGTAAAAAGGTCATATGCTTAATAACATACCCCTGTCCCACACCACGGACTATTGTTTAGAGAGACGGAATAAAACTTATGGAAAGGACATCGGGATGTTTGAGCGGGGTGGCAATGTTTATGAATGAATTATTAATCTGAATAATGAATATGTATCGAATGATGAGAAAGGCATTTTCAAAACTGCTTTCCTACAAATTTTGGTCATTTACAGCAGCCGTAGTCACAGTTCTAATGGCTGTTCCTGTAATTAAAGAATATATGAAAGGCAATCCTGAAATAGAAGTAACAGTAGGCGGTTATATTGTAAACAAGAATAATGAAATAAACCTTTATTATGTCATACCTAGTTTCTTTCATTAATACAGGAAAAACGGCCTTCTATGGTTTCTCAGTGCGAACTCATGAGAGATGCTTGTAGTAAAAGACGGAGAAAATACAATTGGTCACATGAAAAGACAAATAAAATAATAATCATGGATAAGAATATAAAAATAGCCGTAGCCGGAACCGGATTACGTAGGACTTCCATTGCCACACTGCTGGCACAACATCACCGTGACGGCTGTTGACGTGATTCCTGAAAAAGGTAGAACTGATAAATCGGCGTAAATCGCCCATACAGGACGAATACATTGAGAAGTATCTTACTGAAAAAGAATTGAACCTGACTGCCACCTTAGATGGAGCGAAGGCATATGCCGACGCAGACTTTGTGGTTATTGCCGCACCGACGAACTACGACCCGGTGAAGAACTACTTCGACACCAGCCATGTAGAAGAAGTCATTGAGTTGGTGAAGAGCGTCAATCCTTGTGCCGTTATGGTGATTAAAAAGTACCATTCCTGGCCAATGGGCTACACGGAAAGTGTGCGCAGGAAATTAGACACGGAGAACGTCATCTTCTCGCCCGAATTCCTGCGCGAAAGCAAGGCATTGTATGACAACCTCTATCCCAGCCGCATCATCGTGGGCCGTCCCGAAGGCGACGCACGCCTTGACGAAGCCGCCCGTACCTTTGCGGCCTTGCTACAGGAAGGGGCGATAAAGGAGAACATCGATACCCTCTTCATGGGCCTGACGGAAGCGGAGGCGGTGAAACTCTTCGCCAACACCTACCTCGCCCTGCGCGTCAGCTACTTCAACGAGCTTGACACCTATGCCGAAATGAAGGGCCTGGACACGAAAGCCATCATCGACGGCGTAAGCCTCGATCCACGAATCGGCACGCACTACAACAACCCGAGCTTCGGCTATGGCGGTTATTGCCTGCCCAAGGACACCAAGCAGCTACTTGCCAACTATGCCGATGTGCCGGAGAACCTGATACAAGCGATTGTAGAAAGCAACCGGACAAGGAAAGACTTCATTGCCGACCGTGTGCTTCACATGGCAGGTTATTACGATTATTACAACCGTGGCGATTTCAATCCATCAGAAGAAAAGAAATGTGTCATAGGCGTTTACCGCCTGACGATGAAGTCGAACAGTGATAATTTCCGCCAATCTGCCATACAAGGTGTGATGAAGCGGGTAAAGGCAAAAGGTGCAAAGTAATTATCTACGAACCGACTTTGCAGGATGGAAGTACTTTTTCGGTAGTAAAGTGGTGAACGACCTGAACGCATTTAAAGCACAGAGCCAGGCGATTATCGCTAACCGTTATGACGCTTGTTTAGATGATGTGAAAGAGAAAGTGTATACACGGGATATTTTTAGAAGGGATTGATTTTATATGAAAACAAAAACGGTTTGTAAACAACGTGAGAGTTCTTTTGAACTTATGCGTTTGGTATCGATGTTTTTAATAGTGCTTTATCATCTCTTTTGTTCTTCTTGCATCCACTTTATGAAAATGATTTTTTATAAAGCAATTCAAATACCTTTACACATTGGCGTTCTGCTATTTGTGTTAATCAGTGGATATTTTGGAATAAAGGCAACTCCAAAAAGGATTACTGAAACTAATAGGTATGATGTTTGTATATTACCTTCCTATTCAGCTTGTTTATATTTATTTACATTCTGGGGGGGTAATTTAAAAAAAATATTAAAAACATTACTTTTATTTCACATACCCATATTGGTTTATGCGAACTTATATTTGTCTTTTCATTTTCGCGCCAATAATCAATCTGTATCTGAACGTTGTACAGAAAAAGAATTCTGCTTTTGGCTTTCTTATTTTTCATAAGCACTTATCTTGGCACATCACATGGAGACCCGTCATTGCAAGATGGCAAGAATCTTGCTAACTTTATTTTTTTATACGTAATAGGCAATACTTTGAACAGATACAAATACTATTGGAAAAGATTTAAATATTCACAACTTGTCCCTATCTTTATGGGGATAAATATCGCATTGGTAGTTTCATACTTATCAGTTGGCTCAAATTCAATCATGGGCAAGGCTATATGGATACTAAGCTATCCTTATTGCAGTCCGATACTTTTAGTAAATGCGTTGCTGATGTTCTTGATTATCGGAAAGATACGTTTACGGTCTACAAAAATAAACTATCTTGCATCTTCAACTTTGGCCATATACCTCATACATTCACAGCCTGTGATTCTTAATGTAATAGGCAAAGCCATTCCGGTATTAAAGGATTGGTCGTTCGATAATGTTTCGTTTTTTACTTCTGATTATCTGTTATACCTTGGTGATAATGTTTGTAAGCATCTTCGTTGATAAGGCATTGCAACCAGTTTGGAGTTATGTAATTAGACTTGGCAATATAGCCAATATGCATTATTATAAGTTTATAGGTCAATAATGGCAACTTCCAGCAATAAGCGCATAGCAAAAAATACCCTATTGCTTTACTTCCGCATGTTGCTTACTATTGCGGTTGGGTTATACACCAGTCGCGTGGTGCTTAACACGTTAGGAGTAAGTGATTATGGAATTTATAATGTTGTGGGAGGCATTGTCTCGATGCTTGCCTTTCTTAATTCCGCCATGGTCGCGGCTTCGCAGCGTTTCATTTCATTCGAGTTAGGGACAAACGATTCAGAGAGATTGAAGAAAGTATTCTGCACTTCTGTCTCGATTCATATCGTATTGGCTCTTATCATATTCCTGATAGCTGAAACACTCGGACTGTGGTTTGTGAATACCCACCTGAACATTCCTGCTGAAAGGATGGGGGCGGCCAACTGGGTATACCAGTGTTCCATTCTGACCCCTGATGCTGACAGTGGTAAGCGTACCGTACAATTCGTGCATTGTTGCCCACGAGCACATGAAAGCGTTTGCATACGTCAGCATCCTTGAAGCTGTCCTGGAAACTTCTGGTGGTTTACTTGCTATTGGTAGGTGCTGTAGACAAGTTGGTTTATATGCTATCTTGGTAGCTGCTGTAGCTTTCGTCATCCGAATCATTTACGGCATCTATTGCAAACGGTATTTCGAGGAATGCACCTATCGATTTGTTTTGGACAGGAAGCTTTTTAAAGAGATGTTTGCTTTTGCAGGCTGGAGTGTCATTGGAAATCTGGGGTTTTCTATGAAAGATCAAGGGTCGAATATCATATTGAACCTGTTTTTCGACACAGCGGTCAATGCCGCACGCGGAATTGCCATGCAAGTCAATGGCATTATCAGCAATTTTTCCAACAACTTCACCATGGCCTTGAATCCCCAAATCACCAAGCAATATGCGGCAGGTGGCACCAAGGCCTCGATGGAGTTGGTTTACCTGGGATGCAGGTTCTCTTTTTTCTTACTACTTATGATAGTAATCCCTGTTTTCATCAACATGGATTACCTGTTGCGATTATGGCTGAAAACGGTTCCTCAATATACACCCCAATTCCTGATGCTTGCATTGATTGCTGCTTTGGTGAATGTCATGGTATCTCCTGTTGTGACTGCGTTGCAGGCTACAGGGAACATAAAAGTATTTCAGATTGTCATTTGTGTCATCATGTTATGCGAACTGCCGTTGGCGTATCTCATTTTAGCCTGCGGAGGAAGCCCTTACCAGGCAATGTACCCGGCTGTACTGGTCAGTTTTATCGGTCTGTTTGCACGATTCCTGATACTAAAAAAACTTATACCGACATACAGATTGAGATTTTTCACCTTTTCCATTGTCCTGAAAAATCTGTTCATAGCGGCTGTCTGCCTTGTGACAGCCTCCTACATAAAATCCATGTTTGATATAAGTTTCCTGTCATTTGTCATAACTTCCCTGATTGCCTGTTCAAGCACGGGGTTGATTATCTATCTGGTGGGCATCACAAATCAAGAACGGTGGGCTATAAATAAAAGGATTAAAAACAGAATATTGAAAATAAGGTGAATAAAGGAATCGTATCACGTAGAGAGAGTTCATAGGGGTTGATTAGCGTCATCGCCCAATTTTTCATGACGTTATACTATTTGTTTCTGTTCTTTCTTTATTTAGCTTTTATAACCAACGCTGGTTATATATTTGATACATTCGCACCCTTTTATCTTGCATTATATCGGGAAATTGATACTTTGGATGGAATAGGCTGCTATTAATTACGGCGTTCTGACGTAGGTGTTGGTTGTGTATACATTAGTGGTTATGCCGAAGCATGCATAGTGATTGATAAAATACTAATACCTATTTGGAGTGTGATAGACAAACTGGCATCTACTATATAAATTGCTTGATAATAGCTATTTGTTCAATAAATGTAAAACTATATATAATGTCTGATATTATAACTACGTATATACTAATCAATGGATTCTGTTTCTTTGTATTTCTTTTTTATGGTAAAATATTAGCAAAGAAAGGGACTTTTAAAAGAATATTATTTGGCATCTATATTCCCTATTTTAACTTATGCACTAACTTACGGGTTACGATTCGGTCGTGATATAGATTGAATTTATATTATTTCCGGTATAAAGCTCTAGGAGAAAGCTTACATAATGAAGATTATGAGTTCTTGTTCTCTATGTTATGCCATTTATTCTACAATATAGGCATACCATATTATATGTTCATATTTCTTCAATGTGCTTTTTTGATGTTTACAATACTTGTTTTTCTTAGAAATTTCAGGCAATATTTGCCTTTTATACTGCCACTGCTATTGCCTCTAATTTCTACAAATGATTGTTACATACGATGGTGGTTTGCATTTAGTTTTTTATTTTATCACTTAATTCATATTTACATAAAAATAATGCGTGGGCATTATTATGGTTTCTATGTGCCTTTTTTATACATTTTGGTATAATTGTTTTAGCACCTATAATAGTGTTTGCACCTTTTATAAATAGAAGGACGATTCCACCTATAATAGCAATTGTTTTAATGTTTGCAACATCTTTTATACTCAGTTTGTCTTCATTTACTTTTTTAATAAATTTAAGTTCTCAATTTTTTTAGGCTTTGGGTTTAGTTGGTAGTGGAGAGAAAGCAGACATATATCTTAATTCAACCCAAGATTTAATAAATGGAGACTTTGGACGTTTAGGACTTTATGAGCGCTCAATCATGAATAAGATTAGACCATTGATTGCCTTTATCCCTACTGTATATTTTATGCGGAATTACATTGATAAAATAAAGTATGGTATATTCTTTTTATAACCTATTTGTAATAGGTGCTATTCTGAGACCAATTTGTTTAGTGGAAATTTTAGATAGATATGCGTCTTCTTTTGCGTTTTTTTTTCTTGTGTTGTCTGTGGTGTTTACTTTTATCAAGCATACAAAAATAGGAATACTCAATCACTGTTGTATTTTATTATTGCTATGTTAGGCTTGTTTGTTTCTGTTTGGCCAACTCTTAGTTTGTTATGGAAAACAGAAAATGTTTTTGACATGATGTTTATATGGGATGCTGGAGGTAGAAACTATTTACCCATTAGGTAATTTATGATTTTCCCTGATTGTAAGACGGAAAAATCAAAACAAATTATTTGAATAGCAGTTGAAGGCTCTGAAGATTTCGGATGAATACGTAACAAATATATTTTCTAATGAATGCATTTAATTACAGTATAATATACCCCATAAAAATGCTCCTAATTTGTTGCAACGCTGTTTGGATTCAATTCCCCCAAAGAAGTGATTTGCAAATTATTGTTGTAGATGACAATAGTGATGAATCTGAAGTCGATTTTGGAAACTTTCCTGGATGCAATCGGGCGAATGTTGAATTATACTTTACTAAAGAAGGAGGTGGAGCTGGTTATGCTAGAAATGTAGGATTGTCTCATGCCTGCGGAACGTGGTTGTTATTTGCAGATGCAGATGATTATTTTAATTATTGCATTAATGATATTCTTGATGAATATGCGGCTGTAGATGCGATTTGATTTTTTTTAATGCAAAAATAGTGTAGACAGTCAGACCTATGTGCAGCAATCCAAATCAAAACACTTAAACCAATACATCAGTTTATGGAATTCAGATTCTCATGTCGCTGAATTGTATTTAAGATATATCTTTGGTGAACCTTTGTAAAATGGTACGCAGGAATTTGTTAACCAATAATGGTATATTATTTGATGAAACACGTGTCCACAATGATACGAAATTTTCTTATTTGGTTGGGTATTATGCTAAAAAAAATTCAAGTAGATTCAAGGGCATTATATACTTACACTGTAGAAGTGGCTCTATCAGTGCACCTAATCAGAAATGGAAATTTTAAGAATAGTAGAAAGATTTATTTTTTTTAAATCACGTTATGTACCCATACATGACGAAGACACTTTAAGTTGTATTCGTTTACGAGTAAAAGACTTTTGAAGGATTTAAGTGTGCTTATCATAAACTTGTAGAAATGGGATTTGATGCTATAATAAAGTTTGTCTTTTATGTCTTGCTAAAAATTCAGTTTTATCCCTTACGTATTGTATATGCTTTGTCCCATTGCTATCTGTTAAATTATACGCTTTATTCTATCTGTTTTTTATTCTATACCCCAGTATATAAAGTTGCATGTATTGGGATTACATAATAAAAATATAGAGTGTAGATAGTTTATATACTTTAAAACTGATTATGAAAAATATTTTAGTTTATATTGTTGGTATGATGTCTCCCCCGAGGGGAAAGTTGGGATATAATTATTTTTAAAGAAAGAATTGGACAATTTGGGTGTTACCAATATCCATTATATCCATCGTGAGACTAGTATAAATCAAAATGTGAACAGCAGAATTCATTCCTTGAAACAGGATAGAATTAAAAACTTTCTTATTATATTGAAGAGTGTCTATCGGAAGTTTCTGACACTGTATGGCTTTAATCATAAAGCACTCGTTGATTTAAATGCATACGATACAGTCCACTTTTCACTCAACTCTTGATATGTATAATGTAAGGGACAGTCTCAAAGGTTATAAAGGGGCCGTTGTGCTTTGACTTCGCACACCCCTACGATTCAGTCCAAAGAAATGTATGACGCATTGACTTCATGGGAAAAAAAACACATGAATTGGCTTTATAAGAATCTGATTAAAATTGACGAATATGCATTCCGAAGAGCTGATTACATTGTGTTTCCATGTCCGGAAGCGGAAGAACCTTATTATAATAACTGGCCTGAATACAAAGCCGTAAAAGAGGAGAAGAAAGGAAAATACTTGTATCTATTGACTGGGACTAAAGCACGGGTAGCTAAATTGTCTAAAACAGAGGTTCGTCAGCTATATTCAATACCTGATGATGCTTTTATAATTTGCTATGTGGGTAGGCATAATGAAATTAAAGGATATGATAAACTAAAATTGTTAGGAGAACAGATCCTGCAGGAAGCTCCAAACATCTATTTCCTTATTGCAGGACGGGAAGAACCATTGCACGGGCTTCATCATCCGAGGTGGATAGAAGTGGGATGGACATCAGATCCGCACTCTTTAATAAATGCCAGTGATGTGTTCATGCTGCCTAATAAAGGAAACGTATTTTGACTTGGTAATGCTTGAGGTTTTGTCGTTGGGAAAGATTATCATTGCCAGTTATACAGGAGGAAACAAATATTTCAAGTCGAGTTTTGCAAAAGGTGTCTTTACATATTCAAAACTTGAAGAGGCGGCACAACTTTATCCATAATGTATATGATATGGATTTTGAACTAAAAAATGAATTGGAAAGAAGCAATAGACTGTTGTTTGAACAATGCTTTTCATTGGAATGTTGCCAAATATATTCAACTCATAAATTCGATATGATATGGGAGCATATAGAGAGATGTGGAAGCTAATCAACAAGATTATATTGTCAATCAATGGATTGTATTGGCATATCAATGACTTAGAGGGGGGCAAATTGTTAAACATTTTAAAAGTCCTTATACATAGTAGAGGTTTTTTATATACATTTTGGCTGGGCGCTATGGGTGGAAAGAGTTTTAAAACCTTTCTGTTGGTTGATATTGCATCATCTGATCATCAAAAATATGGCATTCAAATTTTCACATCGGATGCCATTAGGCGGGAGGATTTTATATCAACAGTCATGGCGTAGGTGTTGTCATTAATGGCAGTGCACGAATAGGGAAAACTGTTCGATTGGGCAATTCACCACTATTGGTTCAAATAAAGGGAAAGCAGCCACAATTGAAGATTTTGTCAGTATTGGCCCAGGGTGTTGTATAGTCGAAAATGTACACATAGGCCATCACGCTATTATAGGGGCAGGCTCGGTTGTTACACACGACGTACCGTCTTATGCTGTCGTTGCAGGTGTTCCTGCCAAAATCATTAAAATGTTATCCCCTGATGTTGATAGTTGAGCTATCTTGCTAAACAATAGGTATTGCAAATTTTATTTTTATATGGAACGTTCACGAAACCTCAGTATTGACATCTTAAAATTTTTTTCGCTGTCCTGCTTATTACCAATTCGCACATGGAAAGGTTTATGCCGATTATGGGGCACTCTCTACAGGAGGTGCCATCGGTGATGCCTTGTTCTTCTTTTGTAGCGGTTTTACACTTTTCTTGGGCAGGATAGGACGTTTTGATGCCTGGTATAAACGAAGAATACGGCGTATATATCCTTCCGTATTTGGCTTTGCCTTAGTTACATCCATATGCTTTGCCTCTACCAGCAATATGCTGCATGTGATTCTGAGTGGAGGAGGACAGTTTGTCAGTTGTATCATGCTTAGCTATATCATGCTATACATGGTGCGCAAGCTGTTTTCCTGCCATCTGAATGCAGTTTTTATGGCGGTTGGTCTCTTTATCGTTTTGTGGTATATCTTTCTGTTTGAGCATAAGGAAATGGTGTGGATGTACAAAGGCAGTACCATCAAATGGTTCTGTTATTTTCTGTCCATGCTTTTAGGGGCCATCATAGGGCTAAGGAGCAAAAGAACAGCCTCAAGCTGTAATGGGGGGGTAAAAATATGATACAAATAATATCTGTATTGCTCTTTTTGCACTTTACTCTTCTATGGCATCAGATTGCCGGGAACAGATATGTATGGGTCGCTCATCTACAGGTTCTGACCGTATTGCCTCTGATAGGTATCATCTATTATTTCTATAGATTGGCCAATACTGAAATCATGCAAAAAGATTTTTTAAGGGAAGATGCTGGAATTTCATGGGCATGACCATCGGCGGGCTTTGCCTCGAAATATACCTGGTGCAAATGCCCATATTGACAGGAGAAGAACGGTGTTTGCCTTTTGGTGGAAACACCGATGATTTGCTGCCATTGTTCCCTCTGAATATATTGGTCTTGTTGGCTATTATCCTGATGCTGGCATATTTACACGATGTGTCGGCCGCTTCTTCCAGCAGACGTTCGACAATAGAGATGGTTATGAGTGGAAAGAGATTTTACGTCTCAGATAGAATCTAATATAGGTAATAAGGATATGATAAATTTGGCAGACATCAACAGGGCAGGGCATTGGATGAACACCCATAAAATCCCCTTGCTCCCAAAGTGATGCAGCTGATAGCCTTCTTGTTCTATAGCAGTGCTGTCAGCTATAAGGTGGAAGATTGGGAAAGGACTTTCTTTAATCATGGAGGTTTCGGTGTGCTCATCCAATTCCGAATGTCGTGATAGGTGACTGTTGCAAGATTGGCAACAATGTGTCTATCGTGGGGCAAGGACCGTACAAATGTGTGCCGGTGCTTAAAGACAGGGTATATATGTAGGCCCGGGTGCTGTTATCCAAGGTCCTGTAGTCGTGGAAGACGAAGTTATCATTGCGCCCAATGCCGTGGTCACGAAGAGTGTCCCTCGGGGTGCAATAGTGGCGGGTAATCCTGCCAGGATAATAGGATGGACAAAGAATCTGGACTATGATATTTTCAAGAACGAAAGTTGGAAAGAAGGTACAAAACCTTATCTGGTGGACGAATGGGCAGCTTCGTCCTGTGACTGAACAGTTCCCTGAAAGCCGCTCCATCGGCGTCCTGCTGTTGGCCGTGATTCTGCACTCGCGTTCTCTGCCTGTAGCAGTGATACGGACGAAGCCGTCTTTTACAGGTTCCTCCTTGGTTGAGAAGTGGGATGTACGCAGGTTCTTCCCCACAAAGGTGACGTACAACGCAGGGCTATCCGGTGCCGGAATCGATTATGTGGAGTCGCAGGGCAAAGCAGTTCAAGGGAGAAAATGTTGTGTTGATAATCGGGGGCAACGATGTGGTTTCGGTGAATGATACGGAGGCCTATGTGGCGTTACCTGCGGATGCTGCAAAACATGGAGGCGAAGCGTATCTACCTGTATTCAATATTGCCACGTTTGGCATTTGAGTCTGATGGCTATGAGAAAGTGCGTTTGCTGAACAAGAAAATCAGGGAAGGTGTGACCGAACGGTTGGACAACGTTGTCTACATAGATGTATTCGACCTTTTCCTGGAAGGTGGGAGACTGAACGAGCAATACTTCTACGATGGGACCCACCTGAACGAATGGGGATATGCATTGATTTCCGGTGAACTGAAAAAGGTATTGTTATGAGAAGAAACGGAATGACCAGGGTGGTAGCATTTGCGGCTGTGTCGGTGGTTGCCTCGTGCCTGTACGCCCAAGTGGGAGTGGGTCTGCGCGACAACCAATATGTGCACATCGGCTACACATGGAAAGAGCAATGGAACGTCACGCTCGAACATAGCGTGTTTTCACAAAAATTCAGTACACAGTATGTACGATTCTTGTTGAGTTATAAGCAGCAGTGGAGTAATTGGAATATCAAGGCCATCCCCTATTATGGTACCTCTTATAATGGAGATTTCTACAACCTTGGTATGGCGGTTGATGTGCATTGGCGTTTGCTCGATGGCTGGGGGGCTGACCGGTGTAGTGAACCCTCATTATGACAGTGCCTTGGACTATCTCACTTGCTTTACCGCAGGTACTGACATTCACCTCTATAAAGGCATCACGTTTTTTAATGCAATATTCCACCGTCCCTGAGTATCGGATGAAGGAGGAACGGTGTAAGCTGGGGTTGAGGTTCGCTTATGGGAACCTTTCGGTTACCCCCATGCTTTCGGTACCGACCGATGGGGAGGGCAAACACATAAGGCTGTTATGCAGTTTTGATTTTAGCTTCTGATAAAGAATAAGCCCAAGACTTTCATATATGCTTTATTTGTCTTTATGCAGTAAAAAATATTTTTGAGTTATGAAGA
>VOFB01004768.1_pt1 | contig 13988 bp, 21 predicted proteins | sample 5384141 | NCBI WGS metagenome assembly VOFB01 (sample SAMN12384721, study PRJNA508395) | human gut metagenome | isolation source: healthy gut A | host: Homo sapiens | reverse complement strand
TTGAGAACGGTGTGAGCACGGAAGGCGAGAAAGTAAGACCACATTGGGAAGACGGAACTCCGGCTTATACGATCAAGAAATTCGGCGTAGTCAACAGATATGATTTAAGTAAGGAATTTCCTATAATCACTTTACGCAAGACAGCACTTAAGAGCGCGACGGACGAAATATTATGGATATGGCAGCAGAAGTCCAATAATATTCATGATCTTCACAGCCACATCTGGGATTCATGGGCTGATGAGGACGGTTCAATCGGTAAGGCGTACGGATACCAGCGGCGTTAAACATCAGTATAAGGGAAGGCATGATGGATCAGGTTGACCGTGTATTATATGATTTAAAAAATAATCCGTTCAGCCGCAGGATCATGACGAATATCTATGTACATCAGGATCTGCATGAAATGAATCTTTACCCGTGTGCATACAGTATGACTTTTAATGTAACCCAGAAAAAGGTGATGACAAGCTTACGCTTAATGCCATTCTCAACCAGCGTTCGCAGGACATTCTTGCGGCCGGTAACTGGAATGTGGTCCAATATGCTGTATTAGTGCATATGATAGCACAGGTGTGTGATATGCATGTCGGAGAACTGGTGCATGTAATTGCCGATGCACATATCTACTTGACAGGCATATACCTATAATAGAAGAACTTATAAAAAGAGAGACGTATGATGCTCCGACATTCCATCTGAATCCGGATGTACATGATTTTATCAGTTTACGCGTAATGATGTCTCACTTGATAATTATATAACAGGCCCGCAGGTGCTTAACTATTCCTGTGGCAATCTGATTTTGGGAAGGATATGTAATATGAATTTAATAGCAGCAGTAGACAGAAATTGGGCAATCGGATATAAGAATGAACTTCGTACGTATTCCGGAGGACCAGAAATGGTTCCGCGAGACGACAACTGGCAAGGCGGTTAGCATGGGCAGAAAGACTCTTGAAAAGTTTCCCTAATAAATCACCGCTTAAGAACAGATTGAATGTGGTTATCACATCTGATATGAATTACAGCGTCCCGGGAGCTGTTGTTGTACATAGTATTGATGAAGCAGTAGAAGCAGTCAGGGATTATGCGGATGATGATGTGTATGTTATAGGCGGCGAATCAATTTACAGACAGATGCTTCCTTTATGCAGCACAGCACATATAACGAAAGTAGATTATGCATATCAGGCAGATGCACATTTCCGGATCTTGATAAGGAAGAGGGCTGGAAGATTACAGAGACCAGCGACGAGAGAACTTATTTTGATATCATCTATGAGTTTGTAAAATACGAAAGGGTGTAATCTATGAGTGATTTAAGACAGGATATCAGAACATCCGGACAGAAACGTAAAAATAATAATCAACGCAGTCATCAAGGTGGTAATAAGCATCGCGGTAATTTTACTCGCTCTCTGGCTCTTAGGTGTATTTAAATAATCACGATTAATCATATTCAGCATACTTTATATCATAAATTTATGTGTTATCACATATAAAGGATGGTAGAAAGTATGCTGATTGCTTTAGATGCAGGACACGGCGGCAGTGATCCGGGTGCTGTATACAATGGCCGTAACGAAAAAGACGATAATTTAAGGCTTGCCCTCGCCGTTGGAGATATCCTTAAAAATAAGGGCGTCGATGTGGTATATACGAGAACAGATGATATATATGAGACTCCGTTCAAAAAAAGCCACGGATGCCAATGATGCAGGAGCGGATTATTTTGTGTCATTTCACAGAAATTCCGGAGAGAATCCCAATACCGCTTCCGGCGCACAGACTTTAATATACAGTAATGGAGGAGAGAAAGAAAAATTAGCCCGCAACATTCAGGATAATCTTGTAGAACAGGGTTTTAAGGATCTCGGAATAGTTGAGCGCCCCAATCTCGTTGTGCTCAAACGAACCAGAATGCCGGCGGTCCTTATTGAGACAGGATTTATTAACAACGATAAAGATAATGCGAAGTTTGATGATGATTTTGATGCAATCGCCAATGCAATCGCGGCCGGAATATTAACAACTATAGATTATGATACAGTTTCTGCTGTCCCGGTCAGAACGACCGGCGATATGCCGGATGATCCGTATGCACAGTTTGAGGAGATTAAAGATGAGCCGGATGATGTATGCGACTGCAGTAAGCTTTACCGTGTCCAGATAGGAGCTTTCCGCAACAGGGAAAATGCCGAGCGTCTGCTTAATTCGGCTTTGGCGGACGGATTTCCTGCATTTATAATCTATTCTGACAATCTCTATAAAGTACAGGTTGGTGCATTCAGAAACCTTGACAATGCTGTCAGGATGGAACGCCGGCTGCGCAGATTCAGATACAACACATTCATAACAACCTGAATTGGTTTATGAGTGTCCGTCGAATGTGGTATAGCACTTCGACGGACATTTATTATTGACGAAATAACTCGAATGATGTAAGATGTTATCAGTTTATTTTGTTAAACTGGATATAAAAGGAGGATTCACATATGCCATTTTGCAAAAATTGTGGAGCAGAGAACAATGCAGGTTCTAAATTCTGCTTTAAATGCGGAAGCCCATTAGAAACACCGCAGGCAGCAGACATTAATAATGCACCGCAGGGAGACATTAACAACATACCTCAGGGAGAACCTCAGGCAGACTTTAACAACATACCGCAGGGACAGCCACAGCCGGATTTCAACGGAGTACCGCAGGGACAGCCACAGCCGGATTTCAACGGAGTACCGCAGGGACAGCCACAGCCGGACTTTAACGGAGTACCGCAGGGACAGCCGCAGCCGGATTTCAACGGAGTACCACAGGGACAGATGAATTACGGAGCACCTAACGGATATGCAATGCCGCAGGGAGCACCGGTGCCGCCTGTACAGCCGAAGGAAAGAAACCGGTTAATAAGAAGCTTATAATAATCATTGCCGTAGCAGTTGCGGTTGCAATTATTGCAGCTGTGGCAGCCATTATTATTGTTAAGAATGTTAAACATAAAAAGAAATCGAACGTAAGACAATAGATCTTAAAAGCTATATTGAAGTCGAATTCGACGGATATGATACTATGGGAACAGCCAAAGTTGAGCTTAATTATGATGATTTCTATGCAGCAACTCTTAAAGCAATGGGCAAGACTGAAAAGAGCGCAAGCGACAGAATCAAGAATAAGGCTTCGGCAGTGTATTACGCAATAAGCCTTACTGTTGACAAATCAAGCGAACTTTCCAATGGTGACACGATTACCATCGATGCGGATTATGATGAAGATAAAGTAGAAGCCGCAGACGTAATTATCAAATTTGATTCATATGAAGTAGAGGTAGAAGACCTTGATTCTGTTAAAGAAGTTGATATATTTGATTCGGTAGAACTTAAATTCAGCGGTCTTGACGGAAAAGGGAGCGTTGATGTTGAAAATACATCCAAAGACAGCCATGTAAAGGATCTCTGGATCAGTGCTTCACCGTCATACAATCTTTCCGTAGGTGACGAAATTACATTATCAATTGATGAATATTATCAGACATTTTACCTTGAAAATTACGGTATCAAGATTAAAGAGACTACCAAAGGAATACACCGTAACCAAGGATGATGTGGACACATATATAACCAAGATTGAGGATATCAATGATGATATGATGGCCACAGTGAAGGATAACGCAGTCGAGGAAATCAAGAGCAGCTATTCATATAGCAGCAATAAGCTCTCTAATATTGAATATGCAGGCGCATATCTTGTATATACCAAGGAAGATTATAAAGCCAAGACATACAATGAGCTTTATGCAGTTTATACGGCAACCATCACATTCAATGACAAAGATCTTAAACCGGCAACCATCTATCTTCCGGTTAAGATGGGATCGGTAATCAACCGTTCCGACGGAAAACAGGAACTTGATACATCATGGTTCAGCCTCAAAGGATATTCAAATGTGGAAGACAGCTGGACGTCATTCTATGGATACGGCGACCAGAAGACTATGTTTGATGAACTTATATCAGAAGTTGTAGGTGAGTACGACGGTTACACATATGAAGTAAGCGGCAGCCTCGAAGACTATGGTTCATCAGATGCCAAGGATGATAAAAAGTCAGAAGAAGAGACAACAGCAGAAGCTGAAACAGAAGCAGAATCAGAGACAGAAGAAAAATAGAAAATTTTGAAATTATAATGACCCCGGACTGATGTCCGGGGTTTTTTGTTAAGTATAGAAAATATAAAATAATCCATATATTAATACACAGCCTGCAAATAAAAAAGTCAGGGCTAAAATGAAAGAACTTTGAAAATTTTATACAGGTTGAAAATTAGACATCAAAATCTCGAGCAGTTCTTGAAATTATCACAATTCTATGCTATACTAATAATAACCGAACGGTCGGTATTTATAAATGAGCGAAGCAACACGAAAACAACTGATTACGAGGGCGACGAGTGGCAGAACCTTGTGGCGATCGCCGATATAGAAGGCCCCGCCGGACAGAACGGTAAGGACGGGGCAAACGGAAAAACGCCGGAATTCCGTGTAAGCGAAAACACCCTGCAATGGCATTATGTCGGCGACGAAATATGGCTGAACCTGTACGACCTTACCGCATTGAAAGGTGCCGATGGCAGAGACGGCGCTAACGGTAAGGATGGTATAAACGGAAAAGACGGAATCGACGGTAAGGACGGAATAAACGGACAAAACGGCAGGGACGGCAAAGACGGTAACACCCCCTTCATCGGCGAGAACGGCAACTGGTGGATCGGAGAAACCGATACGGGAGTGAAAGCCGCAGGCGTTGACGGAGAAAAAAGGCGACAAAGGTGACCCCGGCGACAAAGGTGACCCCGGCGAAAAAAAGGCGACAAAGGCGACAAGGGCGACCCCGGTCAGAACGGCGGAAGCTCCGGGTATTTTTACGGCACGGGGTATGTACCGTCAACCCATCTTTCAGACGGTGCAGTTCCCCTGTACTATCGGGAAATGCATAACCGCGGCGGGCTTATATCGTACAACGGAACAACACTCAGGCTGAAAAAAGGATATACCTACAATGTGTGTGTAAGCGGCATGGTTAATGCGATGACAAATGATAATAGCGGAAACTATTCCGTTCGGATGACTGACGGTTACGATGATGACTATTGCAGATATATTACACTGATAGAACAAGACGGCAGGGGATCAAATTCTCTCTGCTTCAACAGAATATATGACCTTACCGGCGCGAGAAACGATGTTGAACTCAAATTTTCGCTGGAGCACCCCGGCGAATGGGGCAATCAGAAGCAGCTCTGCACTGTGTGCGGCCATGTGATGGGAACGGACACGAAGGCGCCGGTGCTGGAGGTTTTTGAAGAACGGCGAGAGCTACACCGTCGAGGATACCCTCGATGGAAATCCCGGCGCGTACACCTTCACCGTGAGCGACCCGGCGCTGAATGGTGAGACGTCCTCCGGCATCAAGTCGGTGACCATCAACGGCGAGCTGCAAGCCGGCCCCACCTATCGTCTCCCCGCGCCGGATGGCGGCAACAATGATGCGGGAGCGGAATATACCGTGGTTGCGACTGACAACGCGGGAAACGAGACTACGGCCACAGTCAGAACCTACAGGCGGCACCACGTGAAGGTCATCAGCCCGGACGGCAAAAAGACCTACGCCGATTTGATGCTGCCGCACAATGAATATCTGGTGCTCCAGATCAGGCTGCCGGCGGGCGTGTCGGCAACGCTGACCGATGAGGCAGACGGGACGAAAATCCCATATGACAAGGAAAAGGGAGAGTTCCGGGCAGGTCTGATCACCAAAAACCGGACGCTCGTGCTTAACTATTCGACGAAGCATCCAAAGGTCGAGCTTCGCTTGGGGACGGGTCAGTACTTCACGGGATATAACGCGGATTCGGACGAACCGTACTATCTCAAGGGCGCGTCCATGGTTGAGAATTCCTATCAGATAGGCATGTGGGTCGACACGGACGCGAAGCCGGGCTATTACCTCAGCTCTCCGGAGCGCTACACGCAGGAAGAGCTGGCAGCGCTTGACGAGTCCCTCTGGAAGGAATACAAGATAGCGGAAGCCACGCCGGGATCGATCGTGCTGCCATTTATCTTAATCACAATAGACGCTGCGGCGTATGAAGAAAACGGCGGTTGGTATGTCTACGCCAAAGCCACGAACCCGACGGGAACGACCTTTGTATCTACGCCGAATATAATCATTGACGTCGAGAACCCGAAAGCCATTGATCTTTCTACCGGAAAGGAACTGGAGAACTATGGTAAGATTACGGCAACCTGCGGTTCAAGGTAGAGGACTCATCGCCCGTCACGGTTCGTTGCCATACATCCCCAGTGGGAAAGCTGAACTTCTGACGCCGGATGAAAATGGCGTTTATACGATCCCGGCAGAGTATGACAACAGCATCCAACACACGCTTATCATCGAAGACGCCTGCGGAAATGTGGCCTCCTACAGGTCGTTCAAGGTTTTCTGGAACTACCTGACCAATGTGCGGGAGAAGGACCATTGGAACGAGACGCCTGCGCAGCCGATCCGTATTTCCAAGGAACAGAATCTGAAAGATGCGCTCTCCAATATCAAAATCGGGGTTTATACAGCTGACACCTCCGGTTGGATACCTGTCGACGTTTCGTGGGAGAACCCGGTGGATTATGATCCGCAGTCCCAGTCGGGAGCAGACCTTCACGGTCAACGGAACGGTGATTCTGGAGGGCACCGGAGCACGCTGCCCATCCAGTGCCGACGGTTCGGTTATTTCCGGCACGACCTATGAAGTAAGCTCGGATACTACCTTCTATGCAATCTGGGAGAGTAAAGAGTATTCCATCATCGTAACGGACGGCAAAGCGACAATCGGTGCAGGAAGCGAAATCAGTAAAGCGGCGCAGGGCACAACCATTACTCTGACCGCAAATGCGGCTCCTGACGGTAAGGTGTTTGATAAGTGGGTAGTAGAAAGCGGCAACACTACTCTTGAAGATGCGAACAGTGAAACCACTACTTTCATAATGCCTGACAGTGAAGTCAGCGTGAAAGCGACCTACACAATTTCCCATACTCATACCTACGATCAGGAAATTCAGAAGCCGGAAACCCTCAAGTCGGCTGCCGACTGCACCAACGATGCAGTATATTTCAAGAGCTGCTCCTGCGGAGAGATCAGCACAACAGAAACCTTTACAGCAGCAGGTACACAGCTCGGGCACGCATGGGCAAGCGATTGGAGCAAGGACACAGACAATCATTGGAAAGAATGCTCTCGCTGCCACGAAAAGAAGGACGAGGCGGCTCACGATTACGGTAGCGATAACATCTGCGACACCTGCGGATATGACAAGACCGTACCGCATACGCACAATCTGACCCTCGTTCCCGCAAAGGCTCCTACTTGCACGGAGAAAGGCAACACGGCATATTACACCTGCGACGGCTGTGACAAGTGGTTTGAGGATGCAACCGGTGCATCCGAAATTACCGACAAGACAAGCGTAATCCTTGCGGCAACAGGTCATAGCGCTTCCGACTGGAAGTCCGATAATACCGATCACTGGAAAGAGTGCACCGTTGTCGGCTGCGGCGTGATCATCGAGGGCAGCAAGGCGGCGCATACCGCCGGCGAATGGATTATCGACACTCCGGCAACAGCTACCACAAGCGGCACAAAGCATAAGAAATGCACCGTCTGCGGTTATACGATGACAATCGAAACTATCCCGGCAACCGGCGGCGGCGAGCATACTCACAGCTACAGCAGCGAGTGGAAGTACGATGCCGACAACCACTGGCATGAGTGCTCCTGCGGAGATAAGGAAGATACGGCGGCGCATACCGCCGGGGAATGGATCATCGACACCCCGGCAACAGCTACCACAAGCGGCACAAAGCATAAGAAATGCACCGTCTGCGGTTATACGATGGCAACCGAAACCATTCCGGCAACCGGCGGCGGTGAGCATACTCACAGCTACGGCTCCGAGTGGAAGAACGATGCCGACAACCACTGGCATGAGTGCTCTTGCGGAGATAAGGCCGATAAGGCGGCACACGACTTCAAGTGGGTTGTTGACAAGGAAGCGACCGCAACGCAAAAAAGGCTCCAAGCATGAGGAGTGCAGGGTTTGCGGCTACAAGAAGGCGGCAGTTGAGATTCCGGCTACCGGCTCCACAACAAAACCGACCGATCCTACGCAAACCAACCCGAACACCGGCACAGAAAGCCCGAAAACCGGTGACAACAGCAATATGATCCTCTGGATCCCACTGCTGTTTATCAGCGGCGGTGCAGTGATCGGCATCACCGTTTACAGAAAAAGAAGAAAGAAAACGCTGAATAAATCAGCTGCGAACCTTTGAGCAAAGGGCGGTGACGGACATTGCCGTCATCGCCCTTTCGCTTGAACTGGAGAAGAACCACATGATGCAGGCTATTCAGAGCAGACTTCCGGGCAAAGCAGGCATCTGTTTGTGGGCATCTGTTTGGGCGGATCAAATCGGACAACCGTGCGCTTTACTACACGATAGATACGATCCATAAGGCGATTAACTGTAAAAGGCAGATACGCTTTCGGTACTACGAATACACCGTGCAGAAGAAAAAAGTATTTAAGCATAATGGCTGCTATTACGAGTTCAGCCCGTATGCCCTGCTTTGGTGCAGCGATAATTACTACGTTCTCGGTCACTCTGAGCGGCACGGAAAAATCACAAAGTTCCGCGTTGACCGTATGGAATGCCCGACCGTTTTGGAAAAAGAGCGCGACGCGCAAGCCGGACGGCTTTGATCCGATTGCCTATCTGATCGGCATCTTCTCCATGTACGATGGCGAAACGAAGGAGGTCAGGCTGAAATGCGACAACAGCCTGATGAAAACGGTGATCGACCGCTTCCGGACGGTCTGTATGCACCGCCCCCTGCGGAGACGGAACCTTTATCGCCACAGTCGAGATTTCTGTCAGCCGTACCTTTTTCGGCTGGGTGTTCGGCTTCGGCGGGAAAAAATGAAAATCGCCGCGCCGGATGACGTCAGAGAGGACTACATGAAGATGCTGCGAGCGGCAATGCAATAGATTGCTTGTATGTAACCAGCCGCCTTTACGGGCGGCTGGTTTTGTCAATAGCGCTGGTGTTGCGAAGCCCAGCACCTCATAATACCCAAGCGGGTAATCTCTTTGGCGAACGCTATCGCGGAGTTGCCTTCAATGGTGTAAACACGCCCATTCTCCACCTTCTCCACAATCCCGGTATGGTCGGAAAGCCCGTCCTGCCCGTTCTCATCATCCCAGTCAAAGAAGATAATATCACCGGGGCGCGGCTCGTAAGAGTTGTCCTGCCATGATCCGCGCTCCTTAAACCATGCGACGCCGTTTACACAGCCGGCATATTTCGGAATAATACCGGCGTCGATATACCGCACTCGTTGGCACACCAAGAAACGAAGCAGGCACACCACTCTACACGGGAGTCAAATCCGTACCAAGACCAGTAAGGCTGACCGCCTACATTGCCCACCTGCGAGAGCGCCACGGCGACGATCTGCCCGTCCGAGCGGTAATGCCGTACAGCACCGCCGTCCAGAGCGAATTGTTTCATCAGCCAGTAGCTCTGCAAGCTGTTTTCTCTGATCGGCGCTGAAGCCATACTGCTCTGCCATTTCCTCGGCGGTCTTGTGGCTGACGGTGATATACAGATAAGTTTGGGTGACGGTGCTTTCCGTCTCCACGATATTGCCATTGCCGTCGTCGGTTTCGGTGATGACCGTTTCGGTCTTTGTTTCGGTGCGGGAGCCGATGATGTTCATCGCCCAGAATATCTCTTTGAGCAGCGCCTTTTTTCCATCGTCCATAGAATCGGCTACTTCCCTGCGGATCGTCCGGGTCAGTGGTGGTCTTGACCGCATAAACGGCAAGCACCTCCGGCCAGACGGCGCGGGAGCGGACATTTCCAGAACATCATAGCTGACGGAGGCTTTTATGCTTTCGAGCTGACCGTCATAATCGGTATTGATTTCACAACCTCGGTCATGGGCTGGCCGCCCGTGTCCCTCGCTGGAAAAGAAGATACCGAAGCAGGAGCCGACAATGAGCGCGATCAGGCAGATGACCACGATAACGACCACCGCCACCCAGCCACCTGCCGCGATAGCCGCAACCAGCGCCTTTGTCGCGGCAATAATTGCCTTGACCGCTGCGATAGTAGCCTTTACAACCGCCTTTGCCGTTACAACTGCCGCTTTCGCGGCGGCTCTCGCTGCCTGTGCTGCCGCCTTTGCAGCCTTCGCCGTTGCCTGTGCGGTTTTCTGTGCCGCCTTTGCTGCCTGCTGCGTGGTCTTGATGGTGGTTTTGCCGTCTTTTGCGCGGTCTTAATGGATTTCTGTGCCGTCTTTATCGTGCCTTTCGCGCCCTTGGCCGTTGCTTTCCCCGTGGAGCGCGCCGTTTGCTTGACGGTGCGCTCTGTTTGCCTTGCGGTCTTAACGGTCTGCTTTCCGGCCTGCTGCGTGCTGCGCACCGTCCGGTTCGTCTGTCCCCGTGCAGAGCGAGAGAAGCGCTTGCCGTTTGCCTTGCGGCAGACGGCGGTTTATCGGCGGCTTTGTTGCTTTTTTGATCTCACGATGCTGCCGGTAGGCTTCCTTGCCCTTGTTCACCGCTTTCTTTGTGCCGGAGGAAACGGCGCGTCGGTGTCCTCCGCGACATCCTGCGCCGCGTATTGAATCTTGTCCTCCGCATATTCGGTCGGGCTTACCTGACCGTCATCGTAAAGATTCTGCACTGTATCCTTGGTGCGGATAAAGCGTCCTTCATGCGCTCACCGGCAACTGCGGCTTTGTCCAATACCTTGATGTCCTTGACCGTTTCCCCGTGTTTTTATCTTGCTCATGGCGACCTCCTTTCCCCGTGATGAGCCGCGTCATTATTCGCTTATGAGCTTGGCGACAACGACAAAGCGCCCGTTGGTATGGGTGTATTCGCAGGTGGAGAGCGTAAGCAGCCTGTCGCCGTATTCGGCGGTATAGCCGGTGTCGTAGGCGCTTCTTGCCATACACTCAGAAATGAACTCGTCGAACTTTTCTTCGTTCATATCGGTGTATTCGTTGTAGCGGAAGGTTTCATTGTTGGTGTCAAATGAAAAAACGCCGCAATGACCGGTACTCCCAAAACCGAACAGCGTGTCAAAGCGAATGACGGGTGCTCGTCAAAATATGCCTTGTTCGCATAGTTGACGAGAGAGCTGGTTTATGGTTTTGTTTTCATGTGATGTCCGTAAATGACGATATTGTTGCTTTGATCCACCGCGCAGGCTTCGTCCACATAGGGAACGCCGTAGTCGCTGTAAGTCTTTTCAAAAGCTGTGTTTCAGGTAATAATCCGGGCTGTTTACCGTCTGCATGACGGGATAATCCAATTCGTTCCGTCTATGGCGATCCAGCCGACAAAATCATTGTTGAGCGCATACAGCTCGGCGTACTTGGCATAGGCCGCCTCCGCTTCGTTTTCGGTTCCTCCGGCAGCTCCGTACCGGGGCGGGGTCTGCTCGGCGCTTGCGGGGGTATCTGCGACAAGCTGCGCCAAAGCGCATCAAATCTCCGCGCTCCGCCTTTGGTCGTCCCATTGCCAGTAAGCTGTCATGCCGGTAAAGGCGGCGCACGCTAAACAGGACGATCAGCGCAATACTGATGATTTTCTTTTTCTTCATAGTCCATCCTCCGTAATAAAAGTAAAGGACAGGCCGTTAAGCCTGTCCTCCGGTCACACGCCCTCGCCGGGCGGGTGGTCATGCTGATAGAGCTTGGTGTCCTTTGGGAATCGGTTGACAAACGGCACGAGCGCCGAGCCGTACTTGATAAGCCCGCAGCCTGCGTCTGCGTTTGTGATATAGCTCATCTGCTCGTTTGAGGATGTTCAGCAGCTTTGCCAGCTTGTCGCGGTCGGACCGCCTGATTGAGCATCACGATAAACTCCGGAATTGAGAGCATGGTGGACGCTTCAACCGAATCCAGCAAATACTCCATTCTGCGTGATCGCGGTGGGATAGGCGTTGCGCTTTCTGAACTGACGCCAGGCGCTGTTAAAAAAACTGCGCCGAGAACTCGTTGGAGAACACCACATGAAATTCGTCGATAAACATGGGTGCGCTGGCCGCGCTGCCAGTTGAGCGTGACGCGGTTGAGCATTGTGTCGGTGATCAGCAAAAGGCCGGAGGGCTTGAGCTGCGCGCCCAGACCGTGAATATCGAATACCACGATGCGCTTGTCAAGGTCAACCGTGCTTGCGTGACCGAAGATGTCAAGGGGCCGGTGGTATAAAGCTCCAGTGACAGCGCGATCTCCTTTGCCTTTTCCTCCGGCTGCTCCATGAAGCTTGTCGCGCAGCGTGCAGAGGGTGGGTATCGTGCGGTTTCCTCCTCGCGGTAGACCGCCGCCGTGCAGCGGTCGATGATGGACTTCTGCTGGGGGCCGACTCCATCGCCGTCGATCTGCTCGATGAGAGACATGATAAACTGGCTCTTTACGACGATCGGGTTGTTCTCGCCGTAGCCGTCCACCATATACATCGCGTTGAGCTTGTCCTTGCCGCCTGCGGCAAACGCGGATAACCGAGCCGATGTCGCTGCCCATCGCCTCCACAAGCGGCGCATACTCTCCTTCGGGGTCGCAGATGAGAATATCGTCATCGGTATTCAGCATAAAGGAAGGTAATGGTTTCCTTTGCGGAAAACGATTTGCCGGAGCCGGGAACGCCCAGCAAAAACGCCGACTGATTGAGCAGGTTTTCCTTGTTGCACATGATAAGGTTATGGATATGGCGTTTTCCCCCAAATAGATGCCGCCCGATCCATGATCTCCTGCACCTTAAAGGCATAAACACAGCAAGGCTTTCGGTGGTAAGCGTTCGGAAGCGTTGATCCTTCTCACGCCGATGGGCAGCGCGGGTGTTCAGCCCGTCAAGCTGCTGAAATTTCAGCGTTGCCATCTGACACATATGTTGCGCGCGGCGGAAAGGATAGCGTCCGTATCCGCGTCAAGCTGCTCCCTTGCTGTCCGAAGTGATAACCATTGTAATGACCGCAAACATCATGCGCTGGTCGCGGGTGGTCAGATCGTCCAAAACTCCTTGCTCTCCTTTGCGTTGAAGTTCCATGTCATACGGCACGACAGCGGAAAAGTTGTTGCTCTGATTTTGGCGGCGCTGCCAGTTGGTGATGTTCGTCTCCACGCCAAGCAAGCGGTTTTCCACCTCACGTACCGCCTCGTCGGTGGGGACCAGGGGACAATGTCGATAGAGGAGCATCATGTTTCGGTTGAGGTCTGTCAGCTCGGACACCATGCTGTCCTTGATATACGAAGCGTAGTCTTTGAGAAAAAGCACGCGCCCGTATTTCTCGCCCAGCTTGAAATAGTCGCTGTTCTTTTTCTATACTGTCCGGGCAGATGTAATCCCGGAAGTCGTGTCCCTTCTGCATCATGTCCTGCGCGTCAAAGTGAAAGTCCACTTCTTCACCCGGCGCGGTAGAAGTCGTGCAGAACGCGCAGCCGTTCCGTTGCGTTCATGGCTGCGCATTTGGAGCCGAGCGCGGCGAAGTGGGAGATGAGGTCTGCACCGATACATGGGCGAAATAGGCGCGGGCTTCCTCAATATCCTTTTTGGCTGCGGAAACGGTGATATACTTCTCCTGCATAATGCCATTTGCGCCGGTCGCCTTATTCAGCAGTATTTGGTTGTACTCTTTGCGGTATTCGTCCAGTCTGTCCCCGCGCAGGGATACAGAATGGAATCCTCAAAATCCGCCTTGTTCATCCTGCGGTTGTTGACAGTGATTTTGTGATAGCTCCGCTGTCAAGGCTGTTCAAAGTTCGGAGTAGGTCAAAAACATACTCTCCTTATCCTCGCGCGACGCCACCTGATAGTTGATGTCCAAAAGCGGAAGGTCTGAAGAAAACTTATTCCCGACCTTGAATATCCCGT
>VOFB01001036.1_pt1 | contig 14000 bp, 17 predicted proteins | sample 5384141 | NCBI WGS metagenome assembly VOFB01 (sample SAMN12384721, study PRJNA508395) | human gut metagenome | isolation source: healthy gut A | host: Homo sapiens | reverse complement strand
TAGTGCAGTTGTGGGCAAAGAAGTGTCCTCTGTTATATTTCCGTAGTTTCCCTCCGGGCTGCTATATCCGATTGACTTAGCTGCAAATACCTTATCACCGAAAGTTAAAATCATCTTTGCTGCATAGACGGGGCAGGCTGTCCGTTTGTACTTAACTACTTGAGGCGTGCGATGTACCGTTCGATATTGTTTTATGATAATTCCACGGTTGGATTATGAGTGGTCAGTCCGCCGTCTACGACGATTGTTTGTCCGGTGATATACCGGGCGTCATTCGAGGCGAGAAAGGCAATGGTAGCTGCCACATCTTCCGGTTCACCCAAATAAGGCGTGGCGCATTGTCCCAAAAAGATGTTGCGGACGTCCTCATTCAGATTATCCAGAGCGGCGGGAGTCAGTATCAGTCCGGGTGCTACGGCGTTGCAACGGATATTCTTCTTGCCCAGTTGGGTGGCGATATATTTAGTCAGGTTGATGACACCTGCTTTGCTGGCTCCGTATAAAGTTCCGTTGGCGTCGGCAGTCATTCCGCTGATAGATGCCACGTTTACGATATTTCCGCCGCCGTGCGCCACCATGATAGGAATCACTTGTTGGGAGAGATACATGGTGCAGCAGAGGTTCAGGTGAAATACTTCATCGAAGTAGTTAATTGTTATAAATAAGACCGTTATGAGCTGAAATTTTGGAGAATTCGGAGGAGTCCGTATATTTGCAATGTGTTTTTCATAGTATTAGATTTAAGGTTAACAAAAGATTGGCTGTCTGGGATAGATAGCATACTGCGGAACTAATGAATCCGGGTGTCTACTTCAATGATGAAGTCCGTCAGAATCTGATACAGAATTACAGGGGATTATTTACTTCGAGAGCACGGTTCTACGCTAACTTTGATAAATTCCTGTCTTACCGGAAGGATAACAAAAAGGCGGAAACCACTAAACTTTTGGAAGAGAACTATCAGTTGAGCATAGCGATGTCCGAATACAAACAAGTGATTTTCGATATATTAAGCCCTCTGACTGAACAGGCGGAAAAGGAACTTCTCGCCGACGAGCCGTTGAAAGACCAGATAATGGCTATGCGTAAAATGTCGGGCACCGTACAAAGTATCATGAACCTCTACTCCCGTAAACACGTAATGGACGGTATGCGGATTGACGTGAAAATGGCAGAATTGAAAAAGGAACTGGAAGCCGCAAAGAAACTTCCTGCCGTTACTGGTTATGACGAAGAATTGAAAAACTATCAGAGTTTCCTCTCTTCCGTAGAATCCTTTATGAAGGATATGCAGAAAGCCAGAGATAAAGGCGCTTACTCGGACGCAGATTACAATGCAATGTCCGATGCCTACGAATACGGGCTTTCCGTTATCTAAAGAAAAAGTTTCCTGCTATCCTGCCACCATTGGCACGATAGCGGGAATTATTGTTAATAATATTTATATCCTATATAAATCAGCTGCAGTCTTGAATTCGTTCAAGACTTTTTTATTTTCTTTCCCATAACTTTGCTGCCATAAGACTAAACTATTTTATGAAATAGGAAAAGATAACCAAACCCTGTATGTTATGAAGAATCTGCAATTAACTAAACTAGGCTTTTTACTTTTTCTCGTCCTGTTATGTGGATGTAGCGACAGCTTTGTTATTGACACTCCTGCCGAGGCGGGTAATTCTTACGAGTCCGATGTTCATGTCCTGAATAAATTCGTAGATATCAGCGAACCGGGTCAGAAGTATTACATTAATCCGAACAAGAAAAGCACCGTTCTGTCTTACATCACGAATTCCGACCTTGAAGAACTGAACGCAGTGAATTCCCTAAGTGCATCGAGGTACGAAAAAAGTCTGTTTCGGCTGAATGAAAAAATTTCGCAAGCTATTTCTTCTCATACGGTGGACTATGTAGTGATGTGTACAAGTAGCCAGATATTCGTAGACCGGATTAATGATGATTCACCTATCGAACTGAAAAGTGCCGGTTTCACAACTCTGTCGGATAATCTGGTCGTTTCCTTACTGGATATTTCATCAGAGGAAATGTCTTCAAGAGAAATTTATTCGGGGAATCTGGTGCAGACGGGACTCGAACTGAATCCGTCTCTGTATGCGATGGATCACTGGATATTCCGCATACGATGTGAGGTGGGCGAACCGACAGATAGAAAAACGGCCTGGGTGCTTTTCTGCGGAGTTGGTTATTTCAGTGCCGCTTCTTTCAATTGGCTTGTGCTCGATTCTTATGATAACCGGATTTCTTGGAACTTCACCGGCGAAAGCATGTTGGACGAAACTATGCTTTCAATCGCGCAAATGGTTTTCTTTAAATAAAAGAATGTCCCATTTTTACAATACATTCAAATTATCACTCCTGTTTCCGAGGAGAGGAAGATTATCTGTATGTCGTAATTCTCATTCATCGGGAATGGAATGAGTAAGTTAATGCAGGTGTGCCAAGACGAAACGGCACACCTGCATTTTATTCTTCTTACTTCATTTTATTCCACGGGAATATAAATCTCCGTCAGCAACTCTTCGGGAGCCGTTTTGCACGGGTCGTTCAGATAACGTTCGGCACTGGCTTCGTCGCGCAACGTACATTCCATTTCAGGCAGATATTTTCCGTAAATAGTATCATACACTGCTTGCAGATTGTCATACGACCCTTTATAAAGGAAAATGGCATAACGTCCGGCAGGAAGCGTCTTGAATCCTACGTCGCCTTTAGGCGCTACCTGAACAGGCATTACCATGCATACATCTGTACGCAACTTCTCGGCAGGTGTCACTTTGGGGTCGTCGTGATAGATGCAGAGCGGGCTGAAATCCCCTATTGGCAGGTTTTGTTCTTTGACAAACTGCCACAACCGTCCCCAGGTGCCGCCATAATCATTCAGTTTGTAGTCGCCGGACAGGCGGATATAAATCACATTTCTTGCAGGTACATTTTTAATCTCACTTTTCAGTTCCAGTTCCGGACGAATAATTGCTGGTTTCATAATTACAAAGTTTTTATTGTTACGATACTCATTAGGTGAAATTCCATAGAACTGCTTGAATACTTTCGACAGTGACGATGGTGAGGAATAGCCGATGCGATAAGCGATATCTGCAATAGGCATATCCGAGTAACGCAACAGGCGTGCGGCAGCTTCTGTCCGCGTCCGGACAATAAACGTACCAATCGGTTCACCGAGAAATGCTTTCATTATCCGGTGAAAGTAAAAAGGAGAGAAATTAGAAACCTTGGCCAGCGATTTTAAATCAATCTCTTCTCCTAAATGCTGATTGATATATTCCACTACGACATTTACGCACTTTTGATACTCTTCTTTCGTTGTTTTCTTCTGTTGCATAACTTCTTTTGGTATTTCACTTTGCAAAGGTACTGGTAAAAAGGGAACAGACTTGTCCGATATTGCTTATTTGTAGAATATCTATTTGTTGACGATGCTTTTCTATTTCTTCGTTTGATAATTTATTTTAATATTTCGTGTATTTAAGTATGGTATAAATGTATATAAAATGACCATATTTTTAACCGTTTGCGGTGATATGGATTTTAATGTTTTAAATAATGTCAAAACCTGAAATAAAAAACGCTCTTTTGGTTATAATCTATTACTAAAATCGCTATATTGTAACCAAATTATTAAATAAATAATAGCCATGGATAAAAGAATAGTAGGGACGAACGCCGGAAAGGTCTGGTGTGCCCTAAAGGAAATTGGTGAAATTTCAATACCAGAATTGGCGAGAAGATTAAACCTTAGCGTAGAGAGTACAGCATTGGCTGCTGGTTGGCTGGCAAGAGAGAACAAAATTTGTATTCAACGAAAAAATGGATTGATTGCTTTATCCGATGAAAGCGCCTTTCCTTTCAGTTTTGGATAGTATGGATTTTGTAAATGAACGTCATTGAAGTTTTATTAGCTTGTTGGTAATAAAATGTCAATACGTATGTATAAAAGTGAAAAGAAAAAATGCCGGGGAGTGGATAAATCTGCTCCCCGGTATTTTTTTTCGGGTCAGGCTGCGCACTGGTTGCCGAAGAATTGTCTGGACAGTGAGTTGATAAGCTTGTTTTTATCTGTGGTGTGCACAGATAACGTGAAGCAGTGGTCGCTTCCCCCATAAGAAATGAGAGATACGGGAATGTCCTTGATAGTGTCCATGATGTGGCTTTCTACCTGGGTGCGTTTCCAGTGAAGTGAGCCGATGATGTGTATCACGGACATATTTTCGTCTATGACCATTTCGGCATACTTATGCAGTTCCCTTTGGACTATTCGCAGGGTATCACTGCTGGCTGTCAGCATCATGGAGATAGATACGTTGGATGAGGCCATTGAAACGACGTTTATTTGATATTTGTTGATGACTTCCAGTAGTTTCCCCATTAGCAGATAGCCGGGCAATACGTTTAATGACGTAAAGCGTACAAAGGTGGCCGAGTCCTGCGAAAGTATTGCTTTGACACTGTCTCCTGTGTCATGAGAGGAGATATAGAGCCGTTCGGTTGTCAGGTCGTGGATATCTGTCAGGCGGATAGCCATGTTGGAGCGTGCCGCAAGGGTGATGCAGTCTGTGTAGAGTAGGTAAACTCCGCTGTTAATCAGTTGTTCGGCTTCCGTATAGGTCAGTGAGTGCTGCTCTCTCCGGCAGTTCCGGTTTGCATAGATATGATTGATTTGGGTGGATAAGACTATTTCGTCCGCTTGAAAAATGGTAGCGAGTACTGTTGCGTAGTAGTCGTTACGCCTTTCGCTCATGAAGTCTATTTCACCATATACATTCTTACAGATAGAGAGCGGGGCGACAAAAATGTCGACATCTTGGTTTTCGTCAATATATTGACGGACAGTTTCCTGGATATAGGGGATATCCGGTTTTCTTTCCAGGTTGATTTGCATAAATTTACCGGCATCCAGCGTTTGGGCACGAAATCCCTGTTGGCGCAAGCTGTAAGTGAATAAATCACTGGACAGTCCGTATATTTCAGCTTTTATTGTTTTATCAATCAGTAAATCAGCTTTGTCCTCTACCAATGCATGTATCTTCTTTATGCACTCCCGGATACGGATTTTCATATCCTGATTCAATTGCGGTTCTGTGATGAGATGATTGGTCAGGCTATAACAATATTCTTCGATAGCATTAACTGTGGTATGAGAAACTTCGTCTTCTTCGTGGAACCAACTGGCGGAGATAGCCTGCATCCATTCTTGCAACTGTGTCAATACAGGAAGTACGGCTACATAAGGGTGTTCCTGCCGGATACAGTTGATAACTTGCTTGATATCATCTTCATCTTTAATTTTTTCAAATTTGCAAACTTTCATCGTTGTCTGGTTATTTATTGGTTGTTACTCTTTTCAAAATGATATGCCTTTTTTCAAAAGGGAATGATTGGATAGCATCATTCTTTTGCTTTGGAATAGGGTATATCTTTATAAATCAATTTATTAATCTTGTAATTAATACCTTTAAAGTATTTCCTTACTATAAATAATCTGCCAATACCGTACCACATTGGGATATGAAGTAAGATTTGCTATCTTTGTAGCGTAATTGTAATTGATTGATAAACTAACGATATTCATCTATTTATGAAACTCTGTATATAGCTGCACTCAACAAATAGCATACTTTTTTAATAAGGCTATTCAGCTATCCGACAGGCAACTTTCCGTCTGCCGTAAAGTTCTTAAATTGGGTTATGCCGTGGGACTTTCATTGATAGTTCTGTTTGCACTTTCAATACTAGATACATTCTCAAAATGACTGAAGATATAAAGAATAAACTTTTGATGTGTGCGGAGATTTACCATTGCGCAGACTTTATTACAAGCGACCCGGTACAATTCCCGCATCGTTATCGGCAGAAACAGGATATAGAAATCAGCGGTCTGCTGACTGCTATTATGAGTTTCGGCAATCGTAAGCAGATATTGAAGAAAGCAGACGAACTGCACAGGCTGATGGGAGATTCGCCTTATCAGTATGTGCTGTCCCGCCAGTGGGAGGTCGATTTCCCTTCGGGAGTAACCAATAGCTTTTATCGTATGCTGTCATATGCCGACTTTTATGGATACTTCCGGCGATTATATGCAGCCTATACACAGTTTGAAAGCTTGGAAGAAACTTTGAATGCGTACTCAGGGATACCTATGGAAAAGTTGTGCTCATTCCTTGAAGTATCCGCTAAAAGTCCTCAAAAGAAACTCAATATGTTTTTGCGTTGGATGATTCGCCGGGATTCGGCAGTTGATTTTGGAATTTGGAAGAGCTTTGACCGCAAAGAACTGATTGTTCCTTTGGATACACACGTCTGCCGGGTAGCCCATTATTTCAAGTTGACGGATACGGAAACCTTCTTCTCTGAAAAATGCCCGTCAGATAACGGCAGCATTGGCAGAGGTCTTTCCGGATGATCCTTGCCTGGGCGATTTCGCTCTGTTCGGCTTAGGGGGTGAATGGGGAGATTTAAATAGATAAACTAATAGTACTGATTTTTCCGGCTATTATCGAAAATATAGTGTTTTCTTAAGTTATTTCGATTATAACCGGAAAAGTTGATATTAAACCAACTTTATTTCGGTTATAATCGAAAAATCCGAGAATTATTAGAAATGCTGTTATCTTGTTTGTGAAATCCCTCCAACCATTTGCGTTCTTGTATTTCTCCACAGATTCGGCAGGAACACGAATGACGGTAATATCATCCGGAAATCCGTACCATACTTTTTCAAATACCTGCGGAGGTGTTATCCCTTCTACCTTACTTCTTTAATACCTGTATTATTGAAAGCCGAAAAATTAATCTGTGTGACGTTTGCCGGAATGGTTAATTGAGTCACTTTTCTATTACCGCCCAATAGTCCTGTCCCAATATCCGGATACTTTTAGAATTTCGAAGCGAGTTAATTTCGGACATCCTTCAAGGCAGTAGGGGTGAATCATAGCTTCGGAATCATCATTGAAAGTACTCCCGTAGGTGGTCACTTCCGCCAATTCCGGGCAGTAGTAAAAAGCCCTGCTTGCTATGGTTGTAACACCGTTGGGTAACTTCACAGTGGTAATGCCACTTTCCCGGAATGCTTCCAATCCGATTGTGCTTACATTCTCCGGAATCTCGATGGTTTTCAATTGAGACGTCTTAAGGAATGCCTGCGCTCCGATTTCTCTCAGGGTCGCGGGTAGCAGCACCTCTTCAATACCTGCATATACAAATGTGCTGGCAGGAAGTTTAGTGAGTTTCGTCCGGCTTAGATCTGCTTTTTTCAGGTTGTAGCAATAATAGAAGATGTCTTCTTTAAGCTGCTCCAAGGTTGATGGAAACACAATTTCCTGGACGGTTGAATTGAAGAAAGCCATATCTCCGATAGATTGCAGCCCTTCGTTGAGTACCACCTTTTCTATTTGGCTATTCCTAAAGCAGCTTTAGGAATTGACTTCACACTATTAGGGAGTATGATTTCATTGTGCCCTTTCAATACTTCCGTCAATACTCCGTTTTCTACACGGACAGGAGAAATGTGCACGGAGAAGCTTTTCTGTTTACCTCTATCGTTATGGTTACTTCCTGTTTATCAACAGGGACAGATGATGAGAAACCACTGAGCTGTTCCGGGGTAACCTTTACGGGGCGTTGTTTCCCGTCATCATACTTGCCTGTCACGTTAAGGCCGGTTAAGTCTATATTCTCTCCTAATGCATAAATTGTTTTTGCGGGTAATTGTTCTATGGAGAAATCCTCAAGTGAAGCTCCTACGGGTTCAGCAGGATTTGCTGCCGAAGGTGAATCTTTCTTGTATTCGTCATTTTCGGTGCTGCAACTTAATAATATTGCTCCCAGAACCATTTGCAAGCAAAGTGCTGTAATTATATAAGGTCTAGTTTGCTTCATATGATAAAGTTTAGTTAGGGAATTGGGTTAAACGTATGTCTACTTTTACGGCTTTTCCGGCTTCTACGGTTTTGCCGGAAGACCATATCTGGTAGTTGTCAGGGCCGCCCCCTTCTTGTACCACAATGTCAGGAACCGTTGCGACTGCGTTGTGAACCATTCCTCTCGTGGCAGTACAAAGGTGGCCATACCACTTTCATTTGTCTGTATGAATTGCAGTTGGCAAGGTTAAATTATCTTTTTCAAAAACCTTATAATCCTTTTCATTATACATTTTTACGGGAACGCCCGTTGCAATTTTTCCATTCTCATCATAAACGGCTACCACTACTTTTGCTTCTTTCATTTCTTCGTTTCCTTTTTCGCATGCTACCATGAAAAGCATGACGCTTAATAGAATAACAATATTCTTCATAATCTTTTCTTTTTTCTAATTTTTCGAATACAAAAGTAGTAAGATTGTATCAAATTCGGGTTGTGATGCAATCTTACAAATCTAACATTTTAATTTAAAGTGTTCTGATATTCAATGAGTATATAAGATGTATTCTAAGATTTCTAACACAGGTCTAACACCTATCCGAAAAGTGCTAAAAACAACTCTTTATTGGCCGTTTCTGCCGATTTGATACGTGATTTGAGCCGGGACTTGCGAGCATATACATTAGCTACCGTATCTTTCATAAATAAACTGATTACTTGTGGCGAGAAACCTACAAAAATATAACAAAGCAGCCGTATGTCGGCTTCTTTCATTGCCGGAAAATCATTCCGCAGCTTCTCCATAGCATTATCATGGCAGGTATTTACGATAAGTTCCAGCTCTTGCAACAGTTGCATTGTTCTCTGCAAAATCGGTGATAATCTGTTTCACTTCGTGGAACATGGCCGCTTGTTGTGATGCGGTGTTCTCACGTTCATAGTAAGTCTTTCCCAGTTTGTCAATGACGTCAAAGCGTGAAGCTATCAAACCTTTTAAATGGCTTTCCGCATTGCGCTGTCCTTCCATGTGTTCTGTCAGGGTTTTGTATTGGGTGTTGGCTTCTTCCGCTAATAGCAGGTAGCGGTCGGTACGTTCGCGTTGCAGGCGCAGGCGTTGACGGATGATGTAGTATGCTACCCCTATCAGAAAAATAATACTTGCTACGGCAATCTCCCAGGTAGTACGGTTCTTCATCCGGTATTCGGCAAAATTGGAGCGTTCCTTGAAATAGTCACGTTCCACCATACCAGCGGAGAATTGCATATTCGAGCGTGTCAGAGAGTCAGTCAGATAGATATAATGATGTATCTTCTCAGTTGCTTTCTCGAAGTTTCTGGCCTGCGCTTCAATCCGATAAGCGGTGTATTGCAGGTCTGCGATGTCACGAATATCGGTAGAATGTGCTTCTGCAAGTGCCAGATAGTAGCGTGCGCTGTCTATACGGTTTTTCAGTAGATTCACATCTACTAATGTATGATATCCGTAGAGTGTATCTTGCCGGGCAGAAAGTTCGATACGTTGCAGCAGGTCATGGGGAATTTGTTTCTTGCCTGACACTACATAGAGAGAAGCAAGATTGGTAAGGCTAGCTTTGGCTAACTTATCGTACTTGTGTTCATCGGCCAGATCGAGTGCGGCAGAATAGAGCCGCATGGCTTTCTCCATATCTTTCGAATTGAAAGTTGCGGCTGCCATATCGAGAGTTGCTTCTGTTTCTTCGCGAGTATTATCAGACTGCCGGAAGTTATTGCGAGCTTCACGAAAATAATGATAAGCCCGGCTATAGTTCATCTGGTCATAATACACTTCACCGATCTGACTGTATAAAAGCCCCGCATAATAAGGCTCATTGGTATCTTTCAGTTTCTCTTCAACTTTCAGGTAAAGGCGTAACGCTCCCGGCTTGTCTCCTGTACGCAGTTTGACTTTTCCCCAATAATAGAGGGTCTTGCATTGGCGGCGTAAATCTTTGGGATGATGTTTGTAATACTCCCAAGCCCGACGAATCAGCGAATCATTCGTTGCTTTGATATGATTCTTGTCTAAAGCCTCTGAATAAAGCAACGCATACCTGGCCTGTTCAGCCTGGCTGCCTTCCGATTTGAGTTGTTGTAATATTGTTAAGGCACTATCCGGCTTATTTTGTATCAGTGCTTCCGCCTCGTCAAGCCGGGAAATCTGTTCTCTGTTATAACATCCTGTAAAAAAGAGAATTGCTAATAGTTCGAGTATAATTCTGCATTTCATGCTGTGAATGTAATAAAAATATTTCGGGTTTAGTATGGAATCGTCATATCTTTATTGTTCTTATGGTGTTTAATTTTACAACGGTAGGAAAATATGTAAGTTTGGAAGAAGCCTTGAATACATATTCACGGTTACCTATTACGAGCCATGCTTTGCCAATTTCTTCTATTCCCTTGCTATGCAAGAAAGGCATTGGCTTTACTGAAGTGTTTGCAACCGAAGAAACCATATTCGGCAGAGCGGGGAGAGGGATGAACGCTGGTCAGTACCAGATGTTTGCTAGTATCTATCAAAGATAGTTTCTCTTTCGCATAACTTCCCCAAAGCATGAATATCAGATTCTCTCGCTTTTCACTAAGTTTCCTGATAACTGCGTCTGTGAAGATTTCCCAGCCCATATTTCGATGAGAACCGGTTTCGTGCGCACGTACAGTAAGAACAGAGTTTAGCGGGAATACGCCTTGGCTACCCAGCGATCCAGGTTACCGGAAGCAGGAATTGGCTTTCCCAGGTCTTGATGTATCTCTTTGAATATGTTGCTTAGTGAACCGGGGATAGCTACTCCCTCAGGTACAGAAAAACAGACTCCGTAATATTGTCCGGGATTGGGATAGGGGTCTTGTCCAAGGATAACTACTTTTACTTTTTCGAAGGGACAGGAATTGAATATATGAAAAATCTGATGTCCGAGAGGGAGGACGTGTGCCCGTTTATATTCATCTTTGACGAATGTAACCAACTTTTCGAAGTATGGTTTGTCAAATTCTTCTTGTAATTGCTGTTTCCAACTTTGTTCTATTCTGACATTCATGAGGTGCCCCTTAATAAGTTATACAATGACAAAAGTAGATATATTGCGAGAGAATATCAAGAATGAGAGGCGAAATTGTGTATCTCGCCGATTTAGGATGAATTGTGTGCTAATAAATGATAATTATCGTCTTTCTTCCGAAAAAGAACGGGCATAAATGTATTATTCTGATTTATTGTGTTACCTTTGTACCAAGAGTTTGAGTTACGAATCATTATCGTATAGTTCTTCTTTATAATATTTTATTAGCAAGTAGTCCTCTGTCTGTAATTATCCTCCTCACTCCAAATTAGTATTTATTTTAATAAAATTTTAGATGAACATTTACATTTCAGGTTTAAGTTATGGCACAATGATGCTGACTTAACAAATTTATTTGCAGAGTTTGGAGAAGTATCTTCTGCTAAGGTAATTTTTGACAGAGAATCTGGTAGATCCAGAGGATTTGCTTTCGTAGAAATGCCGAATGATACAGAAGGACAAAAAGCAATTGACGAATTGAATGGCGTTGAATATGACCAGAAGGTTATTTCAGTAAGCGTTGCACGCCCTCGCACTGAAAGACCGTCTCACGGTGGTGGTCGTGGTGGTTATAATAACTCCAGAAGATATTAATACCCGGATAAAAGCAGAAGATTCTGTCTTCTGCTTTTATATATAAATTATTTCCGTTTCATGATTCAACGGAGGAATCTTCTGATTGACACAGGGGAAGACAAAAAATCATTTTACATTTAAGTTCTGCTAATTCTGCCTCTTTTGTGTGCAATATCGGAAATTTCTAGTCTGCACTTTCCATTCTGAAAATAGATTTATTAGAGGCAGAAGTCCTCCGGGATTGGAAATCTCTACCCGGTCGTCAAACATTTCTATCATAATGCTTGCGCCTTGTTCATAGTAGTCACGGTGCGACAGGGCGTTTATAATGGCTTCTTTAAATACGGTCAAAGGTATTTCCCAGATTTCCTCTCTTGGTCCTGCTCCCTCTATTTTATAAGCTACTTGCAGTTTGCTTTCCAGCCAAGACATAGCCTGTAGATATTGTTGGTACAATGAACCTCCGAAAGTTTTATCATCTATAATATAGACTTTATTTGTTCCCTTGAAAAGAACACATCTTGTAACAGCGTGCGGAAACTTTCGTTCAGGTTGTTTTCCGAAGAACATCGCTGCTCCGTTCTTTGCCGTTCCATTCTCGGTAAACAGTTCCAAGTTCTCAAATAATTTGTTTGTCGGGTGTGGACGGACTTAGTTTGGCTTCTGTTCGGAAATCCTTAATCATCTGTTCGTCTGCATCCGTGTAGATATTGAACCAGTGGCAGGGAATATGGTCGAAAAAGATTTTGTTACACTCCTGAAAGAAGCTGCGCATTTCTTCGGCTGTGCGAAGTTTCTGTGAGTTTGCTCCCTCACGGACATAGATAGAACCGGAAAATATATAAGGTTTATCCTTGCCGGACGGAACATCAATCACCCAAACAGTTTTATTCCCAATATTTACGGAATACAATTCACAGTGGAGGGCAGGAGATATTTCGCTGATAGAACCTTGAATAGCAGAACGCTTATCGTTTTCTAAGTTAGTATCTACCACTTGTCCGTTATCATCTACTCCAATAAGCAAATATCCTCCGTCTGCATTGGCGAAAGCACATATTTCCTCTGTCAGTTCACGAAAGAAATTAGCTAAGTGCTATCCGGCAAAATGGTTTACGGAAGCTCCTGTATATATTGTTGTCTGCGTAAATACTGATATTGCATGGAAACGACAGTTTGATAATAAAAACCATGCTGATATTGACGGGGCTATAACTACTGAGCATATTTGTTTAGCAGCAGCAGAACAAGGGTTAGGAACTTGTTGGGTATGCAATTTTGATGTTGCGATGTGTAAGGAAAATCTTGATTTAGAATCATATATTCAACCTATAGCAATAATTCCCATTGGCTATCCAATCAGCAAAGAACATCAACTATCTACGAGAAAGGAAATTAATGAAATTGTTTCATATATATAAATTAGGAAATGAAAAAGAAGATATTATTTGTTGTTACCAGCCATGATAGATTGGGAAATACCAATAATCCAACAGGTTATTATTTATCAGAAGTAAGCCACCCTTGGTCTGTTTTGATAAGTGCTGGGTATGAGATAGATTTTGTAAGTCCCAAAGGTGGTAAAGCTCCAGCAGAAGCAGTCGATTTGACAGATGAAATAAATAAAGCGTTTTGGGAAAACTCGGTTTATCGATTTAAAATAGAGCATACATTAAATCCCCAAGAAGTTAATCCTGTAGAATACATTGCAGTTTTTTATGCTGGGGGACACGGAGTTATGTGGGATTATCCTAATAACCAAGATTTAGGAAGAATAGCTCAAACAATTTATGAAAATGGTGGTGTTGTAAGTGCTGTCTGTCATGCGCCAGCAGCTTTATTGAATGTAAAATTATCAAATGGAGAGCTGTTAATCAAGGGTAGAAAAATAAATAGTTTCACGAATGAAGAAGAAAAATTCCTTAATACAGATTCAATAGTACCATTTATGCTTGAAACAGAACTAAAAAAAAGAGGTTGCCTTTTTGAAAAATCCGGTTTGTGGAAGTCACATGTTATAGTAGACCATAGAATTATAACAGGACAAAACCCTCAATCTGCCTTAGAGGTGGGAAAAGCTATTTTGCAAGAATTAGAAAATCTATAAAATTGAAGCAATATAGTGAGTTTCTTTATTTTAGGATAATAAGGAATACTCACTATATTCTTAGTTATAGCAATTAATATGAATAAATTATTACAACAGAAGTTTTTCGATTATTATCGGAATATTCTCAACGTAAAGTTTCTGCATCCGAGTTGATAGAAGCTATTAATGAATTAGCGGCCTATGTAGCCGATTTTAGTATTAATGAGCAGGATTATAGCGTATTACTGCGTTATTTCTTCTTTGGCTTGCATCGTCTTAAATCGTACCGTGTGCGGTTTGAGCAAGAAAAAAATGCCCTATTTGCACTTAATTGATGAAGCGATAGGAATTTTAAACACCGA
>VOFB01000956.1_pt1 | contig 14000 bp, 18 predicted proteins | sample 5384141 | NCBI WGS metagenome assembly VOFB01 (sample SAMN12384721, study PRJNA508395) | human gut metagenome | isolation source: healthy gut A | host: Homo sapiens | reverse complement strand
ATATTTGCCGATGGGCCTTCCCGGGCACTTGGGCTAAAGATGCAGCAACTTCCTGGCGTATCAGTGGAGATATTAATGCACATTGGGGATCATTAAGATATGTAGTCGGAAAGAATCTTTATCTGTCTGCTTATGCCGGAAACGGACATTATAATGACATGGATATGATGGTCATCGGATTCCGCGACAACAGCAAAGTAGGTGGACAAGGTCTTACCCCGACAGAAGAAGAAGCTCATTTCGGTTTGTGGTGTATCATGAGCTCTCCTTTGCCTTATCGGATGCAATCTGGAAAACATGCCGGATTCTTCGCTCGAACTGCTGACAAATAAAGAACTGATCGCCCTCAACCAAGATCCGCTGGGCTTACAGGCTTATGTAGCTCAACATGAAAATGAAGGTTATGTACTCGTAAAAGATATTGAACAGAAACGTGGGAATGTACGTGCAGTAGCTCTTTACAATCCTTCGGATACGTTATGCAGCTTCTCTGTACCGTTTACCTCACTCGAATTTGGTGGAAACGTGAAAGTACGCGATTTAGCAAGACAAAATGACTTGGGAAATTTCTCCGATGTATTTGAACGAACACTGCCTCCTCACAGCGCTATGTTCCTCCGCATGGAAGGAGAAACGCGTCTGGAGCCTACATTATATGAAGCAGAATGGGCATACTTACCTCTATTCAATGATTTGGGTAAAAATCCTAAAGGCATTATTTATGCTCATGACAAGGATGCTCATAATATTTATTTTACTGTTCTTTTTTACAAAATTCCCGATATATATCGGTTATCTCTTCGATAGGAATATCCAACGTCTTGATCTGCCTGAAAAAATAATCCAATTCCTCCTTTAAAAAAATATCCTTTCGCAAAGAATGAATCAATTCTCTCGCACCGGTGGCGACAAAATAACCAATACCGCGTTTATTATAAATAATATTCTGTGACTGGAGATAATCGAATGAGCGCATCACCGTATTGGCATTTACTTCCACAATAGCAGCATATTCTCTGACAGAGGGGATGCGTTCCTCCTCAGCCAATTGCCTAGAAGTATCTCATCACAGATCCTATCAGCGATCTGCAAATAAATAGCTTTACTTTCTTTAAAATTCATAGGCTAAAGTATTACATGCGTTGAATTATTTCGGACTCCTTAAAACGGAAATAGGCAAGCGTACAATTTACTAATGCAAAAAGCATAAAGCCCACAGTTACCATGACAGTAACCTGTTCCTTCGTTATTGAAGAAAAAATATAACCATAATCTTTACTGCTTCCGCTAAATAACATATCCCCCACCACTATTCCTACCACTACATAAATCAGAACAATAATGGTAACAGTAACAAAAGTCTTGAGAAACGAATTCTTCGGCCAGACAGAACTGCCTAGTACGAACAATGACTGTATAAAGCAATAAATAGAAAGGACAAATATCAACTCATACGTTTCATGGAATAAGTACCACCGTTTCCCGCTGCCTACTAAATATCCCAGATTGACAGGAAGTATCGCCCCTTTTGCATCCGGATAAATAAGCGAATAAATCGATACCCGTGTATAATCAGCCAATTTAAAGCAATGAGAAAAACAACCAACAATACGATGGTTGATACCAGCCAACGAGAAAAGAACTTCTCAAAAGGAGTAGCCGGTGTCATTAATGCAGACAGCCTGTTTGTCTTGCTTTTCATCTTCTCCATTGTCAGCAACGACCCGCTTAAACAACCAAATCCGAATAGAAACCATAGAAAAGCTATTAATATAAATCCCCAGGCAGGATCGGCCTCCATATGACGTCGAGAAAACGAACCGAATCGATGAGTACGATATGCAAAATATCCGTTCCAGACCATTACAACAGTCATCACTCCATACAGCAATACAATACGAAGCACATTCGATTTCCAATTCTCCACCATCTCCTTACGGCAGAGATTTATAAAACGAGGCAAACTGAAAAAAGTATCTTTTATCATCGTCTTTTATTTTTGAGTGTGAAACAATCGGGCCATCTCCTCGGGAGCAGCCAGTGTAGCATTAAAAAGAAGTTCCAGATTTAGTTCCGATTCGTCCTGCTCTTTATTAGGAAGGATCAGGTAATTACCCTGAATAGTAGGAATTGCAAAAAGGCGCACTCTGGCCAGTTCCCGATCATCACTCTCTACAAAGAAAAGCTTTTCGCAGATACTACTTGTCGATTCGTCCAGCAGTACACGGCTTTCATCCATAATCAGTACATGATCGAGCACCTTGTCGATATCACGAACCTGATGTGTGGAAATCACAATCGTCTTATCATCCGACATCCCCGATGCGATAAACTTGCGGAACTGGCTTTTGCCTGGAATATCCAATCCGTTCGTCGGTTCGTCCATGAGCAAAAGCGAAGTATTCGTAGCAAGCGCAAAACTCATGAACACTTTCTTTTTCTGCCCCATAGAAAGCGATCCGAGATCAATATCTATATCCATCTCAAAATAATGGAGATATTTAATCATCTCTTCCTTACTGAAACGAGGATAAAAAGGACTGTTTAACTCAATATAGCTGACCAAAGAAACCGAAGGCAACTCAAATTCTTCGGGAACTAAAAACATATCCTGCAAAGTTACCGGCAACCGACGGCGTACATCTGTATCGTGAAACATCACTTTGCCGTTTTTAGGAGTCAACAAGCCGGACATCAGATAGAGAAGAGTAGATTTTCCGCACCATTCTTCCCCAGCAGTCCATATACCCTGCCCGATTCGAACGAAAGCGAAAAATCGTGCAGTACAACACGCTTCGATTTACGATAAGTAAATGAGAGGTTTTCTACTGTAATCATAGTATTTCTGTTTAATGAATAATGATCTTTAGGTGTATTAGTGTAATAGTACACCACAAAAGTAGATAATCTTTTGAATATTCCAATAGAAAAGGAGAAAAAAGTGTGTGCAAAAAAGGGAGGAGCTAAGATCACTCTCCACTCCTCCTGTCACGACAAACAACTAAAATTATTCACTATTTGATGCCGTCCAATGCCCTTTTAGCAGTAGCATTAGCGGGGTCTATAGCCAGAATTTTACTCCAGTACTCCTTGGATTTCTCTTTATTGGCCTTTGCTTCGGCTTTCAATGCCGGATTTTCAATAGCTAACAAATAGTAATATCCAAGATAACTGTAGCACTCAACCAAAGCTGAATTGTAATGAGGGTCGTTCTTGCTTTCCAATAAAGCGGCCACTTCCTCATAGAAAGGTTTCGCAAGTCCTTGAGTTGTTTCAGGGTCAAGTGCAGAATTGGCACGTGCTCTCCAGAAGTTACCCAAATAGCTGTCCGGCGCTGCTTCCGCAATTGCATGGAAAGTAGAATCGGCGGACATTAACGCCTGCTTACGTTCTTCAACAGTGATTGCTAATGAATCAGGTTGCGTACCAGCACCGTAATAAAGTCTACCAAACTGGAACTGTAAGTCCGGAGTCTGTTTTTCCTTATCAAGAGATGCATAATATTTCTGGTAAGCACTGATTGCTTTTTTATAATCATTCTTCTGTTCGTAAGCAGAGGAAATATTCTTATACAAATCCGTCTTCGTCGGATCCATCTTTACCGCTTTCTCATATTGTACTACTGCATCATCATATTTTTTCAGACTCTCCAACAGATGTCCATAATACATATAGTCCAGATAAGAATAATCCGCCTTATCACATTCATTAAAGAAGACGTCCGCCGCCTTCAATGCTTCATCAAAGCGTTTCAAGTCCGTATTATTATACATCGCCAAACGGTTGAATGCAGCATGACGGGCATTCTTTTTCAATCCCATATTAGCTACTTCGAGTGACTTCGCAAAATCATGATTCAAGAATAAGGCAAATGCATACTTCACCAGATCTTCTTCGTAGCAGTAGGTCCCATTGCAAAACGGGAAAGCTTCGGCCGCCTTACTGAAATCGTTCTTTAAATAGTAAATCTCGGCTAATTTCTTATCTATGGCTGTGTTGGACGGTTCCAGGTCTTTAATTGGTTCAGCTTCTCTATGGCCAGACCGGCATTTGCTGACTTATAAATATCAGCATATTTCAGATAAGCTTCCGTACATTTCGGATCGAAATAAATTGCCTCCTCATACTTCTTGAGAAGCAAGACCCGCATTTTTCTGTTTTACGGCAATATTTCCTTCCAATACAGAAGCAAGAGCCGATTTACCATTCGCTTTTCTGGCAAGAGCTGCATACTCCTGCGCTTCGGGAATCTTGTCAGCATTCAGATATGCGTCTCCAATAGCCACCAACAATTCCACATTCTTCTTATTTTTTCCTTTTATCAGTTGTTCAGCTTGCTCGGCAGCCTGTGCCGGATTCGACTGAATAGTTTCTTTCAATTTCGCAACCCCAGCCTGCCATTCGGCGTCAGATGATTGCGCATAGAGCGACCCTACTGCTATAAACGCTCCAGCTAAAAACATTTGTACTCTTTTCATGATAGTCTCTAATTTTAGTTATTATTCGTCTTTCACGTGGACAATACGCACTGGCTGAGTAGCCGGAACAAGTCCGGATTTTAATATAATCCTCTGCCCTTTGTCGGATGTCATAAAAGAAGCAAATCCCCAAGGCAGCCCACTGCGAGGATCATTCAGTAATGCATAAATAGGTCGTGCCAATGGGTAGTTACCATAGATACAGATAAGCCTGATAAGGTTTATAGCTGTTAGCAGGAGTCGCCACATCCTCTGCACTCACTGCCATAACTCCTGATCTCTTGCGCGAAAAGAAAGATTAGTTGTATCACTGCGGTTCCCCAACCAGTTTACTCCGACACTCCCATAGCGTCCGGGATTATTCGCTACATAATCTATCACCTGCTGATTGGTCTTCAACGCACTTACATTGCCCGTAGACAAAGGTTTCCCGCCACAAACAGAATCTATTGCAAAACGCACGGTGCTAGAGTTTTTATTATCAAACACCACCTGAATATCCTTCAAACGGGAATTAGGGTTCACCGCTTTCCACTCTTTCACTTCTCCTGTCAGGATACGGCGAAAATTACACACACTCATCAAAGAATCCGGATTAGCACGATTCACAATCAATGCCAGACCGTCCGTAGCCAGCTTCATCTCGCGAGGGAAAAACTTACGGCTGTGGAACGAATTCATTTCTTCCTTAGTCAGTGTCCGGGTTGCAATAGCCAACCGGACACTGTCTTTCAGAAGTAAATTTATCGCTTCCACTTCAGTTGTGTAGCGAGGGACAATCCCGGCCAAAGGGTACAGGCTCTCAAACACCTCTATCTCTTCTTGTATTATAGGTTCGAAACTCTCATCCGCTGCAATAGCTACCACTCCGGAAGAATAAGTATCCGTCGGTCCCTTTTGATTTAGAGCGGCAAGCACTTAATACCGCCAACAAAACGATTCCTATCAGCCAAAATTGTCTCTTCATCATCATATTATTGTAATCTAAACATTACCGGAACGGTGAATTTCACACGTACCGCTTTTCCATTCTGCTTACCAGGGAGCCACTTCGGCATGCTTTTTACCACACGTACAGCTTCCTTATCCAGATAAGGGTCTACACCACGAGCCACACGTACGTCAGAAATAGAACCATCACGTTCAACAACGAACTGTATGATAACGCGACCTGTGTTCCATTCTCCTGTGCAATAGTCGGATACTTGATATTCTTACCCAGATAAGCCATCAATTCAGTCTGTCCACCCGGGAAAGTCGGCATTTGTTCTACCATATCGAAAACCTTTTCCGGTTCCGGTGCAGCCTGTGTTACCACTTGCTTCAGGTCGGCGATATCCTTGCCGTTGGCTTCGTCATTACCTTTTACGTCGGCAATGGAGATAGCCACCTTGGTAGAAGTCAAATCTTCCTGGCTCTTGATTTCATTGTCTTCATGCACTTCTTCATCTTTCTTGATGACGGAGCTGTAAACTTGATGGAGCTCTTCAATGCAGGGGGAGGAGGTGCAACGGGTTCTACGCGTTTCATCTCTTCCTGTTTGATTTCCGGTTCTGCCAATTTTGACAGAGTAGTTACCTCTGTCATCACTTCCTTCTGCTCCGGGGTTGCCAACTTCACCAGCGTAGGAATCGTAAATCCGATTAATGCTATGACCAACACTGCCAACATCGCGAGATTATGGCGCTTAGTCGAGTTAGCACGCATTCTATATGCGCCGTATGCTTGGTTTTTGCCTTCAAAAATCAGTTGACACCATTCCTGAGAAGCTAAATCTAATTTTGCCATTTTACTTTTCTTTTTTAGGTGTTACATCAATTATCGGCTATATTCTGTGACAGCTCTCCCTTAGCATCATAATTCTTAATCAAGAATTCGATCAGCTTCAGCAATATCTGTTATCACATATTTACCAATATTACATATCTGCATTTCGTCCAGCGCGTCAATCAGATTCATATAAGAAGCATCGTCGGTAGCTTTGATAATCACAGTCGGTGTATCTTTCCACTCTTTATCTCGGAAACCTGCTTCTTATATTCGTCATCCGTGATCTTAAGATCAAGTTTCTTGCTGCTTCAATTCTCTCACTTTATTGACAGCAACAGCATTCTTCTGAAGAAGTACGCTACGCAGTCCATCTGGGCCATAAGCTAGTCTCTTTCAACGAGGTATAATCCTTATAGTTAGGTTCTCCCTCGTAATAATAGAGCTTGTTATCAGCTCCCAGCAATAATGTAATTGCTTGTGAAGCCTTTACCATACTCTTCTGGTTCTTCAGTTATATCTTTGTCATTACTCGGCATGCTTATCTCCATCGTCTGAGGTTTGCTCAGTGTGGTACAAAGCATAAAGAAAGTAATCAGCAACATATTCATGTCCACCATCGGAGTAAAGTCTACCCGGACAGCAAATTTCTTCTTGCTTGCTCTTTCCTCTTTTTCCGCCGCTCTCTTGTACTTCAGCACTCATTGTATTTCCTCCCTTTTAATTTTCAGATTCTGCTTTGAGAGAAGTAATCAGATTGTACCGATTCTCCCGCAAGTCCTGAAGTGAGTTCATAACGTTCTTTATCACCGAGTATGGAGTTGTAGCATCAGCTTTGATAGCAATACGCAGGTCAGCGTTAGCAGCACGTGCATTACGTACCCACGACTTGAAACTGGTTGTCAACGCTATCGCATGGAATTCCCTCATTCTTCAGGATCTTATCCCGTTGATCTTCGGGAGATCCAAGAATTTCTGCATACTTCTAATAGGTACTCCGAAAGTAGAAGACAGAACAAATCTCTTCTCCTGCTCAGGAGTAAACTTAATACCATACTCATCACCCATGCTCTCCAAAACAGCCTGCATATCCTGCTGCTTGTCGAGGCTCATAAATATTTTCCCATCCGGATCTACCAGAATCTGGAGCACATTTGTCTCCGGAATCTTAATTTCCGATACGGAAGCCGGAGTGTTGACTTGTACCGGTTCTTTCTTCACAAATGTTGAAGTCAACATAAAGAAAGTCAGCAGCAATACGGTCACGTCACTCATAGCAGTCATATCTATGAACGTACTTTTCTTTTTAATTTGCGCTCTACCCATGATTAATAGATTTTATAAGGGTCCGCAGAATTAATGAGTAGCTGCAAAAGTCTGCACAATAGAGAATCCGACTTCGTCGAGCCCGTAAGTCAATTTGTCAATTTTGTTAGTGAAGTAGTTGTAAGAAATAACAGCCAACGCACCAGTCAAGATACCGAAAGCCGTGTTAATCAAAGCTTCGGAAATACCTTGTGACAAAGCCATAGAGTCGGCACCACCACCTGCAGACAATGCGGCAAATGAACGGATCATACCGATTACAGTACCAAGCAATCCCATCAATGTACCCAGAGTAGTGATAGTAGCAATAATCGGAAGATTCTGTTGCATCATCGGCATTTCCAGCGCGGTAGCTTCTTCCAGTTCTTTTTGAATAGCCAACAGCTTCTGCTCCTTAGGCAAAGATGTGTTTTTTTCCATTTCCTCATACTTACGCAAAGTAGAAGTTACTACGTTAGCAACAGAGCCACGTTGATTGTCACAAAGTTCCTGAGCCTTCTTCATATCACCGGCAGCTAAAGCAGCTTTGATGTTAGCAACGAATTTAGCCAATGAACCTTTACCGAAAGCAGAACGAAGAGCAAAATAACGTTCGATACTCAAAGCGAGCACGGTTAACAACAGTGTCTGGATAATAGGTACGATAATACCACCTTTGTAAATAGTACCCAAGAAGTTTCCAGGCAACGGATGATTGTTAGGATCATTGTTCATAAAGTTGGACGGATTTCCTAATAGGAAGTGGTAAATACAAACTGCTATAATAAAACAGCAGATGATTACGATACCGGCATTTTTTATACCTACAATCTGAGATTTTTTTAGTAGTTTCCATAATAAGTTTTTTTGTTAAGATATTAATTTTAGTTATTTAGGAAGTTTCAAAAGATTAGATACACTGCGCTACAGACCCTGCGACTTTTTGAGCACAAAAAATCACACAGTTCATACAGAGTACGAAAAAAACGGATAATAGGGGGAAATAAACTAAATAAGGATATGTCTTAGAGCGAACACATAGTAATCGCTGGAGATAATGGAGTAATGTGGATCCTTATCCGAATAATAAGATTTACTTTGATCTAATACTAATGAGTTCTCTCTTAACACGAGAAACTTATGCATAACGTCTTTCAATGAGTCATTGATTTCAATGATTCTACGCAGGCGATAATTATTAGAGTTTGATTCAGTTACTAATTTAAATCCTAATTCTACATCAGAAATAGTTAATGACTGCGAGTTATCATAACTAACCGACTGATTATCTACAGAAGAATTACGATTAACATCAGAAGACGATTCTGATAATTGACAAGAGGCCTCATAGTTTGAAGCATAAGCCGAAAAATTCATAGCATTTCCACCCATGCTAAAAGATAGCATCAGCAGAACAAAAGCTAATATGAATTTCGGCGAAAGTTTCATTGTATTTTTAGTTGTTTAAAGCGTTCGTTATAGATTCGGCGACAAATGTAGCAATAAAATGTACACGAGTATCATTGTTCACATCATTTAAGCATAAAAATTTGTCTCTACTATAAAAACAAGTTGCAATGTGTTTTGTTCTAGGGAACATTCTTTTAATTTGTTAAAAAAAGCATCTCTATTGAAGAAACTATTATGCGGTTTGTACCTGCTAAAAAGGGCGGTATAAATACCAAAGTACCAAAACACAGAAAGTCCCTTGACTCAAAATGAATCAAGGGGCTTCTTAAAAACGGCGGCTACCTACTCTCCCACTGTTACGCAGTACCATCGGCGTGACGAGGCTTAACTTCTCTGTTCGGAATGGGAAGAGGTGGAACCCTCGTGCTATAACCACCTGAAGAAGGTTATGACATGATGAAAAGTAAAATTTCAGTGTCTAGCAAGCTAAACGTATATACCCAACCGGTACATGTCCGAAAGAAAGTGAACGGGCAATTAGTAATGCTCGGCTTTGATGTTACCACCTTTACACCTGCATCCTATCAACGTCATCGTCTTTGACGACCCTAAGAAATCTAATCTTGTGGCTGGCTTCGTACTTAGATGCTTTCAGCACTTATCCAATCCCGACTTAGATACCCAGCAATGCACCTGGCGGCACAACTGGTAAACCAGCGGTCAGTCCAACACGGTCCTCTCGTACTAGTGTCAGAGCCACGCAAATTTCATACGCCCACGATAGATAGAGACCGAACTGTCTCACGACGTTCTGAACCCAGCTCGCGTGCCACTTTAATGGGCGAACAGCCCAACCCTTGGGACCTTCTCCAGCCCCAGGATGTGACGAGCCGACATCGAGGTGCCAAACCCCTCCGTCGATATGAGCTCTTGGGAGGGATCAGCCTGTTATCCCCGGAGTACCTTTTATCCTTTGAGCGATGTCCCTTCCATACGGAAACACCGGATCACTATGCTCTAGTTTCCTACCTGATCGACTTGTCTGTCTCCCAGTCAAGCGCCCTTATGCCATTACACTCTGCGGACGGTTACCAATCGTCCTGAGGGCACCTTTAGAAGCCTCCGTTACACTTTTTGGAGGCGACCACCCCAGTCAAACTACCCACCAAACAGTGTCCTCGTATCTACGAGTTAGAACTCAAATAATCAAAGGGCCGTATTTCAACAGCGACTCCACAAATACTAGCGTACCTGCTTCGAAGTCTCCGGCCTATCCTACACATCAATTACCCAAATTCAATGTTAAGCTATAGTAAAGGTTCACGGGGTCTTTTCGTCCCATCGCGGGTAATCGGCATCTTCACCGATACTACAATTTCACTGAGCTCACGGTTGAGACAGTGTCCAGATCATTACACCATTCGTGCAGGTCGGAACTTACCCGACAAGGAATTTCGCTACCTTAGGACCGTTATAGTTACGGCCGCCGTTTACTGGGGCTTCAATTCAATGCTTCTCTTGCGATGACATCTCCTCTTAACCTTCCAGCACCGGGCAGGTGTCAGGCTGTATACGTAATCTTTCAATTTGGCACAGCCCTGTGTTTTTGTTAAACAGTTGCCTGGACCTATTCTCTGCGCCCAACTCTCGTTGGGACCCTTTATCCCGAAGTTACAGGGTCAATTTGCCTAGTTCCTTAACCGTGAATCACTCAAGCGCCTTAGTATATTCAACCCGACTACGTGTGTCCGTTTGCGGTACGGGTACCTTAAAGATTAAGTTTAGCGGATTTTCTTGGGAGTATGCTTACACGCACTATTACCTTATTCCGAAGAATTTGGTATACTATCAGGTTCGACTCTTATCCCGGATTTGCCTGGGATAATCAACATCTACACCCTTCAACGGACTATTCCGTCAGTCCGCGGCGCTGTCACTCCTCCGTCTCCACGTCACTCCTTAAGGTAGTACAGGAATATTAACCTGTTCTGCCATCGGCCTCACCGTTCGGCTGAGCCTTAGGACCCGACTAACCCTGATCCGATTAGCGTTGATCAGGAAACCTTAGTCTTTCGGCGAGGGGGTTTCTCACCCCTTTATCGTTACTTATACCTACATTTGCTTTTCCACACGCTCCAGCAAAGCTCACGCTTCACCTTCGACGCAGAGTGGAATGCTCCCCTACCGATCCTTACGGATCCCATAGCTTCGGTAAATTGCTTGATGCCCGATTATTATCCACGCCAAACTCCTCGACTAGTGAGCTGTTACGCACTCTTTAAATGAATGGCTGCTTCCAAGCCAACATCCTAGCTGTCTTAGCAATCTGACTTCGTTAGTTCAACTTAGCAATTATTTCGGGACCTTAGCTGATGGTCTGGATTCTTCTCCTTTAGGACATGGACCTTAGCACCCATGCCCTCACTCCTGGGATCGAACTACTGCGCATTCGGAGTTTATCAAGACTTGATAGGCGGTGAAGCCCTCGCATCTTATCAGTCGCTCTACCTCACATTAGTAACTCACAAGGCTGCACCTAAATGCATTTCGGGGAGTACGAGCTATCTCCAAGTTTGATTAGCCTTTCACCCCCACCCTCAGTTCATCCGGAAGCTTTTCAACGCTTATCGGTTCGGTCCTCCAGTTAGTGTTACCTAACCTTCAACCTGACCAAGGGTAGATCACTTGGTTTCGCGTCTACTCCTTCCGACTAATCGCCCTGTTAAGACTCGCTTTCGCTTCGGCTGCGGATCTCAAGATCCTTAACCTTGCCGGAAAAAGTAACTCGTAGGTTCATTATGCAAAAGGCACGCCGTCACTGCTGACGCAGCTCCGACCGCTTGTAGGCGCACGGTTTCAGGGACTATTTCACTCTTCTATTCGAAGTGCTTTTCACCTTTCCTTCACAGTACTGGTTCGCTATCGGTCTCTCGGGAGTATTTAGCCTTACCGGATGGTCCCGGCAGATTCACGCAAGATTCCTCGTGTCCCGCGCTACTCAGGATACCACTACGCTTCATTTAGCTTCGAATACCGGACTATCACCGTCTATGGTCCCATTTTCCAAAGGGTTCTTCTCACTAAACTTCTTGCGATATCGTGGTCCTACAACCCCAATATTGCCGTAACAACATTGGTTTGGGCTAATCCCCGTTCGCTCGCCACTACTAGGGGAATCATTATTATTTTCTTTTCCTACAGGTACTAAGATGTTTCAGTTCCCTGCGTTAGCCTCTTGCTATGCAAGATGTCATTCCTTCAGAATGACGGGTTGTCCCATTCGGAAATCTTCGGATCAAAGGTTATTTGCACCTGCCCGAAGCTTATCGCAGCTTATCACGTCCTTCATCGCCTCCGAGAGCCAAGGCATCCGCCATGCGCCCTTGCTTACTTTCTTTCAAACGTTTTATTCTCGTACTGGTATTGGTAGTGGAATTGCTTCCTTCTATCAATATTGCATACTCGAACACGTACGGTTTGATATATACTTTTAGCTCTTACTAAAATTTTACTTTTTGTACATCATGTCAAAGATCGTTTCTCTTTTTCAGAGATCGTGGAGAATAACGGATTCGAACCGTTGACCCTCTGCGTGCAAGGCAGATGCTCTAGCCAGCTGAGCTAATCCCCCAAGAGGTTATTCAAGAATTTTGTTTTTTAGCTTTTAGCTTTCCCTGTTCCTCATTCTTGAGCTTGGTAGTCCCAGGCAGAGTTGAACTGCCGACCTCTACATTATCAGTGTAGCGCTCTAACCAACTGAGCTATAGGACTAGTTCAACCTTGTCTACCTTTCGTCTAGACTCGGCTTCTTTTTTCTCTTGTTTATCTCTATCTATACTTCTATAGATGGTTGATCTATATATTATAAATAAACAAGTACCAGTAGTACAAAAAACAGAACCTTTAAAGTCTTTAAGTTGCTGCCACGTTTGTGACAGTTACGGCATCGCTCCAGAAAGGAGGTGTTCCAGCCGCACCTTCCGGTACGGCTACCTTGTTACGACTTAGCCCCAATTACCAGTTTTACCCTAGGACGCTCCTTGCGGTTACGTACTTCAGGTACCCCCGGCTTTCATGGCTTGACGGGCGGTGTGTACAAGGCCCGGGAACGTATTCACCGCGCCATGGCTGATGCGCGATTACTAGCGAATCCAGCTTCACGAAGTCGGGTTGCAGACTTCTTGTAACACGTGTAGCCCCGGACGTAAGGGCCGTGCTGATTTGACGTCATCCCCACCTTCCTCACATCTTACGACGGCAGTCTCTAGAGTCCTCAGCATGACCTGTTAGTAACTAAAGATAAGGGTTGCGCTCGTTATGGCACTTAAGCCGACACCTCACGGCACGAGCTGACGACAACCATGCAGCACCTTCACAACAGCCTTACGGCTATACTGTTTCAAATATATTCTGTTGCAATTTAAGCCCGGGTAAGGTTCCTCGCGTATCATCGAATTAAACCACATGTTCCTCCGCTTGTGCGGGCCCCCGTCAATTCCTTTGAGTTTCACCGTTGCCGGCGTACTCCCCAGGTGGAATACTTAATGCTTTCGCTTGGCCGCTTACTGTATATCGCAAACAGCGAGTATTCATCGTTTACTGTGTGGACTACCAGGGTATCTAATCCTGTTTGATACCCACACTTTCGAGCATCAGTGTCAGTGACAGTCCAGTGAGCTGCCTTCGCAATCGGAGTTCTTCGTGATATCTAAGCATTTCACCGCTACACCACGAATTCCGCCCACCTCTACTGTACTCAAGACTGCCAGTTTCAACTGCAATTTTACGGTTGAGCCGCAAACTTTCACAACTGACTTAACAATCCACCTACGCTCCCTTTAAACCCAATAAATCCGGATAACGCTCGGATCCTCCGTATTACCGCGGCTGCTGGCACGGAGTTAGCCGATCCTTATTCATATGGTACATACAAAATTCCACACGTGGAAAACTTTATTCCCATATAAAAAAGAAGTTTACAACCCATAGGGCCTTCATCCTTCACGCTACTTGGCTGGTTCAGGCCTCGCCCATTGACCA